>Ga0209725_1000008_pt1 | contig 153805 bp, 136 predicted proteins | sample I18A1metaG_FD_184145 | JGI IMG/M metagenome (GOLD analysis project Ga0209725, IMG submission 184145) | Lake sediment bacterial and archeal communities from Gulf of Boni, Indonesia to study Microbial Dark Matter (Phase II) - ​I18A1 metaG... | ecosystem: Environmental > Aquatic > Freshwater >...
TGCTGTCGCTCCCGGTGAGATTTCCGGCGTTGACTCCAATTAAACCGCAAGCTTCACCCCTTGTGGTGCTCCCCCGCCAATTCCTTTAAGTTTCAGCCTTGCGGCCGTACTCCCCAGGCGGCAGGCTAAACAGCTTCCCTGCGGCACTAAAGCGGCGCGTAGCCGCTTTAACACCTAGCCTGCATAGTTTACGGCTGGGACTACCCGGGTATCTAATCCGGTTCGCTCCCCCAGCTTTCATCCCTCACCGTCGGGCGCGTTCTAGCCGACAGCCTTCGCCACTGGTGGTCTTCCCGGGATTATAGGATTTCACCCCTACCCCGGAAATACCGTCGGCCTCTCTCGTCCCCTAGCCGGACAGTATCCCCCGCAAGCCAACGATTAAATCGTTGGATTTAACAGGGGACTTGCCCAGCCGGCTACGGATGCTTTAGGCCCAATAAGCGTCCCCACCACTCGGAGAGCTGGTATTACCGCGGCGGCTGACACCAGACTTGCCCTCTCCTTATTCCCCCAGCTATCTACACTGGGGAAAAGCCATCCTCAGCGGACAGCACTCGGGATGACCCCGTCACGCTTTCGCGTATTGCGGAGTTTTCGCGACTGCTGCGCCCCGTAGGGCCTGGGCCCTTGTCTCAGTGCCCATCTCCGGGCTCCCGCTCCCACGGCCCGCACCGGTTAAAGGCTTGGTGAGCCGTTACCTCACCAACAACCTGATCGGCCGCGGCCCCATCCTTGGGCAATGCCTAGAAGCATGGTCTAGACACCCTTTGGGCGAAGACCCATTCCAGGAATCTTCACCTATCAGGGATTAGCCCCAGTTTCCCGGGGTTGTCCCTGTCCCAAGGGTAGGTTAGCCACGTGCTACTGAGCTGTGTGCCGCGCCTCCACCGTGGCTTGGAGACGCGCGACTAGCATGTCTTAGTCTCATCCCGATAGCAGTAGGGTCCGGCAGGATCAACCGGATTTACGGCTCCTGGCTGACCACAAGCCAGATGCTTATTGATTGTACAACCGCAAAGCCAACTGGATTTGGAGGGAAATAACCACTATACGCCAAAGCCCAATTCAGACCTAACATATGTGAGCGTGTCAGGTCCACATGTTTGTCCCCGCAACTGGAGGCCAACCGTCCTCATTCTCTAGGGCGTTTAAACGCCTTTATGGTCGGGGTTGAGCCGCCGCCATTAATTGCGGGGTTTAGCTATCATTCGCCAAAATGAATGTGAAGGCGTCTTAGCCGATATAAATGTTTCTTTTGACCCTAATATATGTTATTATTTCGCGATTAATAATCCTCAAGTGCAAGCAGTAGTTCCTTTAAATTTCTAATAACCTTGTCTGGCTTGACAGTCGCATTTTCTTCTGGGGGTTTCCAGATGAATGATTTTGGTATGTCTGTTGCAGAGGTTTTCTTTTTAATTAGGATAGCCTTTATCCCAATGTTTTTTGCGCCTTTGACATCAATGGTGGGTGTATCACCAACAAAAACTGTTTTTGAAGCGTCAACATGTAAAGTCCTTAATGCTTTCGTGAAAATTTCAGGGCTGGGCTTACGCTTATTGATGGTGCCAGAGACCACAACAACATCGAAGAAACCTTTTAAATCAAACTTTTCCAGTAATTTCCATACGCATTCTGGAATGGCACAGTTTGAAACAATTCCAAGCTTGTATTTTCCGTGTAGTTTCTGCAAAACGTCAGTGGCATCCTCATCCAAGCGCACATAACGCATGAATTCGCCAGCAAAAACCTCGGTGGCTCCCATCACAAGGGGGTCTGAAGCGTCATGGTTGTATCCTAACTTCTGTAGTGTCTGTGAAACTCGAACATTGAAGTGTGGTTCTTCTAAGCTTTTCTCAGTTTCGGCGTAAAGCCTATCTCGAACCTTAAAATAAACGTGTGTGAAATCCTCAAAGGAAACGTTAATCTTATTCTTAACCAAGAAATCATGAAGTTTCCTCAGAGAAGGTGTATAAAAAGCTTCACCACCTTCAATTAACAGTAATGTATCGAATAAATCGAAGAGCACAGTCTCAATCTGCATTTTTATCCCTTAGACTTCACAAATGTGCTTGCCTTAAAACAGTTTTTGCAATAAAGAGTTAAAATTACATGTCCCTACTTCACGCTCTGCCATTCCAGAATAGGGAAACTTTCAGCCATGTTTAATGAGCAAAGACTAGCCGATTTCATGATCGCTTAATGGAAAATCATAAGTTCCGATACAGACTGCAGATATGTATAGGTTCCTAAAAATGTATAAATGCGTAGTCAAAGACAACAGTTCTAAGAAGAACAGGGAGCATGCCTAATGGAAGATTTATCGCGATATTACACTTTGCTTAGGGACCCAGCACGTCGGAAAATAATTGAGATTTTGGGTACGCAAGAGAAGATTGGGTTTAAAGAATTAAGAGAAGTTTTAGGATTGGGTGTTGGCACGGTGTACTATCATTTAGATATGCTTTCAGATTTTGTAACTCAGGATAAGCAGCGTAAGTATAGGCTTAATGACCGAGGACAGATGTTATACAGAGTTTTGAGGGAAGGAAACGTTCCTGCAACTCTTGAGATAAGTGAAGCCTTCAGTCACCATTTTGGAAGATGGCTTTTTCTTTCGCCTGTTTTTGCTAAAACAGCCAAACCTTTGATGCTTTTGCCAGTTTCGATAGCCATACTTCTCATGGGAGCCTTGGGCTCAGCTCATGCGAAACTTGATTCTGCTCTCTTCTTCTATTTTCCATATTCGGCTTATAGTTTCACAAGCATAGTGGTCTTATACATTTTTGATTGGGTGGGCTTGTTTCTTTTCACTGAAGTTTTCACTTATCTGCTTTATCGGCGGGTTGGAAATGACCTTCAGCTTTTTACCTGTATTAGCATAGCGTCATTTCCGATGGCGGTTTTTCCGTACATCTACCTATTCGTTTCGGATGTTGTGTCTCAATACGTTTTGTTTGTTTTGCAGATTTGGAGTCTGCTGCTTGTTTCTGCGGCTTTTTGTTTCGGAAAGGGCGTAAGACTTGATAAAGCTATAGTTGTAAGCCTAACAGCCATGTACTTGAACATAGCCATACTGTTCATGTTGGGACGCTTTGCATAAAGCAGTTGAGTCTGTGTGTCTTCTATGTTGGCTGTCTCTCTATGTGCTCTGAGTGTTTATATCCCCCCTATATATAGATTGAACTTTTAGTTGGTTTTGGGTGTGGTTTGGCGGGTCCTAGGCAACGCTTCTTCTCAGCATTTGTCTTATTTTCTAGATACAAATCAAAAGTCTTATATCAACCATTGTGAGTTCTGAAGGTCAGATGGGTAAAATGTACGAGTTTGATGTGGTGATTCTTGAAGACGAAACGGGCGGGTATATAGCCCTCGTACCAGCCCTTCCAGGCTGTCACACTCAGGGAGACACGTTAGAAGAGCTTATGGAAAACGTAAAAGAAGCTATCGACCTCTACGTGGAAACCCTAACCGAGGAAGAGAAGAAAGACTTGCTAAAACAAAGAGTTGTTGGGATACAGAAAGTGAAGGCGCTTGCCTAAGATAACCCCTGTAAGCCCCTTCAAACTGATTAAAATCCTTGAAAAAGCAGGCTTCAGAATTATTCGCCAAAAAGGTTCTCATGTTATCATGATGAATGATAGAAAAGTCAGAATAGTGATACCAGTCCATCCTGGAAAAGACATTAAACCCGGGCTAGTCAGAGCGATAATGAGAGAAGCCGGAATAAGTAGAGAAAAGTTCCTCAAACTCCTAAAAGAAAAATAAAAACTCTACGATAACCAGCTTGCCTGGCTTTTTAGTTCTTTTAGAAGTTTGGTTTTGGCATGGTCTGTGAATATTATAATCATTAGCGTTGTATAGTTATATTTTATTTGCTTCTTGGAGAGTGTTGGTGAATGTCAATTTTATGGTTTGTCGTGTAGCCCCTTCTAGTTTTCTGCAAAGAATTTCTAGTAGGCACCAAATATGAAGGTTTTTCAGTTTTTATATGTGCGGTGGTTTTAGGCCGTTTATTCGGAGCCGAGCATGTTCCTTTTATGTGGTTTGTCACATATGCGTGCGTTAAAAGAGATAAAAGTGCTATAAGCCTTAATGCATTACTGTTTCGTCTATTTGAAAGTGTGGGGGCTTGTGGGTTTGTCGGTTGAGTTTAGTCGCCACGCGTTGGAAAAGGTGCAGAGAAGAAGAGTAAACATGTCACACATTTATGGTGCGTTAGAGGCTCCGAATGAGCTTTATGAGGATGTTGAGCATGGTGCGATGATAGCTGTGAAGAAGGTCGATGATAAATCTGTCATAATTGCTTATAGGGAGGAGTATGGTGTAGTTAAGGTTATAACGGTCTACTACACTGTTAAGTTTGATAGGCTCGTAAAGTCAAAGGTGGTGAGGGGTGCATGGAAGAGGGTAAAGTGAGGGCATGGTACGATAAATCAGTAGACATACTTTACATGCTCTTCGAGGAAGGGCCAAGCTACGAGGTTATTGAGGCGGACCCTGATGTTCATCTTGAACTTGACGAGAAGGGGAGAATTATAGGGATAGAGATATGGAATGCGGGTAGAAGCGGTCTTATTAAACAGGTGGCAAGGGCCTTAGCTGAGGCAATGTCATGAATTGAGATGCTTTGGAGCCCAAATTGGATTAGGCCTTTCAATTCTACCTTAGTGCGATTTTAACTGGCGTATGCGTCTATTAGGCTTCAAATGTGATTAGGTAAGCGAAAGACCCGAGTTTACACAATAGCCCCTTAGGCATAGAGCTTCATCAAAGTGGAGTGGAATTATCCTTTAACTTGTTTTTTGGAGCACGAATTTGGGATGTGGATTTTGTGGTTCATAATTCATTTACTGTTCGAAGTTGTTGGTTAGGGTTTGTATGTCTAAAGAGAAGGCTGAGACTGAGGTTTGGGTTAGCTGGGATACTTATAGGCGTTTGCTGGCTGTTCGAGGAGTCATGCAATGGAAAGATGGAAAAATTAGGAATATGGACGAGGCTATAGCCGAGATAATAGAATTCTGGAAGAAACAAACAAAAGAAGAAATTACTCGATAGGATATTTTAGTCCATATTGGAAGTATGTCTTAAGCACATCATGTGCTCCGCTTCCTCTTAAGGCCATTTTTAATATCTCGTCTATTTCTTGAGTGCTTAGAATTGTTATGTGTTCATCACTGGCCTTTTTCCTTGTTTCTTCGTCAATATCCTTCGGTTCAATGCACGTAAACATCGTGGGATAAGTGTCCATTTTAATTTCTTGGTAAAGTTTCATCGCTCTATCTTTCAGTTTTCTCATTTCCTTCCATCCAAATACATCAGTCTTGCATTCTCCTACAATCAGAGCTTGTGGTTCAGGGCAAAATATCAGAATGTCCGGGGCATCTTCTGCCAGATTTCCACGGTCTAACCATTCTGTACTAAAGCCACAAATGTGAAATAGTATGGTCACGGCGTGTTCAAAATCATCTGATCCTTGCTTTCCCAATCCATGTAGCCAACTTGTCAGTTTTTCTGCGCTTGCCCCAAATATGTCATTAGCTATAAATCGTGAATTGATTGTTGTCTTAAGATTCTTAACATACTGGATATCTGAGGGACCTTCGTTTTCTCTGCCCTTTATAAATGGGTATAATTGAACGTCCACAGTGTTTTCTAAAATCAGAGACGCTTTAGCTGATTTAAAAACACCATATTTCTGTATTTGATTTCTCTTGAAGGTCACTTGGCGTCCTTTAGTCATTTTTCCTCCAGCTATTACACTTAGGCGTAGGTCACTGGGGTCGATTGATGGGTGAAATTTTATCTCGAAATCTAATTGGTTACCTTGGAGTCTACAATTCTTTATCGCCAGATAATCAGGCAATAATATGTAGCAATTTGAATATCGGCCTCCCTCATATTCTCGGAATTCATATTCATGCAATCCTAAAAATTCTCTAACAACCTTGTAAACATCCTCGTAAGGTGGGTCGTAGCATTTTAATCGCATACTTACTTTTTTTAAGATGCGTTCCATTTCACTTGGAAACTTCTGCTCCACTTTCCAGCTATATACATCCAAAGGCCAATCGATACTCCAACGCTCGTTTGCCCGTTCACTACTTTTACGATACCAATCCTCAAAAGAAAGGTCGTGCGGTTTCCCAGCGAAGAAGTTAATCTTAATTTCATCAACTTCAACTTCGTCTCTATCCATAGTCTCTAATAGAGTAGGAAAATTATCGGCACTAATGCTTTCAAAAAGGATCATAAAATCACCAACAGCAATCTTTCTCTGAACAAGATTAGTAGCTTTGTCGCAAGACAGCAAAACTCTGGTGCGCACGTTATACCAAGAATCTTCCTGGTTAATTGCTACTATTCTGACATCTATACTTTTGTAAAACTTTCTCCTTTTCTTGAAGATTTCAATAGCCTCTGGAACTTTACTCAAGCTGACATCATCTTTTAATTCTATTGACTTTGGCTTATATTAAACCACTTTCAGATGGGTATAGGTGTGGGTCGAGAGCCAAGAGACATCTTAAAAGAAGTGCTATAAGAGTGATGCTCGCTCTATTAATGAAGAAGGATAGTTGTTGGAATCTCGACTGGTGGTTGATTGAACAAAGAAAAACATATTACATTCTGAGCTAAAACTTATGGATGGATGAGTCTTTATGGGTGTTTCTAAACCGACCGAAATGACCATACGGGATTTATTACAGGAAGAGTTGAGGAAGCGAGGAGTAACTGTTGTTCCAGAGTTTTCTGTTTCGACTCCTGTTGGTTTGCTGAAGCCAGATATTCTGTTAAAGAATGGGGCTCAATATGTTGTTGAAACGAAACTGGGTCCTGAGACAAAATTGCTTGAAGCAATGGTGAAACTGTACGATTATTCGAAATATGTTACAGAAGCCAAAGGGGCCTTTGCCGTTCTATTTCCAGAAGAGTTGCGAAGACCATGGCCCCATGAGGTTTGGATGCGGATTGCTGCTGATCCAAAGCTACAGTGTAGCGTTGTTGCTATTTTTAAAGATTTGAGGCCAAGTCAACCGTTCAAGGGAAATCTGTCGGAAATTGCTGATTGGATGGCAAGTCATGTTCTTAGGGCGCCTGTGGTTGAGGCTGACACTGGTTTTGCGATTAGGGTTTTGCGTGATGCTGTGAGTTATATTACGGCGAGTGTTAGGCAGTTGCGGGGTAAGGAGTTAGAGGATATTTTTGGTGGTAAGACGGTTTTTGAGAATATTTTGCAGTATGAGGAAGGCAGGTATCCGTTAGAGGAGATGCGTCAGGCTGCGACCTATTTGTTGGTTAATCAGTTGTTGTTTTATCATGTGTTATCTCGTATGGATGCGAGTTTTCTGGCTGTTGACGAGGAAAAGATTAGCAAACCTGCTGATTTGGCTATGTATTTTGAGCCTGTTTTGAAGAGGGATTATAGCAGCATTTTTGGTTTTGATGTGGCTTCTCGTTTGCCTGTGGATGCGACTGAGGTTGTGAAGAAGGTTGTCATGGTTGTAAAGGCTTTGGCGCCCGAGAAGATTAGGCACGATTTGTTGGGTAAAGTTTTTCATGAGCTGATTCCTTTTGAGATCAGAAAGGCTGTTGCTGCTTTCTACACGAATAATGAGGCTGCAGAGATTCTTGCGCAGTTGGCTATTGACAAGCCAAACGCGAAAGTTATGGATTTAGCGGTTGGTAGTGGCACGCTTCTTGTTGCTGCTTATCGCAGAAAGAGGGAGTTGCTTCAGAAGGTTAAGGGAACAATTGAACTTGAAGATCATAAAAGGTTCTTGGAACAGGACTTGACTGGCATAGATATCATGCCGTTCGCGGCACACCTTGCTGTAGTGCATCTTTCCTTGCAAGCCTTGCTATATGAAACTGAGAAAGTTAGAGTTGCGGTTTGGGATTCCACTGAGTTGAAACCTGGACAAACAATACCTGCTATTTGGAGCGAGCTGAAAGCAGCTTATAGACGACCAACATTGGACATGTTTGCCGAAGGCGGTCTCGCAGAAGAAGCCTATGTTACAAAAGGCGCAGTAACAATGCAAGGGGTGGGAGGAGAAAAAATACCTCTTGAGAAAGCTGATGTAGTCATAATGAATCCCCCATTTACAAGGGCGGAGAGACTTCCAGAAACATATAAAGAGCAATTAAAAAGTCGCCTTAAAGAGTATGAAGACCTTATCTATGGAAGGGTTGGGCTTCATATTTTCTTCGTACTCTTGGCTGATAGATTCGTTAAAGAGAATGGCAGAGTTGCGCTCGTCTTGCCTGCAACGGTTTTAAGAATTGTATCTATGAAAGGGATCAGAAAGTTGTGGGTAAACAATTACCACATCGAGTACATAATTACGACATGGGAAAGAGCAGCTTTTTCGGAGGCTGCACAATTTAGAGAGATTCTTTTAGTGGCTAAAAAACTAAGAGCCCATAGGGAAAAAGAGGCGGCTCCAGACTCCCTCAAATGTGCCGTAGTTGTACTCAAGCGATTGCCGAAAAGCCCTGATGAAGCAAAAAAGGTTGCCGACGCTATTTACACTAAGAAATTAGAAACAATTGTTGGTAGCACATACGACGATAGCACTTTTGCATTGACAGCAATTAGCCAAGGAGAACTAAAGAAAAACGTAGAAAATCTTTTCACATTAATTTCAACTTCTGACCCACATTTAGGAAAACTGTGGCAACAAACTATACAGAAAGCAGAAAATAGATTGATGGAATGTAATCGACATTTCAAAGAGAACATGGTTGAAGCCTATGAAGATGTCTATATCCCTCCGTTTAATTCCACTTTCATAATTCAGAGAAGCAGAGCCATCAAAAAACACGACGTATGGGTTGTTAAAGAGGAAAAGTCGGATGGTGTAGTTTCCGAACATAGATTCCTTCAAACGACCGTTAGCGCTCCTCTCTCAGCATTAGAACGGGGTTTTAGAAGGCCAGCAGGTTGCAGCTTTTTAGACATCTCTAATGATTTGGATTACATTGTTGTGGATAGATTTACTGATGCAGAACACATTTTCTCTACCAGGACACAAGCAGCAAGAGCGCTCGAAGAAATCTCTCGATGGAAAGAAATTGTAAACCTCAAAAAAGCTAACCTCATCATTTCAAGGCGCTTTGATCTGTCTGCAAAAGGAACAAAACTTCTTGCTTTCTATTCATCGGCACCTATTTTTGGCGTTGATATGTGGAGTGTTAAGGGATTTTGCGACGATGATGCGAAGATTTTTGCTTTATGGTTCAATAGCACATTAAACCTTCTTCAAATGTTAATCCACAGAACTGAAACACGTGGAGCTTGGATGAAATTACACGAATATCAAATTAGAGATTCAATGATGCTTAACTTCAAAGCGCTGACTTCTGAAGAGAGGAAGAATCTGCTCGACCTATTCGACAAACTGAAAAAGCAAGAATTTCCGAGTGTTCTTGAGCAATTGAAAACCAAGTTTCCACCGAGAGTAGAGATTGACAAGACTATATTTAGGGTGCTTGGTTTCGGTGATGACGAGATCAGGCAGCTTCTTGATTATCTTTATCCAGCTCTAACCAACGAAATCGAGCAACTAAAAACACTTATGGAAGGTTAGCCTCTTTTCCATTGCCTTTTTTCATTTTTCCTCTTTTTCTTTCTGCCATTTGTCGTATTGTTCTAACACTTCTTCAATATGTTCATGGATGAAGTCTGATGCATTGTGGTAGGGAGTGTTCATCTCTTTGACAGCACTGTAAACTTAGAGTTCTATATTTCTAGAACTTTTAAAAGCTAATATTCGGGTTTTTTCGAAACGATTTTCTTAATAAGCCGTTTTCCACAGTTATTTTCGGTGAAAAACGTGAAATTAAGGAAAAATCAGATACTGGCTTTGAGTCTAGCCCTGCTCCTAACATTGCCCATTATTGCAACATCAATTTCTGCGGCAAGCCCAGACGAAGATGATGCAAACGATGTTCAAGGTTGGCCAGTGGAACCAGAAAGAGATGGCATATGGTACAAATTCAACACATCTCTGATAACTCTGCTCTTCCCGGCAGGCGGAAAGAAACCAATGTTCATATGGTGGTACACAAACGACTCAAGCGAAATATACGTAGTAAAATTCAAAGGAGTAATCGAGTACCTAACCTTTGACACACAACACTATGTCAGACGCCACCAAGCAGACGGCCCAACCATCTGCGAAAGACTAAAAGAAAAATACATCGGACCAAAAATGGGTCAACTTAACGCGCAAATACGCCAAATAATCCAAAACAGAATAGAAGAAATGAAACTCCATATTGCAGAGTGGTTCGGTCTACACCCGCCTTACCTACCATTCAGCGCCGGTTCGTGGGACCTTGATCCCCCACAGCTTGTGGAAAAAGGAAACATAACCTACTGGGCATTCAACTTCACACTAGAAAGTGTGCCGATCAAAAAATTTGATTTTGCAGAGAATAACATACAAATTCGATGCAGGTTCTACAACACCACAGCCACAGAGATTATCGATGAAAACCACAACTACACAGTCGCAGCCGGACAACTAAAATTCGACTTCGTAGTAAGCAATTGGGAGTGGAACATAGACAAAATCAAACCTTTCCTAGAAGAGCTAAATGAATACGGCATCGAAACACCACCCCACAAAACAGGACTAGCACTATGGATAAACTTGGCGTCAATAAAAATCGAAGACCTAAACTCTACTGAAAATGATGCTCAAAATCCAGACGCAGATCTCACCGAAGACAGATCTCAAATGCAAGGCGCCATGATAGGCGACCAATACTACCCAGTTAATGAAAACAAAACTGCCGATGGAGAAGATGAGAGACCCATTCAGTTAACCAACCAGCTCAGAGAACAGGCTAGAATTCGTTTCGCAACAAAAGAAGAGACACTAGCGGGTTTCCTTGAATTCGTACCATGGGCAAGAAAACTAAACGAAACAGGACACACTGTTGAATACATCAACGTCAACGCATCTTATATTGCTGCAGGCCGACACATGAGAGTGTTCCTCTGCTACCCATACTTCGGCAGCTACACGCTGGAACACGACCCAACGATTGGACTGGCCTTAACTCCTCCGATTCCAACATTAGTAACGCCAGAATTGCTAATGGTGCTAATTGGAGCAACAATACTCATAGCAGTTGCAGTGGCGGCTGTTAAACTGCGGAAGAAAACAGTTAACTTGGTGAGTATCCATTAAATTCCCCTCTTTCTTTTTTAGGAGATTTATTTCATATACGGAGCAAAAGTTTATATGGTTTATTGCTACACAATATTCGGGGACGTATGAAAAAACATGAAACCCGACCCAAAAACCGAAGAAATCCGCTGGCAAGTAATAAAAGCTATGTTAGATGAATTTCCAACGTTAAAAGAAAAAGCCAGAAAATATCTGAAAGAGCAAAAGCAAAAACAATAACTTATTTTCAGTTCTTACTTTCAATTCCTTTTCAGCAAGTGTGGAGGCGGAATCTTAACGTTGTTTTTATAATTATCGCCTTCACCTTTAAGAAGCTCCGTTATCTCACGGTAACGTTGAAGAAAATCAATACCCTTCCCAGTTGCCTTGTATATCTCTTTATCATTCTCAACAATCTTGTTTAATAAGTTAATTCTTAACATAAACCTAAGATAATCGTTAAGTTGCGTAAAGCTCAAGTTCGCCCTGTACATAATTTGAGTTTTCAGAGTCCCATCCTTTGCTATCTCTAAAATTTCCGCTATTATGTACAGCCTATCCCTTCTTTTGGGGGAGGGGTTCAAACCCCAAGGATTCATTTTCTAGTTTCCTCTTTCAGAACAGTTTTCTACAATTGAAAAGGGCTATGGAATGTTTTAAGCAGTGTTTCGCATGTCCAATTATTCTAAGAATCGAAATATTCTCTAGAACAAACCTCTATTTGAGAAAACATCGAGAAAGACTTTATTTCCTATAAAATGAAAATGTTACAAAAGGTGAGAAAAATGTTAGTGGGCTTAATAGCAGATACCCATGACAATTTGCCAATGGTAGATAAAGCTATAAAGAAATTGAATGGCGAAAATGTTGGGCTCGTACTTCACGCCGGAGACTACGTGGCGCCTTTCGTTGTTCCAAAATTCAAGGAATTGAAACCGAAGCTCATCGGTGTCTTCGGCAATAACGACGGAGACCGCGAACTCCTGAAAAAGCGGTTCAGCGAATACAAAGGTTTAGAAATACGTGGGAACTTCACTGAAATAGTTGTTGACGGCGTGAAAATTGCATTATTGCATGGAAGCGAAGAAGAACTTTTGAAGGCTTTAACTAACGGTGAATGTTTCGATGTGGTTGTTCATGGGCATACACACAAGGCAGAGGTTTATGGTAAAGGCAAAATGTTGATTGTTAATCCAGGTGAAGTTTGCGGATATTTAAGTGGCAAATCAACCATCGCATTGCTTGACACAGTAAAGCGCGAAGCAAAGATACTCGAACTCTAGTGGATTTATTACCGTAAGTTTCGACGAACGATGTGTTAATAGTTAAAGTAACGGAGAAAAACCATCCCTTCCAGAACCACAAAACCACAAAGATAGGAACCACTGCAGGCTTTTTAATTTATATTAACATTGTATGGTTGCCTTTTCTGGTTTGCTAGTTTAAACAGCTCTACTAGTTCCTGGTCGTTTGCCCCATTTCTCATGGGTGTTAGAACATCCACGAGGTTGTCGTTTCTCATTAAGCATAGTTTCAGTTTTCCGTCACTTGTTACGCGCAAGCGAGTGCAGTGCATACAAAACTCTGTGTTCTCTATAGGGTTTATAACTTCCACTTTTACATCTGGCAAATGATAAATTCGGCGGTTTTGCATGTACCGTCTAGTTTCAACTTTCACCGCTCTTTGCCTTAACATGTATTCGTATTCGCCCAACGATTTATGATGTGTAGAATAATATGTGCTTTCTACGTTTATTGGCTCAAGCTCTATCAACTGCAAAATCGCCCCAGTTCCTCTTGCAAATTCGATCATTTCTGGAACAGCATAGTCGTTGGAGTCTTTCAAGATAAGCATGTTAAGTTTGACAGGGTAAAACCCAACCTCAACAGCGGCTTTAACGCCTTCCAAAACATTTTCCACTCTGCCACCAGTTAACTCGTTATAAACTTCTGCATTTAACGCCGGAAAGTTGATGTTTACACGCTTTAAGCCATTTGCATACAATTCCTCAGCTAGAGAAGCAAGCATTATCCCATTTGTAGTCATGGAAAGATCCGATAAGCCCGGTATGGCTGCTATTCCCTTGACAATTTCCATGATGTCCTTACGCATGAGGGGTTCCCCTCCGGTCAGCTTCACTTTAGAAATGCCTAACCCAACAGAAATTCCTACAATGCGGACAATCTCATCAGCCGTCATTTCTTCTGCAAAATTTCCTGCAAGTCTTTCTTCGCCTTCCATGTGGCAGTACTGGCAACGCAAATTGCAACGTCGTATGATTGCCACACGCAAGTTAAGGAGAGGACGCCCACAGCTGTCTTTTAGAACCATCGTTATTCCCGTGCATGCTTAACGATGTGAGCCGACTCCGACAATATAAGCTTTTCAAAACAAATCTTTACAGCGTCAGGCGAGCCTGGAATACAGAAAAAAGCTTTACCTTTTGCCACACCAGCAATGGCACGAGACAAAACAGCCGCAGAACCAATCTTGTCAAAGCTTAAAAGCCTAAAAATCTCGCCAAATCCTGGCAGAACCTTCTCCAGAAAAGGTGAAAGAGTTTCAATAGTGATGTCAGATGGAGCTATGCCAGTGCCACCACAAAATACAACAACGTCCAAATCAGCAGAGGCTAAAGCTTGCCGCATACCTTCTTCAATCAAAGCTTTATCATCTGGAATCAACTTTCTGAAAGCTACTATGTGCCCCGCATTTTTCAGTAAAGATTCAATCAAGTCTCCGGAAGCATCTTCCACCCTCTCGCCTTTCTTCGATTGCCGATACCGAGATGTGCTACATATGAAAATGCCAAATTTCAGCTTTTTAGGCGCTTCAGCCTTATGCCTTCTTGCGCTTTCGCTCACTCCGAATGCCTTCTTTAATCTTTTTCACAACACGAATGTCTTCTATCACCGTTAACGGGTATTGCCCTTCCGCATCTTTTTCATATTGCTTTACCATGTCCCAAACTGTTAAGAGGCTGACAGCTGTTGCAACAAGGGCTTCCATTTCAACTCCAGTTGGAGCTTTCGTCTTGACAGTGGAAGTAACCTGCACATTAGATTCTTCTGAAACTTTTATTTCGATTTCCACACTTGTTAATGGAAGTGGATGGCAGAGCGGAATTAAGGTGCTTGTTTTTTTGGCAGCTAGAATCCCCGCAATCTTTGCTGTGTAGAGGGGGTCTCCTTTCGCAATTTTCCCCTTGTTAATTAAATTTATAGTTTTAGCTTTCAGCTTAATGGTTCCTGTTGCAGTTGCTTCACGAAGTACTTCTGGTTTATCAGATATGTCAATCATTGCCATGCTGTCTTCCTCCTTCATATTCTTCGGCTTCAAAGTTCGGAAGGGAAAGCTGCCTCTTTTCATTTTTGTTTTCGGTGGTTTTGGGTTGTGCGGAAGTCTTTCCTGAGAGTATTTTTAGGCTCTCTTCTTGGAGTTCTCGCATAATCTGCTTCATTTCGCCAACTTTCTTTTCTAAACCCATTAAAGAGACTCTTAACTCGTCAATTTGGTTCAAAATGTATTTAATGAGGGGTTGAATATCCTCCGAGGTTTGTATGCTTATAACTGGACCCTTTGTTTCAGAGGCTTTCTTAAGAGTGAGTATCGCATCCATAAGTGGAGAGGGGTTATCTCTAACCTCTCGCATTAAAAAAAGAAAATCTGAACCATCTGTAAGGGCTTTTCTTAGTTGTTCAAAGGCTAAGCGGGAATTTGCGAGGGGGTCTGGCGTGTTCTGGAGTAGAATATCCTTAAAGGTTGTTAGGGTTTGCGTTAGGCTTTTGCACATGGATTTGATGGTGTAAGCCCTTTCTGGTTTGAGAATAAGCATAAGCTCTTCGCTGCTTGTTGTTAGATTAGTTAGGCGAATAACGTATTGTTCGGTTTTTTTCAACAGCTCTGAGGGCTGGAGTTTTTCAGAGAGCACGCCGCTGGCTATGTCGCTTGCAATCTTCTGCAAGACTTCTTCAAACTCTTTCGCTTTGGTGCTGAACTCTTCCTCTACCAAATTTGCACACTCTTGAGGGGGTTTCATCAAGATATTTCTTATCATCCTCATTAATTCTTCTCTTTTGCGGTGTTAGGGATATGTTTTTGGGAGTTGAGTATTTCCAAAAGATTAACAGTTTAAACTAAAGATATACTGCTGGAATCAGTGCCCATGCAGCATTTAGCAAAAAGCACTAATCTGGACTTTCAGATGAGTGTTTAGAGAAAAAGGGAAGGATATTATTCGCCATATACTGCTTTTAGTCCCAGGATGTCGCCTAAGCCCAGTGTTTGCTTGTAGGTTTCTCCGTAGTCACCGTAACCGTACATTGTCAGCCAGTAATCTTTATCGTCGTAGAGGTCGCCTAAGCCGCACCAATGTCCAAACTCATGCGTCATAATGTCTTGAACATCCATTTTTCCTGCTTCACCGGAAAGACTCCACTTAAAGAAGGTGTTCATCTTAGTATCTGTTTCAAGAATCTGTGAGCCACTATACCAGATGTATGTAACAGCTATTACCCCAGCCCTATAACCGCCCCACGCAACCACATTATAATTGTCTCGTCTTCCAGCACCTTTGTCGGTGGTGCTCTGATAAGAAAATACTGCTGCACTGATTTCTTTATCCCATGTATCCGCAGATGTTGTAATGGCTGTTACCACGGCGGTTACGGAGAAGCCATACTTGTTTTTGGGGTTTATCCAATATTCCGCTGTAGTATACCAGTGGAAGGGCAACAGCTTATAATCAGGGTTTGTCATCGCATCGTCTTCAGGCGGTATAGCGTTAATGATGACGCGGCCACTGTCATACCATTCAATAACCATCAAATGAGCAGATGATTCCGCAGCAGACACAGATAAAGATAATATGGCAACAAGCGACAGCAAAATCAAGGCAGTCAAAGCCAAAGAACTAATTTTCCTCATATCTCTAACCTCTTTTACTGAATAAGGGTTGGAATCGTTCTTAAATAACTTTTGGAAATAAGTTCTATACCCCGTAATGGAAGAAAAATCAAGGCAGTGAGATAAAAAATAACATGGGAATAAGAAAAATGGCTTGTAGGAGGAGCTCACTATTTTTAGAGTTTGATAACGCAGACTCGCTTAGCGCTTATTTGCTTGTTCCCAAACTTCAATAAGGTTTTGCAATGCTCTAGCTTTAGGCGAGTGCTCATTAAGCCTGTACAAGCGGATTCTCCCAAAAACTTTAAGCTGGAGAATTCCTTCGTCTTCCAAAATTTTCAGATGCTTACTCGTTGTCGCGTAGTTCACGCCGAGCCTACGAGCAATTGCAGAAATGTTAAGTTCACCCAACTGCGCTACAATTTTAAGAACTTTAATTCTGAGTTTTGAAGAGAAAACATCTTCCAAATCCATGACGCTTTCACACTTCCTCTCTTTCTAGAAGAGCACTTAATTCTTTCTCCAGTTCATAGGCCGGGATTCTAGGCAGATAAATAAGTGTTGACTTTCCGCGGGAGCCAGTTGTCGAAACTTCCGTTTTTAATATACCAATGTTTGAAAATGTCTGCAAGTATTTCCATAGTTGCGTGTGGCTGTGGGGTTCTGCGCGAAATTCTTCGCATGCAACAGCATAGGCTTGCTCAGCTTCTGTAAGAGAAATGTAAGCCCTTTGGCTTTCCTTAAAAAATCTGGCCATGCCAAGCAAGAAGAGTTTTTCATGAAAGCTTAGAAATGCTAGATCGCTTTTCCTCATCGCTGGATATATGCTTGAAACAGCTCTTCGAATACATTCTGGAGTAACAACGTCTAAATCTTCTGCATCCGCGTATTTTCCAGCCCGCCAGAGGAGTTCAATGCCGAAGCGGGCGTTTCCACCCTCAGAAAGGGCAGGTTCAGCGATAAGGTTTATGGTGTCTTCTGGCACTGTTAAGGGTTTAAAGGCAAGTGAAACGCGGTCGTTGAGAATGTCTATAAGCTGCTGTTTTGAATATTTCTCAAGGCTAATTATATTAGATTGCAAGGTGCTTCTTGTGCTGGCATCTAACTGCTCAATCGCTTTCAGATTTCGTAAAATGCATATAAGCGAAATCCTCTGAGGCTTATTCTGCCTTATTTCCTGTAACCGCGTAAGCTTGTAAACAGCTTCTGAGCCTTCTCGCTCAACGAGGCTCTCAAACTCATCTAAAGTTAGGATTACGTGAGTGTTTTCCCGGTCTAAGATTTGTAAGAGCATACGTAGAAGCTCCTCGGCTGAGTAGCCGCGTTTTGGAAAGTTTGGATGGAAAATTGAAACTATGTGATGCATGACGAGGAAGAAGCTTCCACGATATTCGCGGCAATTAACATGAGCGTAGCAGAGTTTTATCCCGCATTTATTTGCTTCGCGAGTTATGTCAGCCCCAAAACGTTGAGAAAGCACGGTTTTACCAGTGCCAACATCACCAGTTATTACAACCCTTTGAGCCATTTTCTCCGGAAACTGCAGTGTAAAACTGAAAAACTCCTTCAGCAAATGCAGTTCCCTATCTCTATGGGGAAGCCTGTAAGGAACATAGTTAATATCAAGTTTTGTTTCGTCTCTAAATACACTTTGATAGGATTTCACTCGATTAAACCTCAAACTAACTACACGTGAAGCATTGTTATTCTTTTCCTTTTAAACAAAAGACTAATAAGCGTATTTGGTTAATTCTATTGCGAAATGGCGAAATGATTCCAAAATATTTCTTCTTAACCAAAGGCGTTGGCAAGCATAAAGAACAATTACAATCTTTTGAGTTAGCCTTAAGAAACGCAGGCATACAACACTGCAACATAGTAAACGTTTCAAGCATAATACCGCCAGGCTGCAAACTCATTTCGAGAGAACGAGGCTTAAAACTAATAAAGCCCGGCGAAATAACCTTCGTTGTTCTAGCAAGAAATTCAACAAACGAACCGCACAGGCTAATAGCCTCATCAATAGGAGTCGCCATCCCGTCAGGCAAGAACAATTACGGCTATCTTTCCGAACATCACTCTTTTGGGCAAACAGACGAAGCAGCAGGAGATTACGCAGAAGATTTGGCTGCAACAATGCTCGCCACAACCATGGGAATCCAGTTTGACCCAGAAACCGCATGGGATGAAAGAAAACAGCTTTTCAAGACTAGCGGAATGATAATCAAAACAACCAACATAACACAGTCCGCCACTGGAGACAAAGGTGGCTTATGGACAACAGCGATAGCGGCAACTGTTTTTGTGCCTGGAAGGATTATGCTAAAACGCTAAAAGTGAAATTTCAATAACATTAACCCCTTTTTTATTCCAAAACAATATTAACAATTAGAATTAACCTAAAATGGGTGAAGAAACTCTTGCTAGAAAAACTTCAAAAGCCAATGATTATTGTAAACTTCAAAACATATTCAGAGGCAATGGGACGAAGAGCCGTTGACCTTGCAAAAAAAGCTGAAAAAGTGAGCGTTGAAACAAAAGTTTCCATAGGAGTAGCTCCTCAATTTGCAGACATAGAAGCCGTAGCCGAAGCCGTAAAAATTCCGGTTTTCGCTCAGCACATAGACCCAATCAAGCCGGGCACCTATACCGGGCATGTGCTTGCGGAATCCGTTAAAGAAGCTGGGGCTGTAGGAACACTGATTAACCATTCTGAAAGGCAGCTTAAGCTATCAGACATCAATGAAACAATCCGCATAGCACGTGAAAACGGTCTGCTATCCATAGTGTGCGCCAACAACCCAAGCATAAGCGCAGCGGTAGCAGCCCTCAAACCAGACATAATAGCCATCGAACCGCCAGAGCTTATAGGAACAGGAATTCCTGTTTCAAAGGCGAAGCCTGAGGTAGTCACAGGCACTATTAGGCTTGTTAGACAAGTAAACCAGACAGTTACAATATTATGTGGAGCCGGAATAAGCCATGGAGAAGATGTTTCGGCTGCGTTGAGGCTTGGCACCCAAGGCGTTTTGGTTGCAAGCGGCATTGTGAAAGCAAAAGACCCGTATAACGCCTTACGAGAATTTGCGGAGGCATGTTTAAGTTAATGAACAAATTCTGTAAACCTAAATTCACAAGTTTCAGAAACTAAAAGCAAAACGCCTATAGCTGATGTGGAAGGAATCGCAAAATAATAAGGAAAAACCTAGGAGAAGTTTAAAGCTTTGAAGGTTGAAGCGGAATGTGCTGCATGCATACTTAGCAGAGCTTCAGCCGAAGCCATAGAGGCTACAACCAACCCCGCGCTGCGTTTCAGAGCGATGACGGAGCTTCTGCGATTACTGAGTAAAGACTTCAGGCCAACAGCTGTTCCAGCAGACCTAAGCACAAAAAGAGACCGCCTAATAAAGAGAGTTACAGGCAACAACGACCCATATAAACGGAGTAAAAGGATAAGCAACGAGAAAGCCTTGAAACTTTTGCCTTACGTAAAAAAACTCGTAGAAGAAGGCTATGCACAACATGACAGATTCAAAAAAGCCTGTTTATGCGCCATAGTTGGCAATGTAATGGAATTTGACATCCCAAGCCACAAGTTCACATTCAGCAGCCTAAAAAAGAGTTTCAGAGACGCTGCAAAAGACTTGGTCATAGACGATACAAACAAGATTTACGAACTAGCCAGAGAAGCAAACACCATTCTTTATTTGGCGGATAACGCCGGAGAAATTGTCTTTGACACAGCGCTTGTTGAACAATTAAAAAACATGGGCTTAACTGTAATTGTCGCCGTTAAAGGTGAACCGATAGTTAACGATGCAACTTTAGAAGACGCAGAAATTTCAGGGATGAGTAAGATTGCCGACAAAATAATACACACAGGCACCGATGCTGTTGGCTTATCAATAAAAGAAGTAGCCCCAGAATTCCTAGACATTTACAATTCTGTTGACATCGTTTTTGCGAAGGGCATGGGCTACGCTGAAACATTAACGGAATACAAGCTGAAGAAGCCTCATGCTCTGCTGTTTAGAACTAAATGCAATCCTGTGGCAAACTTTTTCGCCGTGTCAAGGGAGAAAAACGTTGCGAAGCTGATGCCGTAAATGAAGCTGCCAGCCATAAGCCTCGGTCAGGAAATGCTTTCTCGCTTTGATGATGCAATCCAAAGGGAGTGGCTCTTAACAAATGGCTTAGGTGGTTACGCTTCCTCCACAGTTTTAGGGATAAACACAAGAAAATATCATGGTTTGCTTGTAGCTGCTTTCTACCCGCCAGGAGACCGCAGAGTCAGCCTCGAAAAACTGGATGAAGAGGTAAGCATAGGCAGCGACAGTTATCCGCTCGGCGCTAACGAGTTTCAGGACGGAATTTTTCCACAGGGATATATGTTCTTAAAAGAATTTTCAATGGCGCCTTTCCCAAAATATGTGTATATGGTGCAAAATGTTGAAGTGCAAAAAACAATTTTCGTGCCAAATGAGAAAAATGCGGTTATAGCCTTTTACAAAATACTAAACAAGAACGGTTTTGACGTAAAAATTCAAATTTTTCCTCTAATAAACTGCAGACATTTTCACTCAGTTATGGATGGATGGAAAAATCAAACGGAATTCGTTCAAAGGCGAGAAGGCAACACTGTGAATATATGCTCCAGCATTCCTAAGTCTGTGTTGATGATGAGAACGACAAGTGGGCAATACTATGATGGTGGGAAGTGGATTAAAGGGATATATTATCGAGAAGAAGCTGTGCGCGGAGAAAGCTGCGTTGACGACTGTTATCAACCTGGATATTTTGAGGTAGAGGTGAAAGCAGAGAAGAGAGAGGAGCTTGCAATAACAGCAGTTGCAGATGAAAATAGCGAGAATGCGAGAAGAATCTTGGGTGAAATGCCCCGCACCATGTATGATGCTGAAAATCTCTTTGAAAGAGAAGTTGAACGCCGCGAAAATCTCTTAACCAAATTTCATGAGCTACACGAAAAAATTCCAGCCAACGAGTGGTTAAATTGGATAATTTTGGCAACAGACACTTTTATAGTAAATACCAACCAAAAATCTGCTATTGCTGGTTACCATTGGTTTGAGGTTTGGGGAAGGGACACATTCGTTTCTCTGCCCGGATTGATGCTTGTAACTGGGAGATTCGAAGACGCAAGAAAAACCTTCTTAGTATTCAAAAAACACTGTAAAGATGGCTTAATTCCCAACTTTATTTCAGACCAGGCAAGACAGCCAGCCTATAACGCTGTTGACGCAACCTTATGGTATGTGAACGCTGTTCTGCAATACCTAAAATATACAGGCGATTTCAAATTCGTGCAAGAACGCCTTTGGGAAACCCTAGAAGCAATAGTCGAAGGATGCATGGAAGGAACAGCCTTTAACATACGCGTTGAAAGCGACGGCTTGCTTTCTCACGGTCCTCAACTAACTTGGATGGACACGGCAGCAACGCTTAGAGATGGGAAAGCTGTGGAGGTTCAAGCGTTATGGTATAACGCTCTGAAAATTATGGAGTTGCTGGCAATTAGATTCAAGGAGAAGGATGAAGCAGAAAAGTATGCTCAAACAGCTGAAAAAGCCAGAAAAAGTTTTGTTGAAAAATTCTGGAATCCTGAAAAAAATTGCTTGTTTGACGTCGTAAGCGACCACGGAAGAGATGCTTCATTAAGACCTAATCAAATCTTTGCGGTTGCCTTGGACTTTACCATGCTTGATGACGCAAAAAATGAGAAAGCCGTTGATGCTGTGCATCGTGAACTTTTGACGCCGTATGGCTTGAGAACGCTGACGAGAAATGACCTGAGATATGTTGGGGTTTATGCTGGAGACAGAAGAAGCCGAGACAAAGCCTACCATAATGGCACGGTTTGGCCGTGGCTGCTGGGTCCCTTCACAACAGCCTACTTAAAAGCTAAAGGCTACGCAGAACAGAGACGTGAATATGCATTGAAAAATTTTCTTTTACCGCTGTTTACCGAACAAATTTTCAAATCTGGACTTGGAACCATAAGCGAAATCTTCGACGGTGACTCACCGCATGTTTCTAGAGGATGCATTGCTCAGGCGTGGAGCATAGCAGAGCCATTTAGAGCCTATATAGAAGATGTCATGCAAGCTAGACCGAAATATGAAAGGACAGTTTTACAAGGTTCAAGATAAAATAGCTTTTTCTTGGATTATTCCTCCAACTTAGCGTTAGAAGTTTTAGATATTTTAGTTAATGCTATTATGGCGCTTATGGTGAAGCATGCGAAAAGCGCTAAGCCAACTAGTTCAAGAAGCCTTAGCATCATTATGCTAGCTGGGATTTCGTAAGCATATATTAGCGAATTGAGCATCTGAAGTATTGTTGACAACGCCAAGAATGTAAAACATTAAGTTAAGTAAAGCATGCTTCTTTCTTTTTGCCTAAAATAGCGTCATGTACTATAAATCACCAAAAGAAGACCTAAAAAGACATAATTCAGCTCAACCATCATTTTGATTCACCAATCGGAAGTTGAATTTGTGGCAACAAAAGTGTTATTAAACTTCAACGTAAATATTTGGAAGAATCAATGAGCATTTTTGTAGGGCTTTATCTTCTTCAAAACGACTGCACATAGGGTTATGATTGCGACTAGTGGCAGGATCGCGGCTACTGGAATTTCTGGTGTAATTACTACTTCATGTTCTGAGTGAAGGTATGTGAAGTATATGTATGTGTTCGTGTTATCTGTCCAGTTTCTAACGTCTAATGGTTTTTCTCCATCAACCAGCACTGTATAGTTGCCTTGCCACATATTTTGAATTATAATGTTTGGGATGGTTACTCTGCAGAATCCTACGCCCATTTCACCAGTAACGTTGAAACTTATTATTTTCTCAGTGTCGTTAAGCTGAAAGTTTGAAACGGTCGAGTTGCTGATTACGTGAACCTTGCAGGATATGTCGTTCCAAGTGCCAGCGTCAAAAATGCTAATTGGAGCCATAAGCGGAAACCTATCGACATTACTCGTGTCAATAGAGTATGCTGTATCGCCTATTCCATCACGGTTTAAGTCAACACCGGAGTAGTCGTTCCAGTAGTTGCCTTCAACATCATCATCCCAAAAATTCACTGAGTTTTCGGTGTAGACCTGACCTACAATGCTTACCATGTTATTATGGTAAATAAGGTTGCCCGAAGAATTCCAACACCCGAGGCCATACCCGTTGTTTGCTACGTTGTTTCCAAACACGGTGTTATTTGGAGATTCTCCGAGATATATGCCAAAATCGTCGGTGTTTGTTATGCTGTTACCAGAAGCAGTGTTATTTGAACACATTGCAAACGCGATCCCAACGCCGTTGTTTGCTGTTACGTTGTTTCCGAAAACGACGTTATAGCTTGAAGAATACCAAAGTAGGACACCATTCCAGTTGTTTGTTATGCGATTTCCAACTATGGTGGTGTAGTTGGTATATGCGAGTAGTATTCCCTGCATGTTCTTTGTCAGCGTAAGGTTTTCAATTCTTACGTTTGTGCAATTTACGAGAGAGACGTAACCAGCATCTAGCGGAACTTCAACATCTCGTCTGCTAACCCAATAATACACTGGTTTCCCGTCAACACTGTTTGAAACGTCAACATCATTAACAAAATCTGAAAGCGCTCCACCCAACACTCCAAAGTTGAAGTCACTATCAGCCATAACATTGTTCCTTAAAAAGTTGTCTGAAGAAAAAGCAAGCATAATGCCATTCGTTTTAATTGGTATGGGAGGAAATGGGAGAGAAAAGCCGCTGTTTGTTATGTTGTTTCCAACTATGGTGTTGTTAGAGGAATAATCGAGATAGATGCCATGGTAGTTTTTTGTTATGTTGTTTCCAATTATGTTGTTATTTGAAGATTCGTTGAGATAGATGCCAGCATAGTAGTTATCGGTTATGTTGTTACCAGAAATAGTGTTAAAAGACGACGAGTAAAGGTAGATGCCATAATTAGGATGGGCGTCTCGCCCGCTCTTGCGTGCGCTGATGTCTGTATTCTTGATTGTAACGTTGTTTACGCCAGATAAGTCAAACCCTTTCCCGAGTCCGGAACCTTGGAGGGTGTATCCGTTTCCATCGATTATTATGTTGCTTCTCTCAACCACAATTGAATTATTGATGTTCCCACCGAAGGTGTAGGTGACGTTATCCATGCTGGATATTGGCGCTGTTGACGGGTCAACACTTCCATCAGCCCTAATGTAAATGGGTCCATTTGTGTTTGTTATGCAAGTTCTTGGATGAAAAAACAGCACAGAACAAAAAACCACTAATAGAATCAACCTTGACATTAATCTCTTCATATCTTGCCTCAATGATGCATTCTTAAGTTCAGCTTTTATGTTTTCTGAAGCTTTAGCGGTTATGCTTAAATAATCAGTTGTGCTTAAATTCACATTAACCCCAAGTGAAATAAAATGCGTTATCTGACTGTGAGGAACATAATTCCTCTTTTTATATGAAATCAAAAATCCAGTTAATCATCATTGAACCAAGCAATCTGCGAAAAATACTATGGGAAGTAGTAAACACACTATGTAGGATTTGGGTGCATAGGTAAAGTTTTGTCAGGATTTATTGAAATTGTTTTTCTTAGACTTTCTGCCGCAACTTCTGGAGTGACCGTGTTTATATACATTCCAGTGCTTTTTTCGAACCCTGCCCAAATCGCAAGTTTAGGATAGACTTCCAAATGCCAATGATAATAGTCGCGGGCATCCCTGTTCATGGCTAGATGAAAACCGTAATTGTAAGGCGGGTCATTCACCAAACGCTTTAATCCATTAAGGCATGTTTTCAATGTTTCAACAAAGGTTTTCACCTCGGTTTGCGACAAGCCAAGCAATGTAGCCCTATGCCTTTTCGGGATTATCCAAAACTCTAGTGGGTTGATGCTCGCATAAGGGGCAAAAGCTACGAACCGCGAATTTTCGAGAATAAGCCTAGGTCCATCTAGTTCTCTTTCCAAAATATCACAAAAAATGCATCTTTCGTTTTGTTTCCAGAATTTTCTGCTGGCTTTAAGCTCTTCATCCACAATACAAGGGATGAATGGCGTTGCAATCACTTGGCTATGAGCATGGGAAAGGGAAGCTCCAGCCTCTAAGCCGTGGTTGCGGAAAATGGAAACATACTGGACGTAAGGTTTTGCTGAGAGTTCATGAAGCCTATCCATGGAAGCATTAATGGCATGCATTAGCTGCGGAATTCTTACGTCTGCAGGATGCTCGTCATGAAGTGGCGATTCAACCAAAACTTCATGATGCCCAATAGCCAAAGCCAAATCGCTACTTTTCATAATTTGCTTTTTGCTAATTCGTTCCTTTGGCGGGTTAAACGCTGGATAAAGATTTGGAATACAGCGAATTAGCCAGTTCTTATGCCTAAAATCGTCTTTATCCTTAGCTTTTCTAATACTTTTGTCAGACTTGAGATAGACTAGTGTTGCTGGCGGCGTCATGTGCTCATTGCCTGGACAAAGCGGACAAACGCCAATCTTGGCTTTCTCTCTTTCCTTTTTTGCAAAGTCTAGGGGTCTGCGACCACGTTCAGTGGCGATCACAACCCAGCGGTTGAGTAGGTAATCTTTGCGAACTTCGTTATATGGCATGGCTAAACTTCCAACAAAACTAGATTAATACCCATAGGATTTAGCATTTTCCAAATCAATGCATTATAAGTTGAGATTTCGGTTAGTATGAGAACTCTTTTGCTCTGTGTGTGACTCTAAGCCCCTATATATAGATTCAACCTGATTATAGACTTGCGCATTGACCCTTTGTTTTAATTGGGTTTGTAAAACTGGGAAGGGCGGTGGGTCACTGGGGTTCGACGCCTAGAATCCGCATGAACCCCCAAACCCTACACTCGTACCCGCACCCCCCTGAGCGCTGAACGCCCAGACTTAGGTTGCTCCCTCCCGGGTCTGGCCAGGTTCGCCTGGCAAACATTGAAGACGGCTTCCCTACGGAAGCTGCCCAGCGACCGCCAGCCCCAAGGGACGGATAGTCTTCGTTTCGGAAGTGGAGGTTTAAGCGGCCTTAGACGCCTCTGCCTCAGCTTTCGGCCCGTCCTATAGAGGGTTTACGGTTCAGGGGACCCCTAGCCCCCCGCCTAAGACCCACCGCCAAAAGATTCTGAAGCATTTCAAAACTATAAAACTTTACCTAAGACAGCTGTCAAGCCACTCCATATAAGCCTTAGAACCCTTAACAATTGGTAATGCGATAATTTCTGGCACTTCATAGCTGTGTAAAGCTCTAACAGTCTCTGAAAGCTTTTCGAATAGGTCTAGGCGAGACTTCATCAAGAGTACATATTCATCAGCCCTTTCAACTTTTCCAGACCACCAAAAAAGCGACAAAACCGGACCAAATATGTTGGCACATGCGACCAGTTTTTCATCAAGCAAACAATGCGCAATCTTTTCCGCTTCCTCTTTATTTGAGGTTGTTACCATCACGACAACGTAAGAGTTTTCCAAATGCTTCAACCCCGAAAAACTAAAAGCTGACATTATTCAGCCGAAGAACACGCTTGCTATGTCGTAAAGCTCTAAATCCACAGTCTTCCTTTTACCAACAACATCCTTTAGCAGCACTGAAACTATTTTGTTTCCTTGAATGGCAACCATATGACCAAATTTTCCTTTGTGAACAAGGTCTATTGCTGCTATTCCAAATCTTATGGCTAATATTCTGTCGAAGGCTGTTGGAGAACCGCCCCGTTGGAGGTGTCCTAAAACCACGACTCGGGTTTCGATTCCCGTGCCTTTTTCAATTTCCTTTCCAAGATAGTAGCCTACGCCGCCGAGGCTTATGTGGCCGAACTCGTCTATGCTTTCGCTGTAGACAATTTCTTTTCCACCCTTTGGTTTGGCTCCTTCGGCAACAACAATTAGGCTGAAGTTTCTGCCTCGCCTCTGTCTACGCTTAATGAACTCGCAAACCTCATCTATATCGAAGGGTTTTTCTGGAATTAATATGACGTCCGCGCCTCCTGCAAGTCCAGCTTCTAAGGCAATATGACCAGTGTATCTACCCATGACCTCGAGGATTATCACTCTGTTGTGGGCTTCAGCTGTCGTGTGAAGCATGTCTAGGGCTTCCGTGGCTATGGCGACTGCCGTGTTAAAACCAAAGGTGTAGTCTGTGCCAGTCAAGTCATTGTCGATTGTTTTCGGAACACCAACGCATTTAAGTCCAAAATCACCCATCTTATAGGCTACGCTTAAGGTGTCGTCGCCACCAATAACAACGACCGCCTCAACACCAGCTTTTTCAGCATGCTCCACTATTTTTTCAGGTCCCTTTTCACGTTTGAAGGGATTTGTCCTTGAAGTGCCTAGGATTGAGCCTCCGCGTGGAAGTATCCCGGACACGGTATTAAAATCTAAGGGTAAATATTCGCCTTCGAGAAGACCGCGCCATCCATCCCTTATACCAACAATTTTATAGTTATAATGCTGAATTCCCTTTTTAACAACTGCCCGGATGACAGCGTTAATTCCTGGGGCATCTCCGCCCCCGCTTAGAATTCCAACTTTCATTTTACATCACACCTTAAGATGCTTTTCCAGAGCTCCCAAATAAGCGCATCTTACCCTTAACAACCTCTTTCATAGCCTCCTTTGCAGGACCCAAAATCTTTCTAGGGTCAAACTCCTTTGGCGAGTTTGTTAAAACTTCGCGTACTGTTGCTGTGAAAGCGAGCCGCAAGTCAGTGTCGATGTTTATTTTTGTGATTCCCAAAGAGATAGCCTTTTGGATGTGTTCTTCTGGAATGCCTCTTGCCCCTGTCAGTTCAGCCCCATACTTACTAGCCTTTTCAATTATCCATGCGGGTACACTTGAAGCTCCATGCAAAACTAGAGGTATATCGACTTTTTCACTGATGAGCTTTAGTCGTTCAAAGTCGAGTTTGGCTTCGCCCTTAAATTTGTAAGCACCATGGGAAGTGCCTATTGCAACCGCAAGGGCGTCAACACCCGTATGTTTAACAAATTCTTCAGCAGCTTCTGGATCGGTTAAAACCGCTTCTTTTTCTTCAACCGTTTTTTCCTCTACTCCAGCAAGCCTTCCGAGTTCGGCTTCAACAGAAACCCCTTTTTGATGAGCAAACTCAACTACACGCCTTGTTAAGGCAACGTTCTCTTCAAACTTTAAGAAAGAGCCATCAATCATTATAGACGTAAAGCCGGCAGCTACACATTTAGAAACGGTTTCAAAGTCTTCACCATGGTCAAGGTGCAAAGACATCGGCACGAGTGTGGATTCTGCAGCTGTTCTAACGATTTTCGCTAAATAAGATAAACCAGCATATTTGATGGCACTCGGCGTAACAGCAACAATAAATGGCGATCTCTCTTCCACGGCAGCTTCAACCACAGCCAACAAGGTTTCAAGGTTATTGATGTTGAAGGCGCCAACCGCGTAAGCCTCTCTCTTAGCAGGAACCAGCAGATCTCGATTTGTAATGAGCATGTTTCTCACTATTTACGGTATTAATTTCAATTAATATAAATGATTACATGGCTCTAAGCAAGACGGCTCCTAGAGCGTTGGACCTTGAATTTAGCTTTCTCAGAAAAAGGGGGAATGTTAAGGTGCGCTTTGAAACTTTAGGCGCTAAGCACGCTCCGTATCAGCGGAGAAGATTCAAATTCCTCTATTAACTTCACTCCTTTCTCTGTAGTTTTATAAAAAGCGTCAATCTCCTCAACAAAACCACAAGCTTTCAAAAATGTGATGTACTTCTTAAATTGTTCGTAACTCAAAGAAACCTGCCTCATTAAAATTGTTTTTCTTATGCCACGCCTTGCGGCTTTAAGAATTGCCACTGAAATAATCAAGTTCTCCCTTCTCTTGGATGGAAAAGTTGACTCCATACTTATCCATCCAAACATATATGTAAGTATCTTCTATAAGATAAGTCTATCTATTTTTAAACAATTAGAAAAATAAAAGGGAAAAAACCCTTTGCATTTGTAAAGATTTTCTAATTCTTCGCTCATACAAGATAGCGCGAAAAGACTCTCAAATATCTTTATCGCTGATTTCTCAGATTTGCCTTGATAATTTCCATAAGGCACATTACTATGTCCAAAATCCCCATTTTTGCATTTTGTCAAACTCGTGTTTTCAAATTTGGCGCGGGGTGCGGGATTTGAACCCGCGCGGCCATTGCTGACCACAGGCTTAGCAGGCCTGCCCCCTACCAGGCTAGGGCAACCCCGCAAACCCCATTTGACTTTGTCTGCTGAGTTATTTTTGTGTTTCCGTGTTGACAAACGTTTTACTGTAAGAAGGGTTATTTTTGAAACAGGGTGAAAATCAATGAGTTTATCTTCATTAAGCGATGAAATAAAACGAGCTAGCTATGTGCTCAGGCTTGGGCTTCAAATAGATACTAGACTAAGAGCAACGATTCTCAACCCTTGAATTGCGTGTTTTTTAAAATAAAAAATAGAAACTTTTGGTCACGCCATTCCACATTTTTTGAGCAAGCGTTGCCACCTTTCATCTGTTAATCGTTGGATTTCACCAATCAGTTTCTCGAATTTAGGGGTGAACAGATGTCTAAAACGTCCTTGTACTTGTAGGTACTCTTTTACCGGCTTCTTCTTTTGTGGACTTAATGCCATGACTTTGCTCGGCGTTGAAAGTTGGTATTCGCCGTTTACAGCTTCCCACAACGGGAATATACATGTTTCCACTGCTAAGCGCGAAAGCTCAATAGACTTGGCTGGGTCGCTTCTCCACCCTCTGGGACAGGGTGCAAACACATGTAAGAACGCTGGACCGTTCACTTCTAATCCCTTTCTCGTTTTTGCGATTAGATCACGCCAGTAATAAGGTGCTGCAGTAGCAACGTAGGGCATGTCATGAGCCACCATAATATCTGCTATAGGCTTCTTAGGTTCCAGCTTTCCAGGTATGACTGTGCCTGCTGGTGATGTAGTTGTTGATGCTCCCAGAGGTGTTCCTCCGCTCCGTTGGATACCGGTGTTCATGTAGGCTTCGTTATCATAAAGCACAAAGAGGAAATCGTGTCCTCTTTCGACAGCTCCTGAAAGCGCTTGTATGCCTATGTCGTATGTGCCTCCATCTCCAGCAAGGGCAATTACGTCTATCTGCTCCTGCTTTATCCTCCCCTTCTTTTTCAGTATTTTTATAGCTGCCTCTATTCCGGAGGCATTTGCAGCGGCATTTTCAAAGGCTGTGTGTAGCCACGGAGTAGCCCAAGAAGTGTATGGATAAATTGATGAAACAACTTCCATGCATCCGGTTGCATTCGTCACTATTGTGGGTCCTCTAACGGCTTTCATAATAAGCCTTAAAACCGTTGTTGGCCCGCAGCCAGCACATGCCCTATGTCCTGACAAGAAAAGGTCTGGTTTCTCAGCGATGTCTTTCGCGGTGAATTTCCATTCGGATTGCACTTCATTCCCTCCTCTTATTCCCTTAATCCAATATATTGTATCGGATTTCTAATGCGCCTTGTTTGCAATATCTTTCGCAGGTCCTCATAGATTTCGCGTATTTGGCTTGGGCTTGTGTCTCTTCCTCCAAGCCCGTAAATATGGTTTACAATGTAAGGATGCGCAGATGAACCGTAAAGCACATGGCGGATTTCGTGGAAGACTGGCCCACCGCTTCCTCCGAAACTCATGCTTTTATCCATCACAGCCACGGCCTTCACACTTTTGAGCGCTTTGATTATTCCCTCAACTGGTAATGGTCTAAAAGTGCGAACTCGTAGCAGTCCAGCTTTGACGCCATCCGCCCTCAAATCATCTACAACGGTTTTCACTGTTCCAGCGGTTGAACCTAAGCAAACTATTGCTATTTCAGCATCTTCAAGATAGTATGCTTCAATAAGCCCATCCCCATAGCTTCTGCCGCTTATTTCCGCATATTCATCATGCACTTGCTGAATCATTTTAAGTGCGTTTCTCATGGCTTCTTCTTGTTGCCGCTTAAACTCGAAATAGTAATTTGGCAAGGCTATAGGCCCCATAGTCATGGGGTTCTCTGAGTCAAGCTTGAAAGGCACATTTTTTCCTTCATGCGTAAGCACTTGGGGCAGTTGGCGGATTCCAACAAATTTTTTAACAGCATCGTCTGGAAGCACGCTTACGTTTTCAAGCGTGTGGCTTAAGGTGAAGCCATCTAAGCCAACTAAAACTGGCAAGAGAACCTCGGGGTTCTCAGCTATCCTAAAAGCTTGAATTATCGAATCATATGCTTCCTGTGCATTCTCAACGTAGATTTGTATCCAGCCACTATCCCGCTCAACCATGGTGTCGGAGTGGTCACCATGAATGTTTAAAGGTGCTGACAGGGCTCTGTTGGCAATAGCCATAACCACTGGTGCACGGCATCCTGAAGTTACAAAGAGCATTTCATGCATCAAAGCTAAACCTGCAGAAGCGGAAGCCGTGAAGGCTCTTGCACCCGTGACTGCTGCTGCGAGACACGCAGTTAATGCGCTGTGTTCCGACTCTGTGCAAACAAACTCTGTTTCAACTTCACCGTCAGCCACATACTCACTGAATTTTTCAACGATTATGGTTTGAGGAGTTATAGGATAGGCTGCTACTATGTCAACGTCTGACTGTTTCACAGCGTAGGCAACAGCTTCGTCCCCGTTTAGGGCTAAAACCTCTTGTTTTTTAACACTCTTCATTTCTGCACACACCTCTACTCCAGCTTCATCTCTATAGCCTTAGTTGGACACTCGTTGGCGCATATTCCGCAACCCTTACAGAAATTGTAATCGAATTCTATGTCTTCCTTCTCAGGTTTCCAATGTATTGCCCCATCAGGACAGAAAAGCACGCACAATAAACATCGAGTGCACTTCTCCAAGTCTCTTATAGGCTTGTAGGTTTTCCAGTCTCCAGTCAAAAACTCTGTGCTGGGTTTCCAGCATACACCAGCTGGCGAAATTTCTCTCCAACTTTTTTCTTGAGATGTCACTCAGATTTTACCTCCTTATAAGCTTCCTTTATAACAGCGAAGTTTTTCTCGGCAACATCCCGCCTAAAACGTTCCATAACAACTTTTTCAACACTTGCTAAGCTAACTACTCCAGTTGCACGCGCAACAGCCCCCAGCATAGCCGTGTTTGTTATAGGTATTCCCAAAAATTTTAGCGCAATTTCTGTCGCTGGAACAGCCCAAACTTTTCCCTTGCTCGTGTTGAGCGTTTTCCTAATGTCTGCTGGGTTATCCTTCGAGTTAATTATGACAGTTCCTTCCTCATCCAATCCCTCAGTAACTGGAACTGTTTTCAGCAATGTTGGATCTAAAACAGCCACCACATAGGGGTTATAAACTGCACAGTGTATTTTGATCGGCTCGGTGCTTATTCTTGTGAAAGCGGTCACTGGTGCACCCATTCTCTCGGGACCGAATTCTGGAAAGGATTGAACATATTTTCCCTCGTAAATGGCTGCTCGTGCAAGCAGCTCGCTGGCCGTCCAAGCTCCTTGCCCGCCTCTACCATGCCACCTAACCTCTAGGATTTTTTTCAACAACCTTACTCTCCATGGGCCTTTCAACCTAATTGGGAAATCTACCATATACACTTTTCTAGGCAAACAAGGAAAACAAAATATGCTAATATCATTTTTAAGTTTAAGTGATAAAATCCTTTAAGAAATTCTCCTAGACTTGATTAACAAAGATAACCCTTCTTAGTTAAATGTATCAAAATTTAAATGTGCTGAAATTTTATATCATTAAAATGTAAGGACGCTGCTGAAGGACGGCAAAATGACCGAAATACTCTTGACTGCTGATCGAACTCTGATGAGTGATTACCACCAAAACGAGTTCTTAGGTTTTGGGACATGCGCTCCTCCAAATGTCATTCCAGACTGGCTTTACAGTTTTCTCTTCTTTCCCGCAATAAAGACAAAGGATGGCATTCCAATAGCGGCTCCTTACGGATTAAGAAAGATTGAAGCTCAGCTCTTAAGCGAAGGCTTCGCTGTATTAACAGTTAGCTCAGACCATCTTGGGAAATACATTGATGAAGCAAGGGTTTTGGGCATACATGTTATGGATCCATGTGGCTTAGGTCCGGCCTCAAGCACTTTCGCCTCTGTGTTGAAGAAAGAGCCATTTCTGGCACAGTACTTCCGTGCTTTGTTAAATAGCCCGGAGATTAGGGAGGCGAAAAAACGTGGGTTAAGGATTATTGTTGGCGGTTCTGGTGTTTGGCAATTTCGTTATAGGCCTAGGTTTGTTGAGGAATATGGGATAGACTGCATAATTGAGGGAGAGGCTGAAAAGGTTGTTGGAAAAATTTTCAGGGCAGCTCTTAACGGTGAAGACCTTCCCAGGTATTATGAAGTTAGAGTTAAAGAGACGCCGAGTTTAGAGGAGATACCAGACATTGCTACGCCTTCCATTAATGGTTTGATAGAGATTGGTCGCGGGTGCTGTCGGGGCTGCGAATTCTGCAGTGTGACTTTAAGGCCTTTAAGGTGGTATCCATACAAGAAAATACTGCGAGAGATAGATGTAAACATAAAAATTGGAAGCATAAACTGGTCTTGTCTTCACGCAGAAGACGTTATGCTATACGGTTCTAGAAATACCTTGCCAGACGATGAAAAACTCATCAAACTTCACGAACTAGTTGTAAAGAAATGTGAAGGCATTAGCTGGAGTCACTGCTCCCTAGCAGCCATCGCATCAAAACCAAAACTTTTCTCAAAAATCGCTGAAATCATACTGCAAAAACAACCTTGGTGGGGCGCAGAAATTGGCATAGAAACAGGCTCCCCGGAGCTCGTTAGAAAAGTTATGCCCGCAAAGGCGCATCCTTTTAAGCCAGAAGATTGGCCAGAAGTTGTACACACCAGCATGGGCTTGATGCACGATAATAAGCTGATTCCAGCGTGCACATTAATCGTTGGTGCTCCGGAAGAAAAAGAAGAAGACATCCTTAAAACGATAGAGTTGATGGATGACCTTAAGAATTTCAGAAGCCTGATTGTGCCTCTGTTTTTTGTTCCCATGGGCAAGTTAAAAGATGAAGAGTGGTTTAAAGAAACGGAAATGACCGAGTTACACAAAAAATTGTTGATTAAATGTTTGGAACACGATTTCTACTGGATAGACAGCCTAGTGGACTTATCTTTTTCTGGAAAATGGTACGCCAGCATCTTACAATTGCTTTATAGAGTTTTTGTAGGAATTATTAGGCATAAAGCAAAAAAGCTGGAATCAAATAGAAGTCGCAAATAACTAACCTTAAATGCGCACACACCAAGGCTCAGGTTAATGGAAAGAGGCTTGCTGCAGATTTCTGTGGAAAGCGCGCTAATCCACTCCATTTTGTTTTGTAAATATCTTGATTATAGAAGCGCATGATCCCATCTCACTCGGGAAAACCGGTGACATCTTCATCCAGTTGAACCCCAAAGCTGTTTAAAGCCATTGAGACAAGGTTGTAAGTACCAACTGTAAAGACAAGATCCATGAGTTGTTGTTCTGTGTATTGTTCAGCGAGGGCACTCCATGTCGAGTTACTTATGAACGCATCTTTGTGTAATTCATCCACGGCCTGTAGAAGCGTGGCGTCGAACGAGCTCCATCCCTCTGCATTGGGTCCTTTCGTAATGCGTAGAATCTCTTGATCAGTCAAACCAGCCTGCTTACCGCTGATCGCATGGTGTGACCACTCGTATTCTGCTTGGCATAACCAGGCAATGCGTAGAATCAGTAGCTCTCTATCGCGAGACGGTAGTGCGGATTCTTGTAAGATATAGATTCCAAAAGGCAAAAAACGTTGGAAAAATTTGGGACATCGGATAAGAGTCTTCAACGCGTTCAAGCGAGCTAGTTGTCCTAATGGCTCTAAGAGCTTCTGCTGTTCAGTTGTCAACTCATTTTTCTTTACAGGCTGGATTCGAGGTTTAAGTAATTTCATCTATTTCTCACTCAGGTCTATAATATCATATAAATTACTCTTAAAATATTGTTATCTTCGTCTGCAAAGATGTGGAACCACCTGAAGGCGACGGAGACACTGTTGTTCTGTACAAAGGAGCACCACAGTAAGCGCGCGCTTTTGTGTGTGCGTTAAAATCAAAATATTGTGCATTTGATTTTAATAGACTGTAGCTTCTTCATTTTTGAAACCAATTCTTTGATTATCTGTTTAAGAGCATTGAAGTAGGTGCGAAGTTTTATATGCTTTGGAATCACAGATGTTTAAAACGCTATTATAGGGAGGTGAAGAATTCTGGAAGATTGGAAGATAAAGATTTCAGTGCTGTGGCTCTTTTATATAGTGTCTGCTTTGGCTTCCGGGATACTGGGGATTCTGGAGCCAGGCGTAATAGATCAAATAATGACAGGAGAGGTGGAAGGCATGAAAATTACACCTGAATTCTTACTAGTGTTCGCAATCTTAATGTTGATTCCATTGGTGATGGCTTTCCTGTCCCTGACCCTAAAGAATGCTACAAATCGCTGGACAAACATCATCGTGAGCATAGTCTGGATTGGTCTTGGCCTCACTGACCTGCCTAAGTATGTGACAAAACCATCTGCATATGCGATACTAATGTGGCTCTCAGGACTTGTGGCTACAGCACTGATTGCTTGGTACGCGTGGAGGTCTAAACAGAAAGTATGAGTCTTACTAACGAATTCTTGATCTTTCTTCTCACTTTTTATTCATTTCAACTTGTACTAAAGATTTAAGAAAAAACTTTTGGGAAGTGAATATTGGCTTTTTCGGTAATATTCATTTAAAAATACTCTTAACAAACTACATTTTAGAATTGCAATGAGTGAAGATTTGAAAGAGTTGGAAAAGCATCCCTGGGTACAAGTATACCCTTTTCCCTAAAAGGATATACTCTAAAATTTCCTTATGATTCTGAACCTTGAACTGCCCTAGTCCCTACACGTTTCATTACTGAAACAGTAGTCAAGCATACTTGTTCTGAAACATTCCTATTCCGTCTCAGTACAGTACAGCGTACGCAGGGTCAGGGTTCCCTGCTACATAATCATCCTCAGCTTACCATCATTCCTCTGCGTAGCAGAGTTCAGAAAAATCCAAGCGTGTGTGCACTAAACTTAAATATCACGGCAAAACTCAAAAACATAAAGTATCAGTATTGCCGCCGTAGCTCAGTTCGGTAGAGCGGCTGGCTGTTAACCAGTCGGTCGTAGGTTCGAGAATAAGGGGCAAATCCTGTCGAAAATCCTACCGGCGGCGCATTTTCCTTATTTCAGAATAAACCAACATCTGTCTCTGACGGTTTCATCAATCTTAGGGACAGAATTTATTCGTCTCGAAGACGCCTCAAAAAAGAGGCTAAGAAATAGGTAAACGAACCAGAATAGGTGAAAAACGTGATTTTTCGCTCGCAAAGACATACGCTACTTTAGGTAACCCACATCTTTTCAGATGGTAGTTTCATAAATAGGTTTTTAACTTCTCTACAACTTTCGAGGTCAAACTTACATTGACTTATATGAGATGTGTAATTTGTTGAGCATGAAGTTTATGGTTGAATGTTGGATGCTGGCGTGTTAGCTACTATTGGGCGTTTTTGTACGTGTTTGTATCCACATTCACATTCGAAACCTATTATTTTGCCCCTACGTTTTATTTCTCGCCATTTTCTAGCTTTGCAGCTGCGTTTTTGTTTGTGGATTTCCCATAGTATTTTTGCTTCGTTAGGGGTTATTGGGGCGTAATGTTTTGCTGATGTGAAGTACCATGTGGTATACACTGCAAAACATACCAATAATGTGGGCATGAGTATGTCTAACATGCTCTTCCACCATGTGTATTTGTGTTTAACGTGTATACGATATGTCTCTTTTTAGACATATCTATATCCACAATATGCTTTCTTACGATATAAGCTTTGTGCTAAAATCAAATACGAAATTGTTGCCCTAAAACTGCTGAAGCACGTCCTTCTTCTCCATGATATAGCCGCAGTAATGGCACTTAAGCAGCAGCGGTTCCTCGCTGTCAACATAGAATTTGGTTTGCACAGGCTCGTTGCTGTTGCTAATACAGGCTGGATTAGCACACTTGATAATGTTTTCAATGACTTTTGGCAGTTTAACCCTCTGCTTCTCCACAACCTTATAATCACGGATAATGTTAATGGATGCATGCGGAGCCAACAAAGCAATTTTATGCACTTCCTTCGGGTTTAACTCTCGACCCTCAACCTTAACTATATCCTTCATTTTGAAGCGCTTACTTGGAACGTTAATCGCGATAGTAATCACCTTTTTCTCCCGTCCTGTTACTCCCAAAATTTTTACAACATCAAGCGCATGTCCACCAGTAATGTGGTCAATAACAGTACCATCCTTAATTTTAGAAACACGCAACTCAGTTTCGCTCATGTGAACTCTCCCATTAAAGAGGTTTATACCCTAACAGAGATAAAAGATTTTAAAACTTTCTACACTAGTGTTTTGAGTTATTCTGCTGTTGATAAAGAGTTATTTAGGAGTTGCCTAGAGTTGTTGTTTTGGGTGTAAGCTTGGAGTTTGAAGGCAGAGACATAATATCAATTAAAGATTTTTCTCGTGAAGAAATCGATTACGTTTTCAAAATTGCCCAAGCTATGGAACCTCTAGCCGTCAAAGGCTCAGATTTGCTTAGAGGAAAAATCCTTGCTACATTATTTTTTGAACCGAGCACACGCACCCGCTTAAGCTTCGAGGCAGCAATGCACAAATTAGGCGGCTACACAATAGGTTTTGCAGAAGCAGAAATTGCCTCAGTCAAGAAAGGCGAAAACCTCGCAGACACAGTGCGTACTGTGGAGAATTACGCAGACGTGATAGCCCTAAGACACCCACTCGAAGGGGCAGCGAGACTCGCCGCAGAATTCTCAAAAGTTCCAATAATAAATGGCGGCAGCGGCGCAGAAGAACACCCAACACAAGCCCTTTTAGATCTGTATACAATAATGAAGGCGAAGGGTAAAATTGACGGGTCAAAAATAGCCCTTATAGGCGACCTGAGGTATGGAAGGACCGTTCACTCCCTTGCCTACGCACTTTCTCTTTACGACATAGAATTACATCTAATTTCACCAGAGTCTCTGAAAATGCGGCGGGAGGTTCTCCAAACAATAAAGGAGAAAATACCCGTAACAGAAAGAACAAGTCTTGAAAAAATAATTCCGCTTGTAGATGTTTTGTATGTTACAAGGATACAGAAGGAACGTTTCCCAGACCCGGCCGAATATGCAAAAGTTAAGGGTTTCTACAAAATAGATATGGAAGCCTTAAAGGAAGCAAAAGGAGACTTAATAATTCTTCATCCACTTCCACGAGTTGATGAAATAGCAGCTGAAGTTGATAACACCTCATATGCACGCTACTTCCAGCAGGTTTGGAACGGCATAGTGGTCAGAATGGCGCTTCTAGCCTTAATATTAGGTGCAGTAAAGTAGTGTGTTGTTCTCTTCATTTAAGTCTCATACTAATGAAAACTGGCTGAAGACCGTTAATGAGCCTATTGCTCCACATGAAGGACATTTATGCAATAATCCAAACCAGCTTCCTTTGCAGTTGACACAATAAGTCACTTTGCGATTGTATTTGAAGAATTCTATTTTATAACTCTCGATGACTTGTTTAGTTACGGACATGAGCTCATCTGGTTTGTGTTCAACTTCCCCAAGCTCTATTAATGTTAGGTTTCCCCCAGTGTGCAGCCCGAACAATCCCCGTTCAACCATTAAAGACCTTGAAGGGATTTTGCCATCTTGAAGGATTAACTTGTCAATTGTAGAATAGAATGGTTTTTCTCTTGTTCCTGAAAATCTAACCTTTGCGATGCCATATCTTTCGATGTCTAACTGAGCTAATCTTTCAGAGGCTTCAAAGCTGGGCAACATTGCTAGAAGCAAACGTTTTTTATGCCTCTTACCAGTCCTGTGCGTAAAATCTGAGATGTACTGTATTATTTCGTCAGCAAATTTCAAAGCTCCCTCATCCTCATGAACGCTTTTTCCGTAGAAGGCTTCAGTAGCCTCTCTTAACCCAACTAGGGTTATTAGATTTGAAGAGTTCTCAAGCCTAAAGTACTGGTCGCCGTCGACACTTTGCATGAGAAAAGGAAGTAAACCTTTACCGCGTTGTTTGAGCGCTCTATACTTGATTTCTAAAGCACGCGCTGCCATCTCAAGCCTTTCCCTTAGAAGTCCGAAAAATTTTGTCTTATCTTTTTCACATTCGTATGCTATTCGAGGCAGATTAACAGTTACATGTCCCAGGTTGCCTGTGCGTAAAGTATCGATTTCCCAGTCTCCATCGAAATCAGCACTAAGCCTACATCCAGAAGCAGAGAAAACAGAGTGCGTCAGATCTTTTTTTAAGAGGTTAGCGAAGTATGGAATGCCTTTCTCTGAGGATAAGCGATGTGCTTCTAGAAGTATTGCTTTTGCCTTATCATCCGCAAATGTTTCTGAGCGAATTTTCAAAATAATTTTCGGATTAAGCATTGGTTTTCGCATGCTCTCCTCAACAAATATTTCAAGGAGAATTGACGCTAAAAGTTGGCTTTCTTCAGTGAAATCCTTGTAATTGCCGACCGATTTTCCAAAAGGTCCAAAGGCTGGCTTCTCTGCTATGAAGTCTGGGATGGTAAGCTCTAAGCTTAAGGAAGCGTCTGCATGCTGATTTATGTTGGAAACGAATAGGCGTAACGCCTCCTTAATCCTCGTAGGTTCCAAGCCTTTTACAAAAGGAGCGAGAAAAACGTTAAAGTAATCACATGTTTGTGTTTCGTCTGCTTCTTTGTCAGCGTGTAAGAGAACATTAGAGAATAAGGATAAGGCGGACTCCAAGTTTTGGGGCGGCGAGTAAGAAAGCTTAAAAGCGTTTATTTTCTCTAAGTTTAGGCCGTTTTGGAAGAAAAATCTTAAATCATGCATTATTTCGCTTGGTTTCAGAATCCAACTGCTCAAACCGTTAATGTGCAGAGAACCAGATAAATGCGCATCTGCGATATCTCTTGGAAAGATGTTTAAAAGGATATACTCTTTAAGAACAGTTCCTCCAGCCATCTCATTTATCGAGGCAGAGCCAAGAGAAGTTTTAGCTTTCATTTCCAATAGAGCGGCTACTTCATGAACTGGCAAGCCTAAACGCGTGAGCTTATGGCGGTATTCCTCCAAGCCCTTCTCGATTAGAATAGCGTTTACAACTTCCCTAACAAGGGGGGCTGTCAAATATTTTGTTTTTGATTTAAGTAACCGTTTTTCCGCTTCCTTAGCTACTTTTTGAGCTAACTCGGCAGGCATTTTTGCCTCTCTTATAAGAGAACTTGCAATCTTGTTTGCATCAAATTCCTCTAATGTAAATCGAGAAGTGCGAACAAGCATCCCTCTTGGTTTAAAGGCTTTCTTTTCAATTTTATCCGCAATATCAATAACCATTTTACCAAGCTCAGTTAAGCAGTACTTTTTTGCTTCGACATCTGCCTCAATCAAATCCGCCTTAAGCAGGAACTTCAGGTGATAGGCAAACCTTCCAGCATCCCTACTCGGATTCATTTTCATCGAACTCATCAGCTCAGTGTACGAAAGAGGACCCCTATCAAAAAGTAAGTTTAAAATCTGCAGCCTAAGAGGTGACGAAACAGCCTTGAGGATTTTAACTCCACGCACACGCTGCGAAACAGACAAGTCAGTCCTAGCCTCCCCTCGGGTAGTAAAATATTATTGAGATAAGGGTTTAAAGGTTAGGGAACACTTTATTTTTACGCTTTAATGAAAAGATGAATGTAAGGGGCTGTCGGCTAGCTTGGTCTAGGCTTGGAGACTTGGGCTCTCTAGACCCCGGTCCAAATCCGGGCAGCCCCACCAATTCCGAGTTTTAATTTAACCCGCCCTAGCCACAATGTTTAGACTCGTTAAAGGGCTCATTGGCTGTAAAGTCGAAAGGTTCCCATAAAATGCTGCAGTCTCCCAACCCGCCTTTTTAAGAAGAGAGGAAATCTCGGTGGGGCTATAAATATGAAGTTCAAACTCTACCCTATCAATAAACCTTAGGTTGTCTCCATGTTTCTGATAAAAGGTCCAAGTTGTGCTTAATTGTGATGTTTTTGGATCATACTTTCTGTTCTCTAACATGACAATGTTATCTACCTCTGTGTAAGCGGTAGGAGTGAACTTTAGAGAAATGAATTCGCTATGGGTGGTCTCAGCAATGAATAAAACCGCGCCTTCCCTTGAAAGTTCTCTGGCTTGCTGAAAAATGTTCAAATCGTCATCTTGCGAGGTGTATCCAATGGATGTCCAAGCATTAACAACCACACCGAAAGGCTCTGAAACATCCCTAATGATTTCTTTGAGCCTTCTGACATCGCCATCTAGAAAAGTTACTGAGCTGGAAACTCTATGCTTTTCGGCCTTTCTTTTAGCATTCTCTATGAAGGCTCTTGAGATGTCGACTCCAACAGCTTTAAATCCTTTCTTAGCCATGTAAATTGAAATCCGACCGTTTCCACAGCATAGGTCAAGTAAATTGCCTGAAGTAATCCCAAAGTTATTAAGCACCTTTATCATTCCGTTGACCAGTTCCTCAGTCCTTGGCCATCGTTCATCCATCATCTTTAAGAATAAGTCGGAACGTTCGACAAACAACTTCTTAATCCAATCTGTCATATTTTCGTATGAGGCTCGTGTTTTCTAATATACATTTTGGAATTCGAATTTTGAAAGGTTTTCTTTCAGCTAGATCGGTTTTCGTGCTAAAGCTGCTTATAGATGGGATGTCCTTTGAACTGCAGGGTTGTTTCCGACTTTTCTAGAGTTCCCTTGGCAACCTCATGCAAAGTGAGCTAACAATATCCAAAGCTCTAAGAGAAACCAATGGTTGCACGCTCCTAAATCCTTACTTGTAAATCTTTTTCGGCTTTCCTAACAGCTTTTCATTTAGTTCTCTTATGCCTAATCCATTCTGTTTGGGAAATAGTCGCATCGAATTTTTGACTTTTGTTCCGCCCTTCTTAACGAGCTTATCTTTTAGTAGAAGGTCGGAGTCTAGGTCTGCGTATTGTATGTTTTTGATTGCAGCGGCTAAATGAGCGCCAGCAGCTATGCCTATCTCTGATTCGCCCATGCATCCAATCATGCAAGGTAACCCAGCAGCCTCAGCGATGGCAGCGATTTTTCCGGCCTTTAGTATTCCCCCGCTTTTCATCAGTTTGATGTTTATGAGGTCTACGGCTTCCGCCTGTATCAAGCGTAAAGCATCTTCAGGCGAATGCACACTTTCGTCAGCCATTATTGGTATCGGAGAGTCTTTTCTAACTTTTATCAAGCCTTTGATGTCTTCTGCAGGTACTGGTTGCTCAGCAAACTGGATGTTAAATTTCTCTATCTTGTTTAAAACCTCTATTGCTTGCTTGGGCGTCCACCCCTGATTTGCATCAATTCTTATTTGTAGGTCGCCACCTATCGCTTCGCGGATCAGTCTAATTCGTTTAACGTCCTCAGTTGGGTTAACGCCTAACTTCACTTTCAGGGCTTTAAACCCCTTTTTGACGGCTTTGATGCTGTCGTTTGCCATCTCCTTGGGAGATTTGATGCTCAAAGTTATGTCCGTCAGGACTTCTGTGCGGTAGCCGCCCATTAACGTGAAGAGAGGTTTACGACTCGTTTTTCCTAAAATGTCATGTAATGCTATGTCAATGGCCGCCTTTGCAGCGGGATTTCCATTAACAACAGAATCCATCACCTCAACATCTTGCTCAATTCTTAAAGGGCATGCACCGATAAGTTTTGGTGCAATTTTATCAATTGCCTTGATGACTGTTTCCACGGTTTCATCAGTCACTCTTTCCGACGGTGAAGATTCACCCCATCCAAATACGTCATAATCTGTAACTATTTTTACAACGGCGTTGTTACTTTCAGTGCTCGCTCCAGGAGCAATTCTGAAGGGTTCTTTGTAGCCTAAAGTAACGGTGTAAACTTCGATTTGTTGAATTCCCAATTATGAAACACCAAAAACAGTTTTGTCTGTTCTATGGAAAAACTTTACTGAATGCGCGGGAGCTGCACATGTAAAACAGCAAATAGTTTTTTAACCTTCGAGTTTTTAAGGCACATTACCTATAATATTGCTTAATTGAGGGGCTACATTTGAAAGAGATTTTGAAAAATTGGGGCAAAGAACTTTGGATAGCCGAAGAAGCAGAATATGGCGGAAAAATTCTGATAATAAAAGAAGACAGAAGCACATCCCAGCATTATCATAAGGATAAGAAAGAGACAATCTACTGTTTCAAAGGCTTAGTGGACATCGTATTAACCGACAGAATAGTTACGCTAAGAGAAGGCGACGACATAACACTTCTTCCAAAGACAATACACAGCATAGTAGGAAAAAAGGATTCAATCTTATTTGAGGTATCGACTCCACAGTTAGCTGATGTGGTCAGAATACAAGAAAACCCAAAGAAAACAAACATGCCCTAAGAAATCATCATCCATTTTTTCCTCTCTTCGTCCCAAAACTTATTTTCAAACGAACAACAATCTTTCCTATCGCATCATGGGGAAAAACGCTATGGGACAACTGGAAGAATATAAGAATCTATTCTATCCATCTACAATCGCCGTGATAGGGGCCTCAGCGAACCCGGAAAAACTTGGATACCACTGCGTAACAAGTTTAATAAGAGGAGGTTTCAAGGGGAAAATATATCCAGTTAATCCAAATTTGTCTGAGATCTATGGCTTTAAAGCTTATCCCTCCATTAGAGACACCCCGGGTAAAGTGGACTTAGCTATTATTGCTATACCAAGACACATGGTTCCTGATGTCATAAAGGAGTGCTCTAACAAAGGCGTTAAAGGAATCATTCTCATTACAGCCGGGTTTAAGGAAGCGGAGGATCGTATTGGACTAGAGTTGGAAAGAGAAATCGCGTTTATAGCTAATAAGTATGGAATTAAGGTTATAGGACCAAATACGTTTGGAATAGTTAATCTTCACGCAAATCTTAACGCTTCGTTTACACCCGAGTTCTCAATGGTTGAAAAGGGGAATATAAGCCTCGTAAGCCAGAGCGGTGGCTTTTGCCATCTTATAGCACCGCTCTCTCTTAAGGATGGGGGAGGTTTCAGTAAGATAATTGGTCTTGGCAATAGATGCAATGTTGACTTCGCCGACGTATTGGAGTATCTTGAGGGCGACCCTGAAACAAAGGTTATCGCGTTATTCATTGAAGGGGTAGACAACGCCCGCAGACTCTTTGAAGCGGCAAGCCGCGTTGCGAGAAAGAAACCCATTGTTGTATATAAGGCTGGAAAGTTTAAAACCAGTGATAAAGCTTCGCTTTCGCATACGGGATCATTAGCTGGTAGATATGACTTATATATGGGGGCTTTTAGACAAGCTTGCATCATAACAGTAAACAGCTCCGAAGAGTTGCTCGACACGTCCAAAGCCCTTTCATTGTGTTCCCTTCCTGATGGAAATAGAATAGCGGTTCTTTCAGCCCAGGCTGGATTGGGTATGGTTGCTTGCGACGTTTGCGAAGAAAATGGTCTAGCATTGGCAGTTTTCGTAGATGAAACAGTCCAGAGAATAAGGGACCTGTTGCCTCCCTTGTCTATAAGAACTAATCCTATTGATATGGGTCCTGCATGGTATAATTGGGAAACGTGTAGAGAAGTAATCAAAGCTGTTGGCGTCGATAGAAACGTTGATGCCTTGGTTATGCTAGCTGCTTATGCCTCAGCAAATGAGCCTATCGTTAGGGAAATAGCTGAAACGTTAAAAACAATAGCCCACGAAAAGCCTGTTGTGACTTGCTTGCCTTCACCTGGAAATATCTGGATACGAGAGAAGAAGGAGCTTGAATCAGCTAATGTTCCCGTGTATCCAACACCTGAAAGAGCCGCAAAGGCTCTCGCTAACATGGTTAAATACGCTGAGGCTTTAAGGAAGCAAGATTTGCAAATTAATTTAAAGTCCCCCACTTGAAGCCTGAAACTCGATTCTTATGAAAACAATAGAAGCTTCTTTTAGCGAGCGTTATTGGTGTATTTGACGGAAAGGACTAAGCGTTGGCTCATATGCATTCGCTTCAGCGTTTGAAACTTCGAACTTTCTAAAATGTGGGGCCGGCCGGATTTGAACCGACGACCTTTCCCCGGAAACAGCGCTTGGCTGCTCCTACGGGTTTCTCCTGACCGCTCCAGAACTTCTTCATTCCATATGGTGGTCCGCAAACCCGTATTTATGCTTCTGGAGCCCGTCGTCATTCCTGCCTAGACTACGGCCCCTTCCCTTAAGGCATTAGATTAACTGTAAAGGAGAAAATATATGCGTTATTCCTACTCGATGAAAACGACTGGAGTTTCAGGATAACTTTTGATTGCTAGGAATAATGCTTAATTATTTCAGTCACATTTGTATTGTGAAATGCTTAAAGCTATTATGGAATTATGTTTAATGACGTATCTGCCCATGGGGGATGTTCGCAACGGGAAAAGAGGCTGTAGCTGGTTCGCCTAAGAAGTTTGTTCTGTACAGGGATTTAGATGGAACCACCTATGATGTTGACTTGCCTTTAACATCGAATGTTGAGGCAACGGAGCTTAGAGAAAGTCTCGGTTTACCCTCTTACATTGACTTAAATTATTTTCCGATGAGGAGTGCAATGGTTATCCTCTGGGCAGCCGTCAACGTTCCTAGACTTCACGAGTTGTATCCCAAGGCTTTTGGGAAAAGGGTTAGTAAATACCCCATTTCAGCTTTGCTATTCGGTGGAGCAGCTGTCAAAATTCATTGTCCAAGTGCGAATGCTGGAGGTTCCTTGGCGAGGGTGATAAAGGACACGGATTTTATAGTTCCCAAAAAACAAGGGATAGATTTCTACAAGCTTCTTTTAAATATGGATAAAGCCTTTGGGACACAGTACAAGTCTTTCGCCACGGCAAATGATAGACGTTTTAGCACGTGGAGGCATGGCGATAGATACAGGCTCACCACTATAAATGGGATAACTGAAGAGGGACTTCCAACAATAACCGTTATGGACCTTTTTTGCGACTACATAGATTTGAGGCATAAAGTCGAAGTCAAGGATGTTTTTGAGCGGTATAGGGAAAATCTGTTTACTATAGGTTTAGAGCACCTGTTGCTTTCTAAAGCCCAGTTTATCTTTGACATGCCAAAAGAGAGTATAGAGGAGCTGAAGCAATGTGGACAAGAGCACAGAATTTTGTCATACCCCCACTATGCAGAAGACAAGATCATCCTCGGAATGGAAGATAAAGATGTAAAAGACGTTTGTGCAGTGTTTTTAGATCATGAAATCGGAACGGAAGCCGAAAAGATAGATCCGTTGAGGATGAGAAAGATTTTGGAAAAGGATAAGAAGCTCGCCTTGACGACTATGCTTAACCTTAAAAACTTGGACGAAAAATCCGATGTGCTCAGGAAATGGATGTCGAAAAGCGAGGTTTCAACGGTAACCGACGGGATTGAGGCTCTCTTGAAAGAGTTGCCAACTGTTGACAAAAAATGGGATAAGCCCTGGTGGAACACCGCTGTTGAAACGCCAATTATCGCCTAGCGTCCTATTTTTTCTTTATTAGCTGCTTAATTGCGTTGTAAGCATCTCTTCTGGATAAGCCCACTCTGGATAAGGGTAGGTCAAATGTTCCTTCTTTTGAGTGTAGTCTTATGCATGTTTCGTATTTGGAGGTTATGTAAAATGTCATATCTGAATAGTTAGACCATTTGTCCTCTTTCACCGTTCCGCCCTGTTGAAGTTGAAAGCCTTTGTTGTTCAGTGATAGGGTTATATGGTAACGTGTTTTGTAGATGTGATAGCCTGCTATAAGCGAAAAAACAGCCATAAGCAAGAGAGTTAAAGGCTGGATTGCTTGCCGCAATCCTGAGAGGGCGATAGCTATTAGCAGAAGCGTGCCAAGACAGAATACTATGGTAAAGCTTTTCAAATAGTTGGGCAGGTCGAACACTTCGAATTTCGCTTCGGTCAGCTTCAACTGTTTTGCAAGGCCTTTTCCGAGGACATTGTTAGACGTTACTGTTTCTTTTGAGGCAAGGCTGTAGGCAGCTATGCCCACAGTTTTGTCTGTTGTACTTGTGACAGCGGCTTTTACGGCTTCTTCTAATGGTTGGCTTTGAACTAAGCCTAGGAAAATCCAGTCGTCTTCGCTGAACTTGTTTTTGCATGACAGGATCATTTTTCTTAAAAATTTACGGTCAACTTCTGGGCTTGTGTAGAGTAGAAAGTGGATTTTGTATTTCGGCGTTACTAAGGCTGAGAAGAGTCTGGAGAGTAAGAAACCTCTTTCTTGTAGGCTTCCAGAGGCGTATATTGGAAACGTTGTATCGCCTATTGCGTAATCTCTGTGGATTTCGTTGAAGTTAGCTAACCATCTTAGGTTTCCTTTGGCCAGTTTCTCTTCCACCATGTCGGTGATGAAATCTAGTTCATACACGCTTAAATCACCTGTAATTTTAATGTTGAAAAATAAAAAGAGGGAAAGTATTTAAGGCTACTCTGGTGGGATGCTCAAGTAGAGTGTTCGCATGTCGACGCCTTTAGTTGAGTTTCGATACATAAACCAGATATAAAGCAGTAGTCCAGCTAAGACGACGCCAATTAAGTTAACTGCGCTTACTATGTCACTGGTTTTTGCGCCAGTTACGAAGAGCGACCAAATCCATGGTGATTGTTGTATGAAGATGTATAGGCAAAAGGCACCGCCTAGTGTTGCTACAAAGCCTAGGAGAACAACAAAGCCTACTGAATGTTTGACAGCGGCTCTGTCATAGATGTCTCTTCTCTCTAAGGGAAGCAACATGCAGGACACACAGAACAGCGTCAGGAACAGCGCATCGAATATGTCGGTTGCAACCACTCCGGCAAATTTCAAGTACTCGGGTGCCCATGATGGAAAGCCTGCCTCAACCATGCATGCTGGAATAGCGAAGATGCCGGTGACTATTAATGCCCAAACTGGAGCATGCCATCTTTCGCTGACGTAAGCAAAGCGTTCAGGCATCATTCTGTCAAATGACATAGCAAAGAATGTTCTAGAAGCAACAAGCAGGAAGGGTGGAATGTCGTTGGCCAACCAAAACACAGCGCCTATGGCGATCAACCATGAAATCGCTCCCAAGCCCATTGCTCTAGCAGTGAAAGATGCGATTCCTGTGCTCCACGCCTCTACGAAATTAGGAATCGCGGCGTTGCGTGCTGCAATCTGCGCTGCGGTTAGACCAGTATCCTTATAATTGCTTAACCAACCGTAAGATTGGAAAAAGCTCCATTGATGCCCAGCATCCGTGAATTTTCCCACGTTCAAGGTAGCGATTGCAGCAAGCGACGAAGAGGCCAGGTAAACTATCACTATGATAATTCCTGATGTCAAAAGCACCATCGGAAGCTTTTTGTTTGCCTCTTTAACCTCGCCTGCAAGGAACGTGGTTGCATACCATCCCATGTAAGCCCAGAATGCGCCTGGAAGCGCGTATGAGAAGGCGTCAAAGAAACCTGCAGGATTTGCCGTCATTCCTGTGTTGACAGCGATAGTGTTGAATGTCTGCGGAGCCGCGCCCAGAGCGTCTTGAATTCCAGTTTCAACAAGACTCGGGTTCGTTGCACCTGCTATCCACATGGCGAAGAACAATACTGTGATTGCTAACGGTATGTAGAACATTACTTGAAGGATTCTTCCGTACATTCTTGTCCCTAACAGGGCGAGGATGACAAATACCCAAACTATTGCAATACCGCCAAGAAACATCGTGATTGCGTCAAGAGGTAATGATTGTGGTGCCGCCGCGATGCCATAGAATACTGAGATTGCCCACATTACATCTACCCCGATCAGCCCGTAGGAAAAGGCTTCGGCGAGGTACATTAGCCACCCACCCATGTAGCCTACTATAGGATGGATTACCCTTGAGATTGTAACGTACCCACCACCAGATCTGGGCATGGCAGCTGCAACATAGCCGGATGCATAGCCCGTTATAAGCACGATTATGCCGCAGACTAGGAAAGCCCAGAACATTGCTGGAAGACCAAGGGGCATCCAGTCAATGGGTAGGGGTCTCGGTCCACTGTATTCGAAGACTCGTCTCTGCCAGCCTAAGCCGATAACGTGACAGAGGATAATCATGACACCAAGGGAGAAGCCAATTTCTCTCACTAGTCCAGTAGCCTCTCTAGCGAACAATCCCGGTTTACTCGAAGCCATTTTTCTTAAACACCCAAACCTTCAATTTTAGCTCTATGGGAATTTAAAACTTTCCATCAACCCTAAACTTAAATACCCCAAAACCATGATAAAATACAGAAAACTGAAAATTAGGAATGATTTGGTTGTCGTTTCTGTTAAAAAGGAAAAAAGAACCCCAAACAAGAATTCTATTTGCTACGGACATGCACGGTTCTGAAGGAGTATGGAGAAAGTTTCTGAATGCTTCCGCAATGCTCAAAGTTGATTTGGCCATCTGTGGCGGAGACCTAACAGGAAAAATGATTGTGCCGGTAGTTGAGCGGAAGGATGGAAAATACGCCTATTACCATCTGAAAAAAACCCACACGATAGATTCGAGTGGATTGGAGAAGGCAATGAAGGACATAAGGGGAATAGGATACTATCCCTACTTAACCAACGAAAGCACCTACGAGGAAATGACAAAAAACCCCAAAAAAGTAGACGAAGTTTTCCACAAAGTCATGACATCAACAATAAAGAATTGGCTTGACCTAATCCCACAGAAAGTCCCAAGCGAGACAAAAGTGGCTGTTTGCCCCGGAAACGACGACAGATCTCCAGTGGACGAGGTAGTCAACAACCACAAGCACGTAATTAACGGAGAAGGCAAAGTAATAGAAGTTGACGATTCACACGAAATGATAAGTTGCGGTTGGGTAAACCCCAGCCCATGGAAAACAACTCGGGAAGAGGAAGACGACAAACTTGAGGAAAGACTTGAAAGGTACATTTCTCAACTGAAAAATGTGGAATCAGCAATATTCAACTTCCACGCCCCACCATACCAAACAAAACTTGATGAAGCACCACTTTTAGACAAAGACTTAAACCCTATTATTCAAAGCGGAAGCGTGGTGATGGTTCCCGTCGGCTCAAAAGCTGTCAGGAAAATGATTGAAAAATATCAGCCTTTCCTAGGGCTTCACGGACACATACACGAAGCATCAGGCTCAATGAAGATGGGCAGAACGTACTGTGTTAACCCTGGAAGCGAATACGCCGAGGGAATCTTAAGAGCGTTCCTAATAGAATTCAAAGGCAACCAAATCACTAAACTTCAAAGAATAGAAGGCTAGGAAACAAAAAATGGCTTGGCTTTTAGAAAAAGAGATTAAGAGAGAACTGCCAAAAGAATGGAAGGGAATAGTTCCAACAGAAGTCTTTATCCGCGAATCCCAAGAAATCGTTGAAAAAGCCAAGAAAGAACGGATAATCCTAAGAATATTAGGCGGACTAGGCATAGCCATACATTGCCAGGAACATAAAGAGTTTGCAAAAAAGTTGGGTAGAGTAGGAACAGGCGTCATTGAAGGTCAAGAGTACAGCGACATAGACTATGTCTCCTACCGCAATGAAAGAGAAAAAATTAAAGAACTATTCGACAAACTTGCGTACGCAAAAAGAAGAGCAACCCTTTCCACAGCGGCGTCTGAAAGGCAGATATATTATCATCCAAAAGGCTGGTATCACGTGGACGTGTTCTTTGACAAACTGCTGGTGGCAAATCACCCAATAGATTTCAAAGGAAGACTCGAACTGGATTATCCAACAATCGCAGTTATTGACATGTTGCTTGAAAAGATACAGATGTGGGAAGCCTTCAGCGTAAAAGACCTAAAAGACTGCTTGCTCTTGCTAAAGGCGCACGACATTAAAGAGAAAAGCGAAAGAGAAAGCATAGACGCCTCATACATAGCAAAACTACTAGCCCAAGACTGGGGATTCTGGTACACAGCCACAACAAACCTCAAAAAACTCAAAAAGTTCACATCTGAAATAGAAAAACTAGGTCCAGAAGCCAACATAGACCCTAAACTAATCGAAAAAGGAGACAGAAAGGAACTAACTGAAAAGATAGAAGCTCTTCTGGAAAGAATAGATACGGAACCAAAATCTTTCGGATGGAAAATGAGAGCTAAAGTCGGTACCAAGAAAAGATGGTATAACCCTGTTGAGCGTCCCGAAACTGTGGGCGGATTCGGCATATGGGAAGCCATACTAAAAGAAGAAAGCTAAAAGCGAAAAGTTAATCAGCAGAGGCTTGACGTGTATTTTGGGGTTTGCCGGCCATAGGGCGCGGGATCCACCTGATCCCATTCCGAACTCAGAAGTTAAACTGCGCTCCGTTTCCGGTTGTAGTGTGGTCTTCGGCCACGCGAACCCGGGAAAGCTGGCAGCCCCACTTAAAATGATATGTCAATTTGGAGGAGAATTACCTAAAATTTATAACTGAGCACTTGATAGTCTTTCGAAAGGTGAGCCTGTGAACATAATAGCGACAATTTCAGCTTTACAGAATCAGATTGCGCAGGAGCCGTTTGGAGAGTACTCATGGATTTTGAACCTGCTTTTCTATGTCGTTTTTATAGTTTTCATATTTTATGGACAAAGAATTCAAATGTATGTTATGCTTAGGGAAGTTGAAGGCTCGCTTTATAAACTGAAGTACATAAAGGATGAGGGACGTAAAATCGCAATAGAAACAATAAAGGAAATTGGGAAGCCGCAAACAGACCCCACTGCTAGGGTTGACAGATTCCTAGAGTACTTCACATATCCGCCTCAAAGCCTTGATCCAGCAGGTGTAGTTTGGAAACTTGAACACATTCTCGATGTTAGGGATGTCCGTTTCAAGGGCGAAGTTAAATTAATGGCTCCCGCAGCGGATGAAACTCAAGCAAACAATTTGGAAAATACTCTTGAAGCGGCAATGGCGCTTAACTACATTTACAAGGTGATAAGGCACTTTTATTTACTGGGCAAGAAAACACTGAGCCTCTACATTATAATGCAAATACAGATGATACTGCCCCTTGTTATGCGGGAGGCAGAAGCCTACGCCAGCGCATTAAAAGCCTTTGCATACGGCCAACCAATAGGTGACGGAGCAGGTGCACTGGTAGCAGCCAAATTAACGTATGGACATGAGACCAAAAAAATACCTAAAGACTGCGTTGTTGCAACCGTTCCAATAGAAGGACGCACAGCATACGTTATCAAGGCAGAAGGCCCTGGAGGAAACGTAGGCAAAACAGGAGACGCAATTAAAACAATCATCGAGGAAAACGAAGGAAAAATTGCCACAATAATCATGGTTGACGCTGCTCAAAAGCTCGAAGGTGAAGAAGTCGGCGAGGTGGCTGAGGGTGTTGGTGCAGCCATAGGCGGACCAGGTGTCGACCAGTTCAAGATCGAAGAATCCATTCTAAAATATCGCATTCCAATAAACGCAGTAGCAATCAAAGAGGACATCGGCGACGCGGTTTCACCCATGCGCAAAGAAATTTTCGACGCCGTTGACAAGGCCATCGAAAGAATAAAACAGGTCATTCTAGAAAGAACAAAGGAAGGGGACAAAGTGATAATTGCTGGACCAGGCAACACCATTGGTATTGGGCAATAGGAGGAAATGAGTGAAATGGGTAAGGCCTCATCGTCCGCAACAACCAAAATCTCTTCATATGTACTGATGATAATATTTGTAACCCTAGCCTTATTTCTAGCAGTCTTAATATGGGGCATTCAAATCATTAACCAAAACCCAGATGTTGCGTTATCCCTACTACTGATAGGACTCTTAGGAGCCGCTTTATCCACATATGTGCTGCTTCAAACAAGAAGGCGAATATTACGTTTAAGAATTGAAACCCCACCGATAACAACCACTATTGAATGCCGAAAATGTGGTTTCAAGAGTGTCAGAGAGTTTCAGCGCGGCGATTATATCTTTAAGGAAGTTGAACCTTGCCAAAAATGTAACGACAAAATGTTGATAACAGCGATTTACAAAGAAGTTAGGGAAAAGAGAAAGGAAGTATTTCCTTTCTAAGTTAGGACAACGCATCCATCCTCAACTATCAAAACCGTATGTTCTGCCTGAGCGACCGGTTTTTTGCTTACCTCAACGAATATGGGATAGCCCATGAGAGCTTTAGACGATAAGAGTTCCTGAAAGGCTTCACGGTAATGCTCCTTCGGCACAACGTCTTGCAACCAACGTTCAGCGAAAGGCAAGGTTCTAAAATTTTCCTCGATATACTTTAAAAGTTGTTTTGCATACGGGTTTTTTAATGGTCTAGACTTGAGAAAACGGAAAATCGTGACTCCCTCACCGTCTTCAACCCTACCTACAGCGTCGGAAAGCGTTACGAAGGGCTCAATAGCGTATACTTCACCTAGCTTAATTTTTGAAAAAGACATTTGTGGGACATTGGGTAGGGAGGTGCCAGTGTGCACCAGATATCGCCCAACCTGATGCCCATTTAGGTTCGAAATCGGTTTACAACCGCGAGATTTTATGGTATTTTCAATAATTGCGCCAAGTTTTGATGTGGGCATTCCTGGATGGATATTGTTTATAGCTGTTTTCAAGGCTTGTTCTGCTGCTTCTGTGAGGCTTTTGTATTCTGGGTTAAAGCATACGGTGACTGCCGTGTCGGTTACATAACCATCCACATGAACACCAATGTCCACCTTAACTACGGATTTTCTGGGAATTCTTCTATGGTCGTCCAGCGGAGATGTATAATGCGCCGCTATCTCATTTATCGAGACATTGCATGGAAATGCGGGTTTTCCACCCTTTTCCCATGTAAGCCTCTCCGCCTTCTCGCAGATTTCGATTATTGGCATATCTTCACGAACAAAACGTTTTATTTCTTCGCGTACCTTGCGGAGAATTTTTCCAGACTGCCTAAACTTTTCAAGAGCTTCCTCATCATAATTGTTCATTATTAATGTCACGCTTATTTTTATTAATGCTAACTATGTTATAATTTAAAAAGGTTTAATGACGAGGTGAAGCAATTGGCTAAGATAACGTGGTTTGGGCATGCGGCGTTCAAAATCGAAATTGCAGATGGGATTGTTTTAATTGACCCGTGGCTTGATGGAAATCCAACGTCTCCGGTAAAGGCTTCGGAAATAGCCAACGCAGACATAGTGTATGTTACCCATGACCATGGCGACCATTTAGGCGACGCATTCGACATATGTAAAAAGACAAACGCGACCTTTGTGGCTGCGATTGAACTGGGCGACTACGCCGAAGAAAGTGGCGTTAAAAGCGTTGCTGGATTAAACATTGGTGGAAGCATAGAAATCAGGGGAGTAAAGCTGTTCATGACGCAAGCGGTTCACACCGATTCCAGAGGCGCGCCAACTGGAGTCATAGTCAATGGTGAAAGAAAAAGGATTTATCATGCTGGGGACACCGGACTTTTTGGGGACATGCGCCTCATTGGAGAACTTTACAAGCTTGATGTGGCTTTGATTCCGATAGGCGGCTATTACACCATGGGCGCGAGAGAAGCGGCAGAAGCGGTTAGGCTGCTTAGACCGAAGGTTGTTATTCCGATGCATTACAAGACTTTTCCGGTTTTGGCGCAATCGGCAGACGAGTTTGTGAAGAATGTCAAGGAAAAAATGCTAAAGGTTAAAGTGGTGGTGCTAAAGCCAAGGGAAAGCTACCAGTTTTAGTTTGCAAAACACCTAAAGTCTAGGCTTGAAAACTTTGAGTTTAAGGGTTGCGAACTCGTCTCCGCCTAAGTGGAAAATCATTCTCGCTTTTCTTAAATTGTATCTTTCCGTAAAAGCTTCATTGCCCACGTAGGCTTCAACTATCTCGCCAACAAATATTGTGTGGTCACCAGTTGTGAATTGACTGTGAAGTTTGCATTCCAGATGCGCTACGCACTCCTTTATTATGGGCGGTTTCACCTTTTTAGCTGGTAAAGGCGTCAAACCCGTCTCTTTGAATTTGTTATAGTCTCTTCCGCTTCTTCTACCGCAAAAAAGTGTTTCCTTTAGTATAGCCATTGTTGGAATGTTAACCACAAACTCCTTCACTTCTTCAATAAGGGCGTAAGAATGCCTTTCTGGTCTGATGCTTATCGCAACCAGCGGCGGATCAATTGATGTAGGCATAGCCCACGCCAAAGTAATTATGTTGGGTTTCCCGGTTTTGCCAATACAAGAAACAAGCACGGTGTGCATTGGATGAAGCAGTCTATAGGCTGAAGGAAGACTAACATTAACTCTTTCTTTCTCAGACATACGAGCCACACCTTAACGTTTGACATAGAATTTTTCAACTATATTTTTAGCTTTTTCCCGTTTTTTCTGGTGTTCGGCAAGGAACTTGTTAATTCTTCTCGTTAGGTCTGTTTTGCATTCACCACATAATATTTCGCCAGCTTTGCACTTTCTTCCTCTTTCAGCGAGCTTTTTGTCATCTTCTTCGAATAAGTAAAGGAAGTACTGGAACACTGTGCAGATGTTTGAGTCGCCACCCATCTTTCTTTGCTCAGCTACAGTTGCCTTACCGCCTGTGAAAGCGTTCCAAATTTTACGTTTTACCACTTCCGGCGGGTCTATTGTGAATACGGATGTTTCAGGTTCTGAAGCACTCATTTTTCCACCCACCCCGAGACCGGGTAGGAAACGACAGTGGATTTGGGCTGGTTTGTAGTAGCCGAGTTTTTGGGCTATGTCGCGGGTGACTCGCCAATAGGGGTCTTGGTCTATGGCCGCTGGGATAAGGGCTGGAACATTTTCGCCAGTCAATTTTGTGTGTAGGAAGCACGGCACCGCTTGGATAGCTGGCCAGAATATCCAGCCTATGTTCGTGTTGTCTTGAAACCCGAAGGTAGCCTTCGCCGTTGAATACGTTATGCGTTTCGCAACTTCCAAAGCAATGTCATAGAGTAAATCGATGTCTTGCATATCGAAGATTATGAAGGTGTTTTCGGGTTCGAAGCTCAGGGCAATTAAATCCAAAGCATTTTCGTAACCAAAATTCTTTGTCTCCTCAAGTTTCAGCTCGTCTTCAACAACAAATTTTTCATCATCAGTCATCTGGAAATAAAGCCTAGTGTCAAACTTGTCCTGCAGATGTTTTGTGAAAATCCATGGAACAAGATGACCTATGTGAACAGGGCCTGAAGGACCTCTGCCAGTGTATAACACGAATTTTACTCCCTTTTCGTAAAGGTCGAGGACAACGTCTAGGTCACGATGTGAAAAGAAAAGTTTCCTTCGCAATTGAGGGTGAAGCTTTCCCGTGTGTTTCGCTATTCTTTGCAGTAAATCTTCGGTTAAGGGTTGGGTGCCGAACTCGAGTATCAAACGTTCATAGTCAACCTTGCCCCTAACTTCCCATGGAGTGACAACCATCTCGTTTTTCTCTTCGTCAACCAAGTAGATGCCGCCTATACATCTTAGCTCCTTATACAATTCATAAAAAACGTATTAAGTTTTGTGTGAACAAGTGCTCGAGGTCCTTCGCAGCGCCTTAGCGGAATAAGCTATAAATATGATTTCTGCATTTTGATTGTTGACGGTGAAGTGATGCCTCGCCAATTTACTTAAGAGGACATACCTTTTCTGAACGAAAGCTATCGAAGAACATGCATACTTTTATTAAAATTAAAACAACTACATTACCAAACTTAGCCTGTTTCATTCATGAAGGGAAATGCGATGGTTGAGCTTAGAGAGCACGAGCGTAAAACACTTCTAGCAATAGAAAGACTCGGTGGAAAAGCTTCAGTAGACCAGATAATAAATGAAGGCGGATTGTCAAATTCAGCAATAATGCGTGCAGCCCTGACGCTGCGTGAAAAAAACCTTGTGAGAACAGAAGAGAGAAAACAAGCCATTGTAAAGCTTAACAAGGAAGGAAAACTCTACGCTGAAAAACAACTGCCCGAACGCAGAATTTTAAACCTCCTCTATAATAAGGGCGGTGAAACGTTAATATCGAACATTCCACGGGAGATAGACATTCCTTCTGGTTCTATTCCTGTGGCATTAGGCTGGCTGGTGCAGAAAAATTGGGCTACCATAAACCAAGAGAAAGGCACAATTGCCCTCACTCAATACTCACTGACTCAGAAACCTCCAAAAAATGCTGACGAAAAACTTTTGGAACTTTTAGCAGAAAGGGACACCGTGGTCGCTGAAGAACTCGATAAAAGCCTACAGCCAGCAGTTGCCACGCTGAAGCGTCGCAAGCTCATAGAAATCAAAGAAAAGTCCATGTATGACTTGGAACTTACAAGAGAAGGTTGGAAGCTGGTTAAAAAAGGACTAGAAGTTGCGGAGCAGGTAACTCAGCTAACGCCAGAGATTATCATGACAAAGAAGTGGCGTGAAACGAAACTGAGAAAATTTGACGTTACAGCACCCGGACCTATTGTTTACCCAGGAAAAACTCATCCGCTTCAACAGATTATTCAGCGTGCTCGTGAAATCTTTCTGGAAATGGGGTTCACGGAAATTCGCGGACCGCTGGTTGAAACCGCGTTCTGGAACTTCGATGCTTTGTTCCAGCCTCAAGACCATCCGGCTAGGGAGATGATGGATACATTCTATTTGGCTAATCCTAAGGCTGGAAAACTGCCTTCTAAAAATACGGTGGATGCTGTTGCGAGAGCACATGAAAACGGTTGGATAACTGGTTCTAAGGGCTGGGGTTATAGGTGGGACCCCGAAGAAGCAAAAAGGCTTGTTTTGCGAACGCATACAACGGCTGAAACGATAAAATATCTTTTAAAACACAAGAAGCCACCTATAAAAGTGTTCTCCGTGGATAGAGTTTACCGAAATGAGCAAATCACATACAAAAACATTGCAGAGTTCCACCAAATTGAAGGCATAGTCGTTGACAAAAACGTAACCCTCAGAGACTTGATGGGAACACTGAAAACCTTCTATACAAAGTTTGGATTGAAGAAAATAGAGTTCTGGCCATGCTATTTTCCATACACGGAACCTTCAGCCCAAGCCATGGTTTATCACCCAAAACTTAAGCGTTGGATTGAACTTTGCGGAATGGGCATGTTCAGACCAGAAGTTTTGGCTCCCATGGGCATTAAGTGTCCAGTGCTGGCTTGGGGAGGAGGCTTAGAGCGTCTAGCCATGATTGAGCTGGGTTTGGATGATATTAGACTACTTTACGGTAATAATTTAGGGTGGATTAGGAGGACACCAATATGCCAGTGATTACGCTTTACAGAGAAAGGTTTTCCAAATTTTTAGGTAGGAAAATAAAGGTTGAGGATATGACTAAATGGTTGCCTTGGATAGGCTTTGACCTAGAGGAAATAGGCGAAGACTACGTTAAGGTTGAATACAATCCAAATCGCATCGACCTTTGCAGCTACGCGGGGGCTGCGAGGGCTTTAAAGGGCTTTATCGAACAAGAAGTGGGATTGCCAAAATATCAAGCCGAAAAACCGAAAATCACACTTATAATAGATAAGGCTGTTGCCGACGTTAGGCCATTCATGCTTGCAGCCATAATCCGCGATATAAAACTTGATGAAGATTCTGTTGTTGAATTGATGGAAATACAGGAAGACCTTCACTGGGGCATAGGCAGAGACAGAAAAAAGGCTTCCATAGGCATCCACAATTTAGATGTTGTTAAACCGCCCTTCACTTTCACAGCAGCGGAGCCTAAAAGTGTAAAGTTTGTTCCTTTAGGCAAAACTGAAGAGATGACTCTAAAAGAAATTTTGGAAAAACACGAGAAGGGTGCATCCTACCGGCATCTCGTAGACTGGGCACCTAAATATCCATTGCTGATTGATAGAGATGAGGCTGTTCTTTCAATGCCGCCTATTATAAACGGAGAACTAACACGGGTAGACACCAGCACAAGGAACCTATTCTTAGATGTTACGGGCACCAATCACGAGGCTGTTGAAAAAAGCCTAAAAGTGCTCGCCACGGCATTGGCGGACATGGGCGGAAAAATAGAGAAGGTTTATGTGAAGTACCCAGACCGCACAGTAATTTCGCCAGATTTGGACCCGGAGAAAATGAAGCTAAGGGTGGATTACGCAAACACTCTGCTCGGCTTGGAACTTTCCGAGGCAGAAGCCATAAAGTGCCTACAGAGATGTAGGTTAGATGCACGAAGGGTGGATGAAGGTGTTTTTGAGGTTTCAATCCCGGCTTATAGAATTGACGTATTGCATGAAGTGGATTTGGCTGAGGAAGTTGCTATAGGCTACGGCTATTATAGGCTGAAACCCACAATTCCAGCGGCAGTAACTGTTGGAGAACAACATCTAGTGCATAAACTCGCGAATTCTATTCGGCAAATAATGACAGGCTTGGGATTTCTTGAAGTCATGAACTTCACACTTACCAACGAGCGTTTTCATTACCAGCTAATGCGCATGAAAGAGGAAAAAACCATTAAGCTCGCAAATCCGGTTTCAACAGAGTACTCCATAATGAGGCAGTCTCTACTGCCCGGGCTTATGAAGAATTTAGCTGAAAATAAGCATGAAAGTTTTCCGCAGCGGCTTTTCGAGGTATCAGACATTACAAAAATTAACACTAGGCTAGAATCAATGTGCGAAAGAAGACTGTACATTGCTGCTGTTTCATCGCATTCAACAGCCAACTTCACCGAAATGAAATCATTCGCGGAAGCCTTGCTTGTTAATTTTGGCTTAAAAAACTGGCAAATCAAGAAAGCCAAGCATCCAAGCTTTTTAGAAGGCAGAACAGCCGCGGTTTACTTCAATGGCAAACGATTAGGCATTCTAGGCGAGGTTCATCCAGAAGTTTTAAACAACTTTGAACTGGAGAATCCGACAGGTGCATTCGAAATAGATCTGGAAAACCTCGTCAAATAGGAAAACTTTTTCTTTTCCTCCGTAACTCTATACATTTGGCGATGACCTTTTAGAGCTAAAATCCCACCGAAACTCTCCCTTTGCAGAAGAGAACCATGCAGACGGACTCAACGGAAGCGACAAGCTTGTGATGGCGGGTTTACCCAAACATGGGACACGGTGGGCGCGGGCGCCACAATCCCACGCCAGAGAGAGCTTAACCAAGAGGAGCGCGTGGCTCCACTATGAAGTTAAGTGTTAGGTTACGTGGGAGACAACCGCCCGCGAAACAACTTTTAAGTTTCACTTCAACATAAAACGTTAAAGACAAAGATACATAGGTAGGATAATGGCTTGGACATAGAAACAAAAACAGAGCTAATATGTAGACCGCCAACAGAAGAAGTTTTAACAATTGAGGATTTGAGGCATCTTTTAAAGACGGAAGAGCACCCCATAGCCTATAACGGTTGGGAACCATCTGGCTTAGTTCATCTTGGAACAGGCGTAATCTGCGCTTACAAAATGAAGGATTTTGTAGAGGCTGGAATAAGGTTTAAGGCTTACCTTTCCACTTGGCACGCTTGGCTAAACAACAAACTAGGCGGAAACCTGCAACTAATCAGAAAAGCAGCAGACCTTTTCAAACATTCATGGATAGCCCTAGGCGTTCCAGAAGAAAAGGTTGAGTTCATCTACTCAGACAAGCTTTACAGTGACCTTAGCTATTGGACAAAAACTATCATGATTGCTAAAAACCTCACAATAGCTAGAACAAGACGAACCCTAGAAATCGCCGGAAGAAAAGAAACCGAAGCAAGATACGTTTCAGACTTTCTCTACACGCCAATGCAGGTAGCAGACATATTCCACCTAGAAGTGAAAATCTGCCAGCTAGGCATGGACCAACGTAAAGCAAACGTGGTAGCCAGAGAATTAGGCGAAAGACTGGGATTCTGGAAGCCAGTATGCATCCACCATCACTTACTTCAAGGACTAGAAAAGCCAGCGGTGTGGCCAATTCCAGAAGGTAAAGAGAAAGAAGCCATAGCATCAGCTAAAATGTCTAAGAGTAAACCTGAGACCTGCATTTTCCTCTACGACTCACCAGAAGAAATAAAAAAGAAAATGGCCAGAGCCTTCTGCCCAGAAAAAACCATCGAGTTTAACCCAGTTTTAGACATATGCAAGCACATAATCTTCAGAGAAAGAGAAACATTCAAGATAGAACGACCAGCAAAATTCGGCGGCATTGTGGAGTTCCAAAGCTACAAAGAGTTGCAAACAGCCTACGCGCAAGGCAATTTGCATCCTCAAGACCTTAAAAACGCCGTAGCAGAGGAACTAGCGGTAATACTTGAACCCGTCAGAAGATACTTTAAAAACAACAAAGAAGCAGGGGAATGCCTAAACGCTGTGAAAAACGCTGAAATAACAAGGTAAACGTCTTGTCAAAACACCTTAAAGAGAAAGAGGAAAAAATTCAACGAGTTTTAGAATGCTTGGCAGAGGAATCTGCTAAAGGAACACCCATAATAGTAGAAGGCAAAAAGGACATAGACGCGCTGAGGGCTATGGGCATTGAAGGAAAAATAATCTCAGCAAAAACAGGAGGAAAGTCACTCCTAGACGTTATTTCTGAAGTAGAAAAATCCGGGGCACGTGAGGTTATCCTATTGTTGGATTTCGACAGACGCGGAAAAGAATGGACAAAACGCCTAAAACAGCACTTAGAAGATGCAAGAATAAAGCCTAACATCACATTTTGGAGCGAACTCTCAGCCCTTCTATGCAGAGATGTTAAAGACGTTGAAGGTTTAACCACTTACATGGAAACCTTAAAGAGAAAGCTTAGCGATTTTACGTGAAAGCCTCTACCTCATCTACTGCAAATTTTAACCTCATCACCAACGCTACAAAGACAGCTCTGCACCATCCTTACGCACGGTTTTTCCGTCGATCTTGACAGACGCTTTAGTCATTGATGCCCACCAATGCCTATTTCCGGGTGTTCGGTTCTTTCCTCCCTTGTCTTCATTGCCACCAATCCCAATAGTGACCCCACCTAGTACTTTGTCATCTTGGGTAAAGCCATGCTTTAAGCCGGGATTGAGACCTAATCCGAAAAATCCAAATTTATCGATGTCACCTTGGCCTGACTTTATATAGTTTTCAAATGTTTCTATTCCTGCTTCCGCAGCATACCTCACAACTTTTCCGTGCTCAAACGACAAGGTTAATCCTTTAATCTTCTTTCCCCCTCTGACCGGAATCGGTGCGTCAAAGACCACGACTCCCTCTGCGCTGTTCTCATCCACGGCGACTTCTACACAACCAGAAGGCAAAAATTTTACAACGCCTTTAGCCGCGTCTTCATTGGTAACTATGCTGTCGGTGACTATCGGTTCACGCGCGGCTAACTGGAATTTGAGGTTTGTGCCAAAGGGTGTTTGAACGTGTACGTCTCGACCTTTTCTGATGATATCAGCGAGCTGGAACGCTTTGTGGGTTATTTCTTGTTGGTCGGTAACGCAGCCAGCAAGCATAATTTCCTTCCATTGCTCATATTCCAATCCTAGAGCTTGCGCCCGCTCTTTCGTCACTATGCAATATTCGACTCCCAACATGCGAACATGCCGTTTCCGAGCGATTTCTCCCCACTTGTCTAAATACTTGTTTGATCCAAGGTACCAGACGTTGGCAAGTTCACGCTTCTCGGAAGGAATCTTATCCCAATCAATAGGGTTCCGTGGACCTAGCATAAAAATAAACACGTCTGTTTGTTCCAATGCAGCAACTTGATGAGCAGGAAGAGTTTCAAGCAGTTTCTTCGGAGTTTTGAGTAACGAAAGCATCCAATAACTCTCTGTTGTCAGAGTGATAAAGAGGTGCGCGCCCATTTCTCGGCAAGCAAAAGCTATTTCAGAGGCTAGGGCGGTTGTATGATCCCAACTGTGAATCCAAACGTTTTCTCCATCTTTAACGCTTAAGCATACAGCGACTATCTGATGCACAAGTTCTCTGTAGTCTTCCATGGTCGAATCCTCATAATTTATTAAGCCTCTTGAATAAAAAAATATTTGCGGGGGGGGAGAACCATAATGGAAACCTTAAAGAGTAAGATTTGTAATTCATAAAAGTAATATAGAGCAAACGTTAAGAAAAATAGTCTCGTGATTTGAGACAAAGTTCTCTTATCACGCGATTAAAGCTAACCTTAACCTAATCAATTAGAGGTGTACGCTTACGGGTTCATCACAAGCGTTTACCATAAAGTATGTCATACAAGCGAAATTCGAAATAGAAGGGGTAGTTGAAAAACCAGATGTTATAGGAGCAGTTTTCGGACAGACAGAAGGCCTCTTCGGACCGGAACTCGACCTGAGGGAACTGCAGAAATCCGGCAGAATCGGAAGGATAGAAATCGATTTGCATTCTAAACAAGACAGGACCGCGGGCACCATAACGATTCCAACAAGCATGGACAGAGTTTCCACGGCATTGATCGCCGCAAGCATAGAAAGCATAAACAGAGTTGGACCATGCGCCGCCAAGGTAACCCTTGAAAAAATTGAGGATGTCAGGGAAGCCCGAAGAAAAGTGATAATTGACAGGGCTAAGGAAATTCTCCATAAATGGACAATTGAAGGCATGCCCTCAGTGGATGAAGTCTTCAAAGAAGTTGCGGAAACGCTGAAAATAGCAAAAGTTGAAAAGTACGGTTCAGAAGAATTATCCGCCGGACCAGAAGTCAACAGCTCAAAAGAAATAATTGTTGTTGAAGGAAGGGCAGACGTAATAAACTTAATGCGGTGCGGAATGCTCAACGTAATAGCCATGGAAGGAGCAAAAGTTCCAGAAACAATAAAGAAGCTTTGCAAAGAAAAAGAGGCAACAGCTTTTCTTGACGGAGACAGAGGCGGAGACCTAATCCTAAAGGAGCTTCTACAAGTCACAGACATGAAGTATGTGGCTAGGGCACCAAGAGGAAAAGAGGTTGAGGAATTAAACTGCAAGGAAATATTTGAAGCATTAGAAACTAAGGTTCCAATAGAAGAAGCATTCAAGCCGAAAAGGGAAAAACCAAAAATAGAGGCCCCAAAGGAAATTGTTCAAACAATCAAAGAATTAGAGGGCACGTTAGAGGCTGTTCTCTTAAACGAGAAGCTGGAGCAAATAGAACGGTTGCCAGTAAGCCAACTAGCCGAGAAACTCCAGCAAATAGATGGCGTGGATACGGTTGTCTTTGATGGCGTTATAACGCAGAGAATTGTTGATGTGGCAAGCGAGAAAAACATAAAGAAAATAGTTGCCTCACGCATATCAGAAGCTGTCAAACAACCTCTAAACGTTCAATTAATGACATTCTCAGACATTGAAGCATCATAAGAATAGTCCCAGTTTTCATAACAACGTCAAAAAGACCATGTTTTTCTTAGACAGATATGATTAAATTTCATTAAAATTTAGAAAAGTTTTTATATTGAAACATATCAATTTCCAAAAAAGGAGCTCAGAAAGGGTTTCGGTGAACCCTATTTTTAATTCGCCTCTCCTTTCTCCCCTCTTTTGGGCTTACCGAACCCTTGAGCAAATTCCAGCAAACAGGATTTTATAACGATAATAGCATTTAAATTTTAAGGAAAAATCTTCTATTCCAGTCTTCTATAATTATATTATAAGGAAAGCAAAGGTGAGAACGAAATCAAGTAACTTAGAGAAGAAGGAAAGATGTAAAAAATTTTATTTTCCATCTAGCCTCCGAAAAAGTCTGTGAGCCTTCTAGTTTCCCTTTCCTCAACTCTAGATGTCAACAACTGCTCTTCAGTTATGCCAAAAAATTCGAGGACTCTAGCAGCAGCTGGTACGACTTGCTTAGATACGTAATATTCCACGTCCACGTCATCGTAAGAAGCGAACATGTAGGGCTTGACCCTTTCATACAAGCGTCCTGTGCCAACCACCGCCACATAGCCTACCTTGTCGCCCACCGTGAGCTTCCAGCCCTTTTCACGCAACATCTTTGCGGCTTCAACATGAGATGCTTTAACCTCATACTCTTCAACAGGTTTTGTCAGCGTCTTCCAAATCGTGAGGTCGCGGTAAGGAACACGTTTTTGCCGAAGCTCATAGATGAATTGCTGCACGAAGTTAGCAGCCTTCTTGGGAGACTGCTCCTTCAAAACGATTTCTAAAACCTTTTCTTGCACTTTTTTGGCTACAACCGCCCAGTCTCCACGTATAACCTCCAAGCCAACAATATCAAGTCGTCCATCAGGCAAGAGCCCAGCATAGCGTTTTTTGGCTTCTGTGAAGAAAATCCGCACATAAACCTTGTCGGGCTTAATTTCTAATCCCAGCTTTTCCTCGATTTCTTCTGACAGTTTCTCAATTTTTTCCCTTTCATGCTCTATGAATAGACTGTCTGTGTCGCCGTAAACCACCCGCAATCCTTCCTTTTTGGCCATCTCTACTGCGTTAATAATTGTGTGTCTTCCCCAAGCTGTTGCTGCTTCGGCTACTGGTTTAATGTACCATCTTGCACCTATCCAACCAGCATAGCCGTAGGATGCATTGGTTATTACCTTTACAGCTTTTTGGCGGGCGTCCAAAACACGGTATTCAACGCTTTTGGGATTGAGAGCTTTCATTTTTTGACGAATTTCATCCCGCACACTAATGAGGTAAGATAAAACCTCTTTATAGAAGCCTGCAGGCTCTTTTCGAAATCTATGCTTAACTTCTGGGGCCTCATACACCCCGCAGGAGGGAATAGGTTCTTTCGGCGGAATATAAGTGTCTGGGGAAAGGTTGTAAGTAATCATTATGTTAGGATACATCGCTTTAAAGTCGAGAACGGCAATATCTTCATGCAGTCCAGGTTCTGGCTTGAGCACTATTGCTCCCGCGTATGGTCTGTAAGGCTGTTCGATTCTTTTGGGCACAAGTTCGCTGATTTTTTGAGCATGTTTCATCAGGAACCATTCAACCCTGAAGCCCACAGCTGCAGTTACGACATGGTCTAGCGGCAAGCTGACAAGGCTCGAGAGCTGCATGGCGAAATCCAAAACGGCTTCAGCCATTCCCATGACGCAGCGAGTGTTATCCATGGAAAACCTTTTCAAAATTTCTCGTTTCTCTTTGTCGTCCCAGTAATCCGCAAATTCTACGTCTTCAATTTTTTCGCGATTTTCGATTTTCATGATGCCCAAATAATCCGCCAGATTTTCTAAGGTCTTAACCTTAACCTCTGGAAATTCATCTGCAAAATCAGAGAGGTCTATGTTGGCTCTTCCAGTCAGTGAAACATGGCCATAAACGCTTGTGTGAGGTTCTGTTTTCGCCCTGTCTACAGTTAACCGTAAACCGACCCTCTTGCATCTTTCATTGAGATACGGCCAGTCTTGCCCGTTTACACCATATCCAACGATAATATCAGGGTCGAAGCCCTGAACATATTTTGTGAATGATTCCAGAAGCGGCTTGTCGTTTTTGTTTTCATCCGCCAAAAACTGTTTTTCTTCGCCGCTGTTGGTTGCAACCGAAATTACTATTACTGGGTTTCTGTCGGGTTTTGGCGAGCCCTCTCTGCTGTAGCATATTGTTGAGAAACCTAAAATTCTCAATTGAGGAACCTCAGCCTTTTCAAGAATCTTCGGGAAGGATTTTGCCGCGTAAACTTTGTCAACTCGGACGCCGAAAGTGTTTGGTTCTTCAGCAACTTCGATTTCGTGCCATCCACACGGAACAACATTGTTGTCAATCAGGTAGCGCATGGAATATCGAATATCGTCTTCGAGGCAGTCTTTTACGCCTTCGAGCTTTCGAAAGGCTTTAGCATACTTCGTTATGACATCAGGGTCTTTGCAGTAAATCTTCACGGTTTTCACTGGTTTCCCAAAGAATTTGCGCTCAACAACCTCAAGCTTCACGATGGAAGGATAGTGCCCCTTCTCAATTTCTTTAACAACCTTCGTTGGGTCAAAACCCTCTTCAACAACAGCGTAAAAGTAATCAATAAAGTTTCTATCAATAATGAGCATTCTTTTTCCAGAGTTGTCAATGCCCCAAAGCCAAACTTCAGGCGTATTATTCTTAACTTCATAGTTCACGTCTAAAAGCCAAAACGCAACCTTCATAGCATTTCCCTTGTCTAGGCAATTTAATAGTGAAGAAAAGCATGCTTTTAATACTTTTTAATAGGTGAGCATTGATTATTGGATGTTAGCTTCCGAGTGGAAGAGGTTAAAGGTCTTGAAAATCCTAGAAAGAAACCTAAAGAAAGGGTCTGTGAAGATTATTCCAGAAACGATTGACGATTTTTGGCACTTATACAATATCATTTACAAAAACGATGAAGTTTACGCACACACGACGCGAGAAATAAAGCCCGAGGAAAAATATGCGAGACCTAGACGCGGAGAAAGAATCCCTGTTTTTCTAGGAGTAAAAGTTGAAAAGGTTACTTGGGATAGACTTTTGGGCAAGCTTAGGGTTCATGGAACCATTTGCGAAGGACCTGAAATTGTTCCGACTGGTGCGCATCACACTCTTAACATTGCCCTGAACACGCCATTAACAATTGTGAAAAGGGAATGGGCTAAGCATCAAATTGAAAGACTGGAAAGGGCGAGTAAGACATCTGAAAGGCCCATAATAATAGTTGCCATAGATGATGAAGGCTACGCAATGGCCACAACAACCCAGTTCGGCGTCGAAGTTAAGGTGGAAGAGAGCATCAAACTTCCGGGAAAGCTTGAAGCCGAAAAAAGAAGCGCAGCCACAAAAGAATACTTCAAGAAAGCGTTGAACAGCTTACGCCAAATATGGGCGACAACGCCTAATCCCGTGGTAATCATTGGTGTAGGCTTTGTAAAAAATGACTTTGCGAAATTCTTGGAAAATGAAGCTGCGGATATTGCTAAATCGGTTATAGACGTAAAGAGTGTTAATAATGGTGGTGTCGCTGGAATATATGAAGCTCTACGCTCAGGTGTACTATTGAAAGCCACGAAACAGTTGCGAATTGTTGAAGAGACAGAAATCATGGAGGAAGTTTTGAAAAGGCTGGGAAAAGGTGAACCAACCATTACTTACGGATTTGAAGAAGTTGAAAAAGCGGCGAAGGTAGGTGCGGTTGAAAAGCTTGTTCTGGCAGATGCGATGCTGCGTGAATCCTCAAATGATAGGCGACTGCTTATTGAAGATTTAATGAAAACCGTGGAGAAGAAGGGCGGAAAAATAATTGTTGTGAGCACAGAACACGAGGCTGGTGCAAAGCTTATCGCTCTAGGCGGAATGGCCGCTCTCTTGCGCTTTGCATTACATTAGTTCAAACAGTCCTTAACCGTCTGCGAACTGCCGGGTTCTCGTCTACAAGACGTTTTAAAGCCATCTCAAAGGTTTCGCTGCTTGACAGTTCCTTTTCAACGAAAACACCTGTTCTTCCAACATCATCCCTTCTTAAAAGGGCGTGAACACGATCCAAAACTGTTTCGACGGATATTCCGAGAAGTTTGGCGACCTGTTCCTCATGCCCAACGATTGTGCTCTCACTGTGCCCTTTTTCTATTGGTTCAATCAGCATTAACTGCTTATCTACTCCGCAAACCCGCAGTCCATCCCTCAAATTTTTAAGTGAGGCTTCTCCGCCGAATTTGTAGAATTCCATTTCCACTTTGCGCATTTTCATCAAAGGGAAGGATATGCATGTGTTCTCGTCTATTTCTATGTATGCTTTCATGGCGTAGGTTGGCGTAGCTTGCACGATTAAACGTCTATTTATTGGTATGCCAGCATTTTCTAGAGCTGCTTCCACTATAAAAGATGAGACTTGATGTAGTATGAAAACGTCTATGTCGCTTTTTTCGTTGACATCTCCCCTCGCGATGCTTCCATGCACAATGGTTTCGATATGAAACCTTTCCAAAGCCTCCATTATCTGCATCGTTTTCTCTCTAAATTTTTTAAGCAAAGCCCAACGCCTAGCATCGTAAGTTACTTCTTTGTATTCTAAGCGTCTCACAGGTTTCTTTGCCATCGCCTTGCCTCTTTCAAAAGACTATTGTATTTGGTTTATTTTAGTAATTCTAGAAAACCACTCAATGATGTGAAACTTCATGGACGCTGGTGCTGCTATCTGCACAGTTTGCGGGCGCAGAGAAGCCTTTTTCTTCAGACCATACTCTGGAGAGAAACTATGCAGAAAATGTTTTACTGAATCTATTGAGATGAAGGTCAGAGCAACTATTGCCAAGTACAAAATGCTTGAGTTTGATGATAGGATAGCTGTGGCTGTTTCAGGTGGAAAAGACAGTGTCAGCCTACTACATATTTTGGCTAAGTTAGAGCGGAATTATCCAAAAGCCTCGCTTGTGGCAGTCACCGTGGATGAAGGAATTAGGGGGTACAGAGATGAAGCCTTAAACATAGCGGCTGAAAACTGCAAAAAACTCGGCATAGAACACCATGTGGCCTCTTTCAAGGAACTCTATGGCTATAGACTTGACAAAATTGTTAAAAGCCTAAAACAGAAAGGCGACAGTCGATTGACACCATGCGCGTACTGTGGTGTTCTAAGAAGAAAAGCCTTAAACATAGCCGCTAGAAACCTCAAAGCTGACAAACTCGCGACAGCCCACACGTTAGACGATGAGACGCAAACAATTCTTTTGAACATTTTTCATGGTGACGTTTTGCGTATAGCAAGGGAAAAGCCAGTCACAGATGAAGCTCACCCCAAACTTGTACAAAAGGTAAAGCCCTTCTGCGAAATTCCAGAAAAAGAAACCGCATTATACGCTTATTTTAGGAAAATAAAGTTTCAAAGCATGCCTTGCCCATATGCTTCTGAAGCCCTAAGAAACGACATTCGCATAATGCTCAACAGAATGGAAGAAAAGCACACTGGAATAAAATTCACAATTTTCAAATCAATAGAGAGGATAAGACCTGCTTTAGAAGATGCTGCCCGCAAAGAAGGACTGAGGGAATGTAGTGAATGTGGAGAGCCAACTACTGAAAAAATATGCAAAACTTGTCAAATCATCAGACAAGTAAGCTGATGAAACCGATATTCTAATAAACAGGAAAAATTGAACACAGAAGTAATGGATAATTTAGTTGCGATTCTCGCTTCGGTTGTTGGAGTGAGCCTGATATCCTTTGTAGGAATCATATTCGTTGGCTTTAAAGAGGAATCGCTAAAACGTGTTATGATGGCTTTTGTGAGTTTTGCTTCAGGCACCCTCTTAGCAGGAGCATTAATCAATCTATTGCCAGAAGCTCTAAGAGAGATTAAAGAACCAAGCATAGTGTTTTATTACGTTATCATAGGCATTATGGTCTTTTTCGGAATAGAGAAGTTTCTCCACTGGCGGCACTGTCACGAAGAGACATGCCCAGTTCACACGTTCGCATACCTTAATCTGGTTGGAGACGGAGTGCACAATTTTATTGATGGAATGATAATAGCTGCCACGTTCATGGTTCGTTTCGACATCGGTGCAGCAACGACGCTGGCAGTAGCTTTCCATGAGATTCCTCAGGAGATTGGCGACTTCGCAGTCTGCATTTATGGAGGTTTCAGCAAAAAGAAAGCGTTAACCTATAACTTCATTTCAGCCTTAACCGCAATTTTAGGCGCAATAATAACCTATTCTGCGACATATCTTCAGAACATCAATGCTTTCCTGGTTCCGTTTGCCGCTGGCGGCTTCATTTACATTGCAACGACAGACCTTATGCCGGAGCTTCACAAGAAATCACATGCAGATGAGTCGATGATTCAACTGGTAACCCTTCTTGGTGGCATAGCGTTAATGGGTTATCTCACGGTTACTTTTGGCGGCTAAGAATTTTTCTTTCTTTGAATAGCATCGCTTTTAAGCTTGCGCAAGATTTCTGATGCCTCGTAAGCGTTTTGGGCAGATGCAACCTTTTTAGCTTTGTTTACGAGAACTTTGAATCCACAGTATGGACAAGTTCTTGTCCTCTGTTCAGCCCTAGCCAGTAAAAACCCGCCGCACTTGCCACACACAACTATCAGGAAGGACATATGACTTTGCCACCATCCGAAAGCCTTTTCCACACTCAGATAAATAACGTTTAACACAAGAGGAGAATAAATGAGCAGCGAAGAAAAGGCACAGACAAAACCACTATCAGAATTGGTAGATATAGCGATACGATATTTTAAGAAAGAAGGCTACAAAGTAGAGCGAGAAACGACAACGCTTGAAGGTTTTAGTGGAATTTCAAGAAAATTCGACCTAATAGTCCAGAAGGGACGCGTGGCGCAGGGGGTTTGGATAAGAGACTGGAAGAGAACCATAGGCGTCAACGTCATAATAAACATTGACAAGGCTTCTGAGGACGTAGGCTTATCAAATCCCATAATGGTAGGTGAAAAGTTCAGCGATCACGCAAAGTCTTATGCAAACAGAAGGAAAATCACGTTGTTAACGAAACGGCAAATAGCCATGAGTTTAAGGTAAACCGATTAAATTTTCAGAAATTCATCTAGCAAGCCTTCGTTTTCTAGCATGCCCAGCCAGTCCACAACACCCACACGACATTTTTTATATCCGCCTAGAAAATCCAAAATTTCACTAACAACTTCCTCCACGCTTTTACCTGAAGTATCTAACTCGCAGACCCTTCCTTCTCCATAAACGTTTAAAGCTTCAACCAAACAGACATCCAGAATCTCAGAAGCCAAATTCTCCCACAACTTACGGCCGGAAAAACCGCAATGCTCCATAAATTTCCGCAGCTCAACGGGGTTACGCCTCAAAACAAAAACGTGTGTTACAATTCTCTTGGGAACAACATTAACGGCGTAATGCCCATCAATAACAATGTCGTTTTTATCACAATTCTCGACTATTTTGCGGATTTTTTGCCTCATCCGTTTTTCATCGACAATTATGGAGTTTCTCTCCTCGTCTTTACCCGAAACAAGATTCTCACGCATGGCTAGTTCGGTTAAATTCACATACAAAGCGTCAAGTTTAGAAGTTAGCAAGCGTGCAACCGAGGTTTTTCCAACGCAAGGAGTTCCTGTAACCAAAATAACACGCTTAGACATGTCCAGCCATCCGTCCACATCCATAAAGGATCACACAGCAAAATAAAGTTTCCAAAATTCTTATTGCCAACCCTTACACTTTATTATTTTGGGCTGGCGGGTTGGTGTGTGGCTTTCGAGCCTCCTCGAGAGGCTTGAGGAAACTCCGCCCACACGTAGAGTTGCAACGCTCGCAAGGGCGTAGGGCGACAGCTCTGGCTCCGGAGCAGAAACGAAACGTCCATCCAGCAAGTGCCTATGATGCATGCTAAGTTGTTGAGAATGCTGGATGCGAAGCGGTGAAACGGCTGTCCTGCAAGTGGAAAGGGCAAACAGACGCTGATGAGGAATCTACCTGAAGCGCGGGTAGCCCGATTAGCCGAATGCCACATTAAAACAGAAGGCGGGTTACAACCAACACACCAGCCCTTTACGACTGTAACCCACCCGTTTTTGAACATACTAATAAAAATGAAAAACGACAACAAAAGCGACTACACAATAAGATTTACATCCAAAGCATTATCATTCCTAAACAAACATGCAGACCTAAACAACCCAGAACAAGTTAAAACCTTTATCGCTTCACACAAAACAAGCAGTAACTACAAACGAAACCTATGCATAGCATACAACAAATACTGCAAATACTACAATATAAAATGGGAAATGCCACTCTACCAGCAACAAGCAAAAATGATAAAGATTCCAACAAAAGAAAAACTAGAAATGCTAATCGCAAACGCAAGAAAACCACTCTCAACCAAACTAATGATAAGCAAAGAATGTGGATTAAGACCAATAGAAGTATGCACACTCAAAGTCAAAGACATAGACCTAGAACAAAGAATCATCTATCCATCAACAGCCAAACACGGTTCAGCAAGAGCATTAAAAATAAGCAACAACCTACAAAAAGTCTTACAAGAACACATCATAAGAAACAACCTAAACCCAAACGACAAACTATTCAAAGGCAACGCAGACGACTACGGAAAGCATTATCGAGCAATGAGAAACAGCCTAGCAAAGAAACTACAAGACCCAACAATACAAACAATCAGACTATACGACTTCAGACACTACTTCGCAACCATGACATACCACAAAACAAGAGACTTACTCTACACCAAACAACAAATGGGACACAGCCAAATCAAAACAACACTGATTTACACCCAATTGCTAAACATGAACGATGACGAATGGACATGCAAAACAGCCAACAACGTAACAGACGCAACACAACTAATTGAGAATGGCTTTGAATACGTAACCGAAATGGATAACATCAAGCTATTCAGAAAACGCAAATAACCCTTTTTTCTTTTAAACCTCTCTTTTTTTAATCAAACAAACAAAATAGAACCGTGAGGCTTTCGCCTCACAAATGCCCACGTTCCGCACAATGCCGATACGCAAAACCGCAATCTTAACCCGAAACAAACGTACAAACATGGGAATCAAGTTCCCAAACCCAAAAACACCGAATTAATCGGAAATCAAACAAATGAGAGGCAGATAGACAATAACAACGCAAAAGCTAACATCCATCAAGCCAAAAGGCAGAATGCAAGAACGTAACAAATAGAACACCAAAACAGATATCGAAAGATTTTTCTTTTAGGACAAAGTTATACTTCTGATGCTCATGTCCGAGAGAACCAAGCCAGAGAAAGAAGAGAAGCGGAAGTACGCTACTACAGCTTACCCGAAGAATAGTCTTATAGATGCATTAAGAATTGCTCAAGCTATAAAAGACCATAGTGCAGGTAAACCGTATGATAGATTAGATTTAGCTAAAGCACTTGACGCATCCCCAGCAAGTAGTGCTTTTAGATCATTGATAACATCCTCATCTCGTTATGGTCTAACAACTGGGAGCTACAATGCTAAGGAAATAGCACTTACTCCTTTAGGAACTACTATTATGTATCCTAAAGACCCAAAAGAGAAAGCTGATGGGTTGAAAAAGGCACTTTTCAATATTGACCTCTTCAAGCGGTTCTTTTCTGATTATGATAACAACAAACTCCCAGATGTGGAATATCTTGAAAACACACTTAATCGAACCTATGGAATCCCAACTGGGGACTGTAAAGACTGCTATAAGATGATAGTCAAGAATGCAGAAGAGTTGAAAATACTTGATGACTTCAGTGGTGCTAAATGGATTCACTTAAGCAAACTATCAAAGGCTGAAGTCACACCAACTGTACCACAACCACCGTCTGAGGAGGAGAGAGAAGAAATTCCACCAATTATAGAAGAAGTTACACCCCCAACTCCTTCACCTCCGAAAGTTGAGAAGCCTATCGTATTCATTTCTCACAGTGAAAATGCAACAATAGTAGATCAGCTTAAGACCATCTTAGATTATGGTCAGTTTGACTACAGAATTGCCGAAGAGACTGAGACAACAGCAATACCTATCCCAGAGAAAGTCTTCGGCTTGATGAGAGACTGCAATTGTGCAATAATAAATGTCAGTGCAGACGAGGAAGAGAAGAGGGAAGACGGGACTTATGGAGTTAATCCAAATGTCTTAACTGAGATAGGTGGTGCCTTCTTAAAGTACAATCAGAAAGTAATTCTGTTGGTAGACAAAAGAGTTCAGCTACCTTCTAATCTTCAGGGACTCTATCGATGTGAATATGAAGGGGATGAACTCGGATTCTCAACGTATCTAAAACTACAGAAGACCCTTGCAGAATTCAGGAAGCCCTAGTATCTGACTGATTAGAAGGAAAAGAACACCAAACCCCTATCTTTTCAAACTCAAATAAACAACAACAACATCAAAAACCACGAAAGCAACAGCAACAAGCAACTCCAAAAAACTCATTTCGGAATCACCGTAAATTCTTCATTACCCCAAACAGCCATCACCTTTTCCACAAACTCTTTATCAAATCTCCCACACCTTTGACACCGAAAAGAAAAACTACCATCTTTTAACAAACGATAATTCGTGCATAACAACCGTCACAAACACAATAGAACTCTAAACGAGTAGAGCTACCGCTACTCAAACCCACGACTCCCAACAACCTCAACGTAATTAGGCTTACCAAACTCATCAAACTCATCATCAGCAAACCACGCTTCATAATCCACATGACCGATATTTTTAGCGATAAACCGCTCACCCGCATGAAAACACCTAACCATCTCATTACTACAAGCTGGACAAACATCCTCAACCTTCGGAATAAACTTGACCGAGCTGTATTTACGATTACCGCAACATCCAAACCATGTTACCGCGTGAAAACGCTTCAAACCAACCCTAACAGTCGCATGGTTCAACTGATACCAAGCTGTCCCAAAAATAGTTTTACGCTCATCCAAAACCTTAACAACATACCTATCCTTCGCAAAACCACGAACCTCACGACCCTTAAAACCATCACATAAATCACAATCCCGACGGTCATGCACACAATTCCGACAACGGTCAAACCCACCGCCAACATTAACAACCCCCAAAGTATGATAATGAGGACTCCAAACCAAACACTTACGAACCCAATCAATACGATAACCATGAAAAATCATTGTACCCCCACCAACACCCCTATCAAACAAAGCCTCTCTACATTTCACCCTAAAAACAGACTCAGATAAATCACGGTCTTTAACAGCAACAGAAACCGTAACATGCTCAGAAACACCCAAACCACGCTTTTCAGCCTCATTACAACGCCCTACAATATTCCTAGCCTCTCTAACACTCCAACCACGACTAAAACATATTGGGCATGACGCTTTATGACACCACCAATGCTTATGCCGAACAACCACCTTATCCGTACAATCCACACCCTTCAAAAGCTTACCTTTATGCCCCTCTTTATTCTTACAAACCACAAAACTACGCCACCGACCACACATATCAGAAGACGGCTCACCACGACCAACAGGCTGAAAATCCTCATGACCCCTATCATCAACGGGCAAAAACCAATACGGAAACGTCAAAATTTCCCTATTCAAAGCCACACGCCGAGCAAGCTCTCTCTTATAAGCTTCAGAAAAACCTTCAATCACAACCTCAGCGTTCAATCAAACCACCCCACGCTTACGCAAACTCAAAAACGTTTCCTTAATCACCGAACCATCGGGAAAACAATCCACATTAAAACGAGGACACACATCACTCAGAATATTAGACGGTGAACCATCAGGATTCGGAAAAACTGAAAAACAAGCACCAAGAGGGTTTCTATCACATAACTTACCATCACAATCACAAATAACACCTTTTTCTCTATCTCTCGCATCAACTTCAGCAAAAAACTCCTCTTCCTCTTTCTCCATCCCACAAACAAATTCCTTATAATGTTTACACGTAGAACATTGGTCTAAAACATACACCGTTTGACCCTTCTTAAGCAAACCTCTCCTCAACAAATCAAGTTTAAAAAGGCAAACTACATCAACAAAAAACGAACACATCTCAGGCTTATTTTTACCTACTTTAGAAGAATCCAAAGACCTCACCGCTAACGGTCAATATGATACCACCGTTAAAGCCTCTTTACACTATCATTAGTATTCCCACCTTATATTCTTAATTTGAACACAAACAACGCAAAAACCTAAACACACTATAGAATATAGCAAAAATTTAACTAAACAACGCAAAAATTGACACTAGGACTTAAATTGTAAGAAATTTAACTAAACAACGCAAAAATCAACCAACATAGCAAAAGACAACCATGCTTGACCATAGCACTCACTTCATGCAACGCACGGTTTTCCTCAGACCTTTCCAACGAGCAAAACATAATGAATCCAATGATTAATCAAAGCGTTCAGGAGGAAGAACGCTGTTCACCAAAATAATCAAACCTAAAGCGATAACAAAAATTCCAACAATACTTAAACCAATACAGCCAAGCAACTTATGATAAAAATCCAGAAAATTGATTAGAACGCTTCAAGAATCAACCAACCATCCTTAAACTCCCAACGCCTCTTACGAAAACCAGACAACTTAACCAATTGCCTCATAGGAACAGACGCAATAACATACCCATGTTTCCTTTTACGAATAAACAACCTAATTCTACCCATTTCAACCACAATAAAACATACAACAAGTAAGTATAAAAAATACACGGTATAAGACCAAAAACATGTTTAAAGTTTAACATAAAGGCTTATAAGCAAATACACGGTATATACCCTAATTAGGGATAAAAATGGAAAACCAAACAAACGCAACCCCCAACACAAACAAAAAAGAATCAGTAATTACTATGGATAATGACGGGTTACAACCATTACGCCAGCCCTCTGTCATCCGATTCTTTCCTCCCGATACGTGCTAAACCTTTTTATAAGAGAATTGCGCTTTGTGTTGCTGTCACATTAATTCATGTAATTAACGAGGCTTCTGAAAGCTTTTGGAAAATGCATGAAGGATTTTTGTGGCAGGAGAAATGAAACATATGGAAATACAGTACTTTAAAGACTTGCCATTAAGTGTGGAGGTCATGAAAGGCATTGAAGAGCTTGGGTTCAGTAACCTTTTTCCAATTCAAGCTCAAGCCATAACTCCGTTGCTTGAAGGCAAAGATGTTATCGGGCAAGCACAAACCGGAACAGGAAAAACTGCTGCTTTTGGAATCCCTATGATTGAACGACTAAACCCAGAAGTCAAGAATGTTCAAGGTTTAGTATTAGTGCCAACTCGTGAGCTTGCTGTTCAGGTTGCGGAGCACATCAGTCGATTCGGAAAGTACGCAAAGCTGAAAGTCTTGCCAGTCTACGGAGGAGAACCCATCGGAAGACAGATACATGCGTTGAAAGACGGTGTTCAGATTGTTGTTGGCACGCCAGGCCGCATAATCGACCTGCTTGAGAGGCACATCCTAAATCTGACTTCGGTAAAAGTTGTCGTTCTAGACGAAGCGGACAGAATGCTCGACATGGGATTCATAGATGATATTGAATACATACTTTCAAGAGTGCCATCGAACAGGCAAACCAGCCTTTTCTCAGCAACAATAGACCAGTCAGTAATGAAAATATGCAGCAGATACATGAAGAACCCCGAAAAGATACTCGTAAGCAAAGACGAAATAGCCCTCACACAGATAGACCAGTATTACATGGTCGTAAACCCTTACAACAAATTTGACATCCTATGCAACATTTTGGACGAGAACCATATAGACCGAGCCATAATATTCTGCAAGACCCGCACGGAGACAAGCATACTCGCAGACAAGTTGAGAAAAAGAGGATACGATGCAAAACCGCTGCACGCCGGCTTCACCCAACCACAAAGAGATTTCGTCATCAACTCCTTCAGACAAGGAAAACTGAAGTTACTCGTCGCAACGGACGTCGCAGCAAGAGGTTTAGACATCCAAGGAATAACACACATAATCAACTACGATGTGCCATTAGACGCTCTGGTCTATTTCCACAGAATCGGCAGAACCGCTAGAATGGGACTCGGAGGAACAGCCATAACACTCGTAGGCTATGGAGAACTGACAGACTTCAACAACATAAAAGCCTTAACCAAAACGACAATAGAAGAGATAACGTAGCTTTCGAACCAGCGAAAGTACGCTAACACCGACCTCAACATCTATTCCCAAAAACGTCCCTGAAAACCGCTCTTGCGAATGGATAGACTTAAGAAGGGCTGTTAACTAGAGAAGGTGTGCAAAAAAGCAGTTTTTGCGCTAAACGGCAGAAGGAGTTGAAAAAATAAATGTCTGGAAGAGAGATGTATAAGGCAGTTTGTGCTGACTGTGGTAAGGAGTGCGAAGTTCCCTTCAAACCCGACGGAAGCAGACCAGTATACTGCCGAGAATGTTATTCCAAACGAAGACCTCCAAGAAGATACTAAGCTTGTAACTAATGTCTTCACTTCGTTCTATAATCCTCTTTCTTTCCCATAACCATAATAAGTAGAGCGCACACTCTTGCATGAGGTTAAGACTGATATAATGCCTAAAGATCCGGTTTGCGGCATAATTCTTGACGAAAAGACAGCTAAGTTCAAAATCACTTACGATGGCGTAACCTATCATTTTTGCAGCTTGACCTGTAAGAAGAAGTTCAAAAGACACCCAATGAAGTTTGTTAAGTAACATGATTGCACGTGCTAGCCCTAACTAATTTTCAATTGCCCTTATAAGCAAGGTTGAGGATTATGTATTAGTAACGTTCTATCATTGACAGACGCGTAGACACGGCAACGTTACATACAACAATCAACAGAAAAGGGGTGAGAATGATGACAGAAAATAAAGATGTTATCTTCATTGGAAACAAACCACCAATGGCCTATGTTCTAGCAATTATTACAAGTCTCTCTGCAAGCAATGCTAAAGAAATAACGCTGAAAGCGCGCGGACAGGCAATCACAACAGCAGTTGACGCAGCCGAAATAGCCAGAAGACGCTTCCTGAAAGACCTGCAAATAAGCAAAATATCCATAGGCACGGCGGAAATGCCACCGAGAGAGGGTGAAAACAGGGCAAGGATGGTTTCGACAATGGAAATAACACTTACAAAAGAGTAGGAAAACAATGCGAAACAAAGCATCACCCGGCGAATACCTCGCTTTTCTTTCAATAAAGTATGAAGTTGACCCCGACAGACTTTTCTATGCACTAATCTCAGCAAGCGAAAACCAAAAATCCACATGTGGAAGCCTCTCAATTGAATGCCGCAGCAAACAAAAAAACAAGGTTATTCTTCTAATAACAAAGGGTACGAAAGTCGTTGCTCAGTTCCCCATACCTGAAGAATTTCTATTAGAACAAAACAATCCAATAAGAGAGATCAGAAAAACAAACGTGTTTCGCAGACACCCTATCACCAAAGACAGCGGACCACATTCCTTTCAAATAGGGGACTTACGAATAGGAATGAAAAAAGTTAGTCTAAAGGCTAAGGTTCTTGAAATTGCGAAACCAACGCTTGTTTTTACAAGGTTTGGAAACTATGCCAGTGTAGCCAACGCTTTGATAGCAGATGAGACTGGAACGATTAAGCTGTGCTTGTGGAACGAACAGATAGACTCCGTATCCATAGGAGACACAGTTCAGATTGAGAATGCAAGCACATCAACGTTCAGAGGCGAGCGGCAATTAAGAATTGGAAAGAAAGGGACTCTCCGTAACATAGGAATTTGATCGTCCAAACTGGAAGAAGCTCATAGATTGTAGGGTATGCTCGCTTGAAAGGGCGCATGAAGAAATAATTATTGACGGCTTGCAACAGAAAAAATGAGGCTTTGCGGAGACATCTCCATTTCTGAGCGAGTTACAACCAACACGCCAGCCCTCTACAACTACATTCCGACTATTTTTCACTAACATCTATTGATGAACCCGAAATAAATCCAATAAAGAGCGCTGCCCTCGCTCTTTGCTTCAACAGTTTTTGATAGCTTTCCAGAAACTTCGAGACAAACAGATGTCATATACTATTATAAATAGATACTAATGAAATAAAAAAAGGGTTATGGCGCTAATTCTCCATAGTGTAGCGCGACTATGTATACGTCTTCTATATCGACAATTCCATCGCCGTTTACGTCGCCTACTGATAGCCACTTAACCTCATAGGCGTATATAGAACTCGCGTTGTAGTTTCCGGCTTTATCATAAGCTTGGACGAAAAATTCGACTGTTCTTGTATAGTTGGGTTGTCCAGGAATCGTTGCGTTCCACAAACTCGTTGTCGAATTGTACGTCATCGTTGTGTTCCACCATTCACCGCCATCCACTCTGTATGACAACAATACTTTGTCAACTCCACTTGGTATAGGTGATTCGTCATCAGTTACATTCGCATAGATACGCACTGGTTCGTAAATTCTAGGTTGAGGGAAAAGCGCTGTTGGACTATATGGGGATGGGTTGGTTCGTGTCCACGTGATTGATACGATTTCTGGGGGGGTCTTGTCTATGGGTGTTTTGGGTTTATCATTGAATGGATAGTAGAAGACGTATCCCAAACTGGAATCATTGTAATAGTCCCAGATGTGCTTCCTGATCAAAGCACTATCATTTGTGCCCCACCAATTGTCTTCGGCGTGAATATCATCCGGACCCGTAGTTGCTGCGTCATAAGGTATGTTGTCAGTGATGTTACAATAATGAATGTTTCCTGTCCCGTAAAATCCTCCACCCTCGTTATGTTCTATGGCGCTCCATTCAACGCTGTAATTACCCAGCACGCCAGCCATGTTGTTATATGATACAATTGTGAAGTCAGAAATATCACCATGACCCGATAAACCGCTCCCATTGTTGTTGAAGACAATGGATTTAGAAACAATCATTGTAATGTTTTGCGGTGCAGTGACCCCAGTTTGGTTGTTATTCGAAACATTGCAATTTTTGATTGAGAAGGAGAACCCATCTCTTAGTAGGTGACCTGAGGCTCCATTACCAGTGTTCTCGGTGATATTGCATCCTGTGATTGACATAGTTGATCCCATCCATATTCCATCGCCACCATTAGCAGAAATATTAGATTTCTCAACTGTTATCGCACCCTCAACATAGTTGCTTTTTGTTCCATTTCCCTTATTTCCAGTGATAGTACATTCAGTGACTGACATACTTGAATCCGCCCATATTCCATCGCCACGATTAGCAGAAATAGTTGAGTTCTCAATTGTTGTTGGCCCAAGAATATATGTACCATAGGTATTGTTAACTACGCGACTGTTTTTGATGTATCCCCCATTTGATAAAACAACACCATTTCCTGTATTGTTTGAAACCATGCAGTCGTTTACATTGATAGTTGAATTGCCTATAACATTAATTCCATTCCCACCGTTGTTTGCCATAACACTTTTATCGAGGTGCATTTCAATCGGCGGTAAACTACTAAGACTTAGACCATCTGCAGAGTTATCTGTTACTATCAAGTTGCTGGCATAGCCTAATTTTCCTTCTACGCCTACAATGCAGTTTAATATCATGCTATTTGAAATGTTTGCGACGTTCAAAAGTTCTAGGCCTTTTGTAGCGTATTCGATTAGTACATAGTTCACAACAAGGTATGTTCCTTTAAATCGCACACTTCCCCAGTCTCCCCGCGACGGTATTGTGGAGTTGGTTGTAAACGTTATTTCATGAGTTGCGTTTCCTTGAGCGATCAAGCCACCGTATACTTTAAGACTTGTTCCGCTAGTAAATTTGACCATGACCTTCGGCTCTATTGTCAGAAAAACAGCTGGTTCCACTATTACATCGCTAACTGCGATGTAGGGGCTTTCAGCTAAAGTCCACGTAGTATTTTTGTCAATCGATCCTCCAACGTTAGTCGATTCGCCTTGAAACACTCGAATGTAAGTTGACCTACTTGGCGACAGTATACTTCTTGAGAACAGCGTAGGTACCACAGTTATCAATAGAAGAATTAGCGTTATTCCTATAATCGTTTTTAGTCTCATTTCTTTCTAACCTCCTTTCTCCACTTCATTTTTTAACTCGCCGCATCTCGGCTTTTCTTAAAAGGACTAGGTCAAATGGTTTTACAACCGTCTGCAATACGATGCACGGTGCGTTACACTAGCCCTTCATCTCATAATTATCCAGATAAAACTTATTTAAGGTTTATGAAACATTTGTCTATGAAACTGCGTTAAGCAAAATTGACGTGTCAATCCTCTAATGATTACTCTGTCGGTTGTCTACATAAATAGTTTTAAACTATTTGAGCAGGGATACTCCTTCTATTTTAGCACCGCTTCTCAATGCACATATCCCTTCTATTACAAAAAACCTAGCTATTTTAAAACACGAAAACATTAGTTTTAGTACCGAAGTGAAGATATGCAATTCAAAGAAATAAGCGGTGAGGTTAAAATTCCCGTCTTTGGCATTGGAACGTGGAAGATGGGTGGCGGGATAGAGGTGGATACGACGTACGATAAAGGGAATATCTTTGTGATAAAAACTGCGATTAAAGTTGGGATGACCCAAACATCATCACTAATATCCAAAGCAATGAAATAGAACATAAAAGAAAAACCTTGGAGCGATCGGATGGAAATTAAGCGAAAAAGACATATACAAATTAGACCGTGAGTTCCCGCGAAGAGAGTGATCGTGGAGAATTTGGATGGAGTATCAACGCTTTTTAACTCAAGGCTTTAAACCCTTTGATCCATTAGAGTTGGCAAGAGAGACAGAGAAGCTAGTTACCAGACAAGGCCCCGAGGGTGTTGAAAGGAAGTACACCGATTTTTACTCTGTTCCAGTTTACAGAGGGATTGCCACAGGCTATGCTGTCGGTTGCTGTTTGCGTTGCATCTATTGTTGGAGCAATTGGTCGAGGGATTTCCCGGAAAAATTCGGGAAATTTTATTCTCCCAAAGCAGTCGCCTACATGCTTTTTAAAGCCGCTGAAAATGGAATTACCTATTCTGAACATTGGAGAAAGCTCATACCCAAAGTAAACAAGCTCCGGCTTTCAGGATGCGAACCAACAATAGGGAAAGAACATTTGCTTTCAGTTCTAAAATACGTAGAGGAATCAAAATATCCACTTTTCATTCTCGAAACAAACGGGATACTATTCGGCGCTGACAAAGATTATGTCAAAGAATTGGCTGAGTCTTCATCAAAACTTTATGTTCGAGTTTCATTCAAAGCTGCGACTCCGGAGGGCTTCACACAAAGGACAGGGGCCATTGGCAAGTACTATGAACTGCCATTTAAGGCATTAAAATACCTTCTGGACGAAGGAATATTCGCCAGAGCCGCGGCCATGACCGACCCAAAAGTTATGCTAAACGAGGAAAGAAAAATGCTAATAGAGAAGCTAAGTGAGATTGACCCACGTTATGGAAAAGGTGAACTGGAGGAAGAAATGATAGACGCATATGACACATCGGTTAAGCGCCTAAAAGCGTTTGTCGACAAAAAATTTGCAAAGAATTTAGAGGCTGAAGTGAGTCGGGAATACTAGGAAGATGAAACCATATGTTTGACATAATTATAAAAGAAATGAAGAAAGACAAGATGAATTCTATAAAGACCTTATTCAATGAGCATCAGAACGAGCCTTTCACATATGTAGCAGATGCATGCCTCTTCAAGATGTTCAGCTGGTTAAAACCTTTTAGGGCGTTCGTTGCTGAAGTTGATGGCCAAGTCATTGGATGCATATACGGTCTGCGATATTTGTTTGGTTATGGCTGGATTGGAGGACTTCTCATTCATAAAAACTTCAGAAGGTTGGGCATTGGTAGAAGGTTATTAGGGGCAATTCTAGACTTTTTAGGCCCTGGATACAGCTACCTCTTTGTAGAGCCTCAAAACCTAGCTGCGAAGAGGCTGTTTGAAAACATGAGCTTCAAAGCGGTTTATAGAAGACTCAATTATTTAGTTCAAACCCCACTGGCTGGTTTTCAGACTACTTGCGATAACATAACATGTCATGTTGAATGGGGCGACGTAAATGAAGCTATTGGTTTCAAAGAAAGAGGCGGTGTAATAAACATGGGCTATTATCCCGTAAAAGTTACAGAAAACATTTTTGAAGATTTAAGGCGAGAACGAAAAGTTTTAAAATGTGGTAGCGTCGTAGCGTTCGTTGAGAACTCGTGGCGTGTAAACATAAATGGGTACGAATTTACGTTCAATGACAATATCCTAAGAGAGATGCCTATCCTTCTTCCAAAAAAGAGGGTGGTTGAGGTTATCCCATTTTATATTAGACCTGAACTGTCGGATCTAGCTAAACTGATAAATCATCTAACAGCGCAAGGTGAGGTAATTGTATGGGCTTATGAACAAGATCCGGTGATATGGAGATTACCATTGAAGGGAGTTTTAGGGGTAATGGTCATGGAACATTACAAGTGATTTCCCTAATTCTCGATTTCCAGTGATCGACTAACTAATATGCAGCCTGCGATTGCATAAAATTGTTTATAGGATTTCTTTTGCTGCTTCTTTGTAGATTTCTAGGTCGCGCTTTGTGAATAAAACGAATATTACTTTGTCGAGTTTGTCCTCCTTCTCCAAAAACTCCTTCACACCTGTTATGGCTATTCGGCTTGCCTTTTCAATTGGGTATCCATAAGCGCCTGTGCTTATTGACGGAAAAGCAATGGTTTTCAGTCCTTTAGAAACTGCTAGGTTTAAAGAGTTGCGATAGGCTTCTGCTAAAAGTTCTGGTTCGCCGCTGGTGCCTCCACGCCAGATGGGACCAACTGTGTGTATGACGTATTTGGCCTTTAAATTGCCTCCAGAAGTGATGACGGCCTTTCCTGTTAGGAGGCCCTTCGGCCACTCTTTAGCTCTTATTTGCTTGCATTCCTCAAGTATTTTTGACCCGCCTTTTCGGTGGATTGCTCCGTCTACGCCTCCACCTCCCATGAGGGTTGGATTAGCAGCGTTCACTATTGCATCCATATCCATCTCGGTTATGTCTCCTTGAACCAGACAAATCTTTGCTTTTCTAACGGAGAATTCTTCGCTATTCATTTTCTTCTCTCTCCATGTCAGTTTTCTTATCGAAAAATATCATTTAAATCGATTTAATATTTTCTTTTTCCAGAAGCGCCTTTTGCGGCTGACTATACTAAACAAAGTATTATTAATGTTTGTTAGGTAGCATTTAGTCATATCTGGAGGATGAGAATTTTGAAAGCAGTTGTGTTCAGAGGCCCAAGAAATATGAAGGTTGAAGAGGTTGCAAAGCCTCAGCCTTCTGTCAAACAAGTGATTGTTGAATTTAGGGCTGGAAGCATTTGTGGAACTGACTTGCACTTCTATAGAGGAGAATGGACTGGGGTTAGGGTTGGGCAAATTATTGGTCACGATGCTTGTGGTATTAGAGTCGATACCGGCGAAAGGGTTGCAATGGTGCCAACTATCTATTGCGGTTCATGTTTTTTCTGTCTTCAGGGATTGCCTCATTTATGCGAAAGTCGCAAGACCATGGGCTTTAGTGCGGATGGATTTTTCGCGGAATCCATTGCGATACCTACTGAAAATTTGGTTTCGATTCCGACAAATGTAAGCGATGAAGAAGCAGCAATACTGGAGCCGGTTGCCCTCGCAATTCACACGCTAAACTTTCTCCAGCCAAGGCTTAATGATTGGGTAACGATTATAGGCCAAGGCGCTATAGGATTGTTGATGACACAAGTAGCCAAGCTTAAAGGATGCAAAGTGATTGCCACAGATCTATATGACTACAGGCTCAAGCTTTCTATGAAATACGGCGCAGACGTTTGCATAAACGCGAGGGAGGAAGACCCTGTGAAAAGAGTTAAGGAAATCACCACAAGAGGATCAGACATGGTAATTGAGGCTGCTGGGACAAGGCAAACAGTGGAACAAACTCCCCTTCTAGTGAGAAGCGCTGGAAAGGTTGCATTGATAGGTGAGTCAGAAGGCTATTTAAATCTAGGAAATGTGGGTGAAGCACTATTCTTCAGCGGGTATCTATCACCCACCGATTATCCATTGGCTTTAGACCTCATATCCAAGAGAAACGTGGATGTCAAAGGATTAATAACACACAAGTTCAAGCTCACAGATTTTGAACAAGCAATCCAAACCGCTGATAATCTTGCGAAAAAGCCAATGAAAGTTGTGATTCTGGCTTAAGAAAGAGTAGCGATAAGCGTCCGGTTAAGTTCATGGTTAAATGAAACAGACTAAAAAGGTTTTGGGGATGAGAAAAATCAAAACTATACAACCTGAAGAAGATGTCTATGTTCAGGAGATATTACGTGGAGTAAAGAATGCTAGAGTAGTGACGAGATAACAAACCATAATCCAAACCCGGCCAAAACTGCAGAGCAGAAACCAAATACTATATCCCTCACTCTTTGAGTCCAGAAACGCCTAGATTTGAAGACTGTTACTGAAATGATTGTGTTCCAGAGTAGGTCACATGACCAGTGCGTTATGGCGAATATCAAGAAGCCGATAAACTCGAAGTCGGATGCCCTCATTACTAGCGCGGCGCCGATTGTTGCCCACCATAAGAGGAAGTAGGGGTTGGCGCCTGTTGCAAGAATCCCAGAAGCGAGGGAACTGTACTTGGAATATGACGATTCCGTGCTTGTTTCCTTTCGAGTCTTAAGCATCTGAATACCCATGCATATCAAGATAAAGCCTCCGACGAGGCTGATGATTTTCTGGATGATGTTCGAGGTGAAAAGCCACGTAAAGCCGAAGTATATAAGAAACATTAGGGGAAATTCTATTACTCCATGCCCTAACGAAATCAGAACGCCGGCAATTTTATCTTTGAATCCTTTCGCAACCGTTACGGCAAATAGAGGGCCCGGCGCCATCACCCCCGATAAAGATATGAAAATCACAGATATCAGAAAAAGGTAAAAGTCTGTAACGCCTTCCATGATTTTCACCTACTTATTTCCTTAACTTCGCCATTTGTCAAACATTTTGCAGTCTCATTACCATTATATATTTGTTTAGTGCTATAGGGAAAGGATTTTCTCTTGAGCTGCTGTCAATCCTGCCCCATAACTAAATTTGTATCCGAGATGCCTTAACGTTGCTTCTATGGCGGCTACCGTGGACATTATGTCGCTTTGGCTTACGTTTCCCATATGGCCAACTCTAAAACCTTTTCCTTTCAAGGGTCCTAGAGTGGAGGCAACCACGATTTCGCGTTGTTTCATCTCACTTCGAAATGCATTGTCCTCAATATTTTTCGGATAATAAGCGGCTGTTACGGTGTCGGCTGCACACTCCCTCTCTGCCACAAGTTTGAGATCCAGCGCGTCCATAGCAGCCCTAAAGGCTTCGGCGAGAATGTGATGCCTTCTAAACCTTTTTTCTAATCCTTCATCAAGCACTAATTTCAGCGCTTCAGAAAGAGCATAAATCATGTTAACTGGCGGAGTGGCAAAATATTTTGATGGCTCCCTCATAACTGGCAGCCAATTTCTAAAGTCGCCGTACCAGAAACCTATAGGACTTTTTCTAGTCTCCAGAAACTTCAAAACTTTGTCGCTCGCGGAGAGGAACGCTAAGCCAGGTGGGACACCGATACACTTTTGTGATCCAGATGCGCAGACGTCTATGTTCCAGTCATCAACTCGGACTTCAATCCCGCCAAGCGAACAAACAGTGTCAACGACGTAGAACGCATCACTGTATTCCTTGACGATTTTACCTATTTCTTTAATGGGATTCATTATCCCCGTTGAAGTTTCTACGTGAGTAACTGTAACAGCTTTATAGTCGCCTTCCTTTAAGACTTCTTTAACTTGTTCTGGTTTTATGGATTTACCCCATGGAACCTCTAAAACTCTAGGTATAGCTCCGTGAGATTTTGACATTTCAACGAAATACTGACCGAAAAAGCCGGAAACAGTGTTTAGAATCTTGTCTCCAGGCTCTATTATGTTAGCAATAGCCATTTCCAAAGCCAAGGTCCCTGATCCAGCAACGACAAAAACTTCATTATTTGTCATGAAAACTCTTTTCAAATCGTTTAAAGTCTCTTTGAAGATATTAACAAACTCCAGGCCAGTATGCGATGTCGTTGGCTTACTTAAGGCACGCAACACAGCAGGATCTACGTTCGTTGGACCTGGAATCATGAGAAGCTCTCTTTCAACCATTCCCTTACCTCTCATTGTTACTTTTAGCTGTTAGCAACTGGCAAAGCTATATCTGTATCTGTTTTTAAACTTAATTGGAAGTGCTATCGAGTGCATGCAAAAGGGCAAGGATCCGGATTTTTGCGGAAGTTGAAGGATTTTTTTATTGGGGCAACCGTGTATGGTGCGATTAAAGATCTTGAGGAGAAGCGTTTGCTTGTCGAGTATGGGTTGATGTTGGCGGTGTTTGGGGATATGCTTGGATACCCTGTCTCTTCTTATTATCGGCTTAGGCTGCTTCCTTACTGGTTGTCTAGGGTTGGAGCATGGAAGCAATATTTGCTGAAAGAGAGGGACGTAACAGAGAAATTAGGGGAATAACATTTTTATCTTGAAGTCGACCTTCATACTCCCATAAGTGAAAATCATGGCTAAAAAAGAGAAAGAGGAAGAAAAAAAGGAAAGCGAAGTGAAAAAAGCCGCAAAGGGATTAGTTTACGGCATGGCTATGCACGGTATGGTGAGCTACGCCTTGAAAACAAGGATGCACCTTGAGAATCTCTTCATGCTCATCACTATGGGCGACATGCTCGGTGTTCCAGTGTTACCGCCATATTATTGCTTAAGGCTTTTGCCATATTGCGTGCCGCACATAAAAACGTGGAAGAGAACATTGCTGAGAGAACGCGATGTCACCGACTCAATCTTTGCTTAACGGAGGCTCCGTTACTTGTCAACAAGTTTGTCTATTGAGGAATACCTGAAGGCTCATCCAGACGTGAAGTATATTCTCTTCGGTGGTAAAGGAGGTCTCGGCAAGACGACTCTGTCTGCCGCAACCGCTTATTGGCTTGCGAAACGTGGCAAAAGAGTGGTTGTGTTTTCCACAGATCCCCAAGCAAGCCTTACAGACATTTTTGAGAGAAACATTTTCGGTAAAGGGGAAGTGGAGATTACTACTAACCTTTTTGCACTGGAGATTGATGCGGACAGGAGAATAGCGATTTATCAGGAGGAGATTCGGCAGAAAATTGTAGACATGTATGGAGAGGTGCCAAAGGAGGTAGATGATTACATTCAATCAGCTGCTGCAGAGCCAGCTATGGCTGAGTCGGCAACATTCGATGCGATGGTGGAGTTGATGACAGGCGGCACTTATGATTACTACATCTTCGACATGATGCCCCATGGACATGCTATTCGCTTTCTGGGTATGTCAGAAATACTTGACGCATGGGTTAACAAAATTGTTGAGACTAGGAAAAAGGCTGCAGAATATGGTGATGTAGCATCAGTTATGAGTGGAAAAGGTGGACTGGCCCAAGAGGACAAGATTTTGGAAGAGTTAGATTTCATACGTTCGAGATTGGGGTTTGTAAGCAATATGATGAGGGATGAAGAGCATGCGGCCTTCTTCTATGTTCTCATACCTGAACTCATGCCCATACTCGACACCAGGAAGGCATTAGAGATGTTCAGGGCCTTTAATATACCTTTGAGCGGTGTAGTAATAAATCAAGTTTACCCCGTGGATTTATTAAAGCAGAAGAACGTTCCTTCTTTTCTGAAAAACAAAATATCTATGCAGCAGAAACACATGAAAACCATCCAAACGGAGTTTGGTCCATTAATTCGTGGAGTCGTACCAATGTTTGACCGAGAACCTAAGGGACTCAAAATGATTCCTGAAGTGGCTAAAACTTTGTTTAAAGAAGAGGCTTCGTCATGAGCCTAAACTTTGGAGAATTCATTTCTTCCAAACCCCAGTTGAAGTATATGTTCTTCGGAGGAAAGGGTGGGGTAGGCAAAACTATAGTTGCGGGAGGCGCCGCTTACTATCTGGCGGAGAAGTTAGGGAAGAAAACGTTAATTTCATCCACGAACCCTGTTCATAGTTTATCGAGCGCTTTTGGACAAGATGTTTGGGGCAAAGGCATCCAGAAGATTGATGGGACAACAAATCTTTACGCTGTTGAAATTGATGTTTCAGACACGATCAAGAGGTATAAGGAGGAAATACGTGACAAGATTTTCACGTTTTTAAAGTATGCAGATATTCCATTAGATCCAGAGCCCTTCGTGGATATAGCGACGACAAATCCTGCATTCGAAGAATCAGCAATGTTCGATGACATGGTGAATCTCATACTGAAGGCTGAGTTTGACGCTTATATTTTCGACACTGCGCCCGTTGCTCACACCTATCGTCTATTAGGTATGTCAAAGGTTTACGATCTTTGGTTACACAAGATGGTTAAAAGTCGCGAAGAAGCCTTATCGCTCCGTGTCAAATTGTCGTTTCGGAAAGAGAAGATAATTGAAGAGATTAAGAAGGATCCTATGCTCGCCAGTCTTTTGGCCACGAGAGAGCAAACGGAAAAGGGACGCAAGCTATTGACGGATAGGGATAAGACTGCCTTTTTCTTTGTCACTCTGCCTCTTTCTCTTCCCATTGCAGTGATTGAGCGGTTCATCGGTTGGGTTAAGGCCTTCGAAATCCCTACTGGAGGAGTTATAGTGAATGAGGTTCTGCCGAAGGAAGAGTTTGACTTAAAAAACGCCACATCCTACATAGTCAATAAAATCCAAGAACAGGACCATTACCTAAAAATTATTCACGACAAGTTTCCAGGGATGGTTCGTGGTTATGTTCCTCTATTTGAAACTGAAGTAGCTAGCTTGAATATGATTGCACGCGTTGCTGACGCTTTAGGGAAAAAATAAAAAGGGGAAGTTAAGCGGTTTTTTCCTTTGGTTTTGCTCTTAGTCTCTTGAAGGCTTTGATTCCCTCGTAACACATGAAAAGTCCAAGTATTAACAAGAAAATATTCACGCAAACTGCAAATAACGTCCCTACTGTGAGAGTTTTTAAGTATCCAGTTACAGGATTCCAAAGTCCGTCATAAGCTAAGTATGTCAGCGCTGACAGCGTTGTCGCGAGCATGAAAAGCATCGGAATCACCGTGTATACTGTGGGGCGCTTCTCTCTTGTAAGCCACAAAGATACAATCATTAGTGCCAATCCAGCCATGAGCTGATTAGCCCCACCGAAAGTGCCCCAAATGTAGATAAACGCAGCGCCAGTGTGTGGACTTGTTAGTATGTAGACGATTATACATACTATGATGGCACTCACATACTTATTCTTGAATACCCCGCCAAATCGTGGTCCAGACAAGTCAGACAACACTAGTCGAGTAATCCTAAGTCCTATGTGCATGATTGTTATCGCGAGTATGATAACCATCACAGCTGCCAATGCAGTTCCAACATTCGTAGGTATTCCAAGATATCCTAGAAGCGTGGATCCGCCTATAACAAACTTGTCAGCTGGAAGCTTACCTGCCACAGAAGCTGGGGTCAAAATTGCCACCGCAGTCAAAGATACAAGCGCCAAGATTCCTTCAGCCAACATGGCGCCACCGCCGATAAAGTGGGCATCCGGCTCGGTGTCTAGCTGCTTTGATGAAACTGAGGAGCCTATTAAACTGTGCCAGCCTGATATTGCTCCGCAAGCTATTGTCACAAACATCATAGGCCATAACGGGCCAGACGCTGCCTTCGATAGATCATAGAATACTGTCGTCATTGAAACTTGATAGTTGGGAGCCCCAACGAAAGCACCTATGATCATGCCTATGATGCCAGCGTATACAAGATAGAATGAAAGATAATTGATGGGTTGTATGAAAACCCATATGGGTAAGACAGCTCCAAGGAAGCAGAAAAGCAATGTCATGAATATCCAGAAGTCTCGAGCGATCGGAAACGCTCCGGCAGCAGGAAGCGGAACTGAATAGGGCAGCGCCATGCCAGCCCAAATCCCTAAGAACATTATTATTACCGCGATTATTGTCGTGTAGACGATGTTAACCTTAAGCTTATACGTTGCATAGCCCACTACGATGCCCACAATGGCCACAATTAACACTGGTACCGGACTAACAGGATATGCTGGAAACACTTGGGTAGCAACTATGTTGCAGAACCCTACAAGGATTAAGATAATGTACCAAAGCATATACCACAGCAAAATCGTTCGAGCCCTTGGCGAGATTAACTCATAAGTTATGGGTCCGAAGGATGCACCCTCATGTCTTGCTGACACCACCAAGCTCCCATAGTCGTGAATCCAACCGATGAAAATTGTTCCAAAGAGAATCCACAGAAGACCCGGAAGCCAGCCCCACTGCAGCGCAATAATGGGTCCAGTTACAGGTCCTAGCGCGGCAATACTTTTCCACTGGAAACCAAAGAGAACATATCTGTTTGATGGGAAAAACTCCACGCCGTCCATATAAGTGTGTGCTGGTGTTTCTCGTTTTGGATCAGCCATCACAACGTTTCTGTCAAACCACTTTACATAGCCCCAGTAAGCAATTGCATATAATATTATGCCAAGCAGAATGACAATTACTGAATCCAAACGTTTTCCCTCGAAGACCATAGTCTATGGTTATCTTAATATAAAACTTGCTATAGCTACAAAATAGCAGTAAACCGGTTAAGGTCTAATGAAGGAGTTTAATAATGTACGAATTCACAGCGATCTTTCTTCTCGCCTTGCTTTTCATAATAGTATACTTTGTTGGAATGCGGCAAAACAGAAAGATCGCGGTCAAATATGCAAAGGCTGTAAAAGATTATATGTCTCCGCGAAGCGATTTTGTAGGCTTCCGCCCATACAGCCGCGGAGGATTCAGGGCCTTGTGCAAATTGAAGGAAAAGGAACCTTTCACACAAGTTGAGATGGCGGTAAGCCTTGTAGACCGTGAGAACTTGATGCATTACCCCCTTTCATTGTTGACGAGGGACCGTGATCGCTTTGCGTGTTGGGGTTTTCTCAAAGTCCCTATGCCTTTTGACTTGGAAATGTTATCGAAACCAAACGAAAAGTTGTGCAAAAAGATGGCTTCGGAAAAAAACCTTAAAGAGGTGGCTGTACAGAACAAATTGAACAAATCCTTCGGTGTTTTGACCTCGGATCAAAATTCTGCAGATAGATTCTTGTCCGATCATAGACTACAGAAGCACATTGTTGAAGCAAAGGATTCTATCAAGCGCCTGTCCATTAGCTATAAGGAGTCAAGAATATATTTAATAGGCGAATTAAGAGAAGCCTCTTCTATAAAGTCGCTCCTAGATGTCCTTGCGTCTTGCGGAGAGCAAAAATAAAGGCTTAACGTTACACAGTCAAGGTTTCAAGATGAAATTTTTCTGCAGCTCTATAACCTCTGTGCTGTCTTTTGCGCTTGCATAGCTTTCCAATCTTTCTTTGTTTATTTCAAGAAAGGTGTGCCCCCACTTGAAAATGGAGAGCAGTCGATGGGTTTCCTCTTTAAACCCAGCAATGTATAGGGCTGCAGCTAAGGCTTCAACTGTGCTAAGCTTGGTAGGACTCCCGAAATTGACAGGGTTTCCAGCGATTAAGTAAGGTAGGCATCTGGATGTTCCCCTCACGTTTTTAAGCAGAGCCCTTTCGGCGTGCTCCCAGCTGAAGTCTAATGCAACCAGTCCGAAGTTTTCGATGCGCTCTCTGTCGGCTGGAGAAAACGCAATTTTGGAGAGAGGGTTAAGCGCAACAGCCCTCTTCGGCAGAAACTTAATTTGACGCACCAAGCGAATTAGTCCGTGGCGTTTGAGCTTCAAGGCTGTACACTTTTTTGGGTCGCATTGCCCGGCATGGTAAACAACAATTTTAACTGGTTTTTGCACCCGTTTTTCGCACCTTCAGGTGGCTCATGGGGTCATTTAAAACATGCGGAATCCAGTCGATGAGGTCTGTGGAAATCATGTGATAGCCCTTCTCTTCGAAAACGAAGTCTCCGGCAGCTCCATTAACAAACGCTCCGGCAACAGCCGCTTCAAACGGGTCTGCCTGCTGAGCTAGGAAAGCGCCAACAATGCCGGAAAGCATGTCTCCTGTTCCGCCCACGGTCATGCCAGGATTCCCTGTAAAATTGAGCTTGAAACGCTTTCCGTCGGAAATTATGTCGACTGGACCCTTCAAAAGTATTACCGCGCCCAACTCCGCCGCTGTTTTCTGCACCTCTGAAACTCTTTCCTTCAAATCTTCCGGAAGCTTCTTACCAGTTAGTATAGCGTATTCTCCAGCGTGAGGAGTCAGCACCAAAGGCACATTTAATTTCCTTTTAAACTCCGCAAAAGCCTTCAGGCCGTCAGCATCCAAAAGCAATGGTTTCGCTGCACTTTCAACAGCTGCCGTTAGAGCTTTAACAGCTCGTCTGGTTTCCACATGCAGCCCAAGCCCTGGGCCTAAAACAATGGCGTTAGCTATTTCCATGTGTGTTTTTAGTGCGGATACATTGCCTGGGTTTAGGTGTTCTCCTTCAAGTTTTATGGTGATTAAATCTGGTGACATGGAAGAAATGGCGTAGGCTGTTTTCTCCGGAGCGGCAACATAAGCCAAGTCAACACCAGTGCGTAAAGCAGATAGAGCCACAAACGCTGGAGCACCAGAAAATGTTTCGCTTCCACCGATAACTAGTAGGCGTCCAAAATCGCCCTTATGGGATTCTGGAGGACGAGGTTTCGTAACGAGCAGAACGTCTCCTGGACCAGCGTAGTTTTCGAATTCTTTGGGCAAGCCTATGTCTTTTACAACAAGCTCGCCAACGTAGTCCTTCGCGTTTTCAAGCCCCTTCTTCGTTTTGTGAAATGTTATTGTCAGATTGCCTTTCACTGCATCGCCCAAAATCTCTCCGGTGTCAGAATCTATCCCTGTTGGAACATCGACAGCCACTCGGAAAGCGTCTAAAGTGTTAATTTTTTCAACCAACTGTGAGATTGGCGGCTTCAGCTTTCCCTTCGTGCCCGTTCCAAGAAGCGCGTCAACAACGATATCCGCGTTTACCTCAGGTATGAGCGAGCTATCAATAATTTCGTGGATGGAAATGCTTTCTTTTAAAAACTGTAGAGCATTCCAGTTTTCCAAAGCCGCCTTATGAGAGATTTCCTTGGACTTTCCGGCAAGGATAACGGTGACTTTAAAACCCAATGAGGACAAGTTCCGTGCAACGACGAAGCCGTCGCCGCCATTGCCGCCTAAACCACAGAAAACCGCAACAGATTTGTCTAGTTTAAATCTCGAAGCAATCTCTAACGTCACACTGTGTCCGGCGTTTTCCATGAGCTGAAGCTGGGATACCCCAAAATATTCCGCGTTCAGCTCAAGAGCCCGCATCTCTCGGCTGGTAATAGAATTTCTTGTAAAGCTTTCTTCTAACATGTTTGAACCTAATAGTTATTATCCCAAATAAAAGATAAGGGTATCTTTTCCAAAGTTAAGACTACATTCTGTCATCTCCTCTTTCTCAAAAAGCCAGGTCACCCTGTTTAGCTCCAAACGGAGGGACACTACAACAACCGCACGCACACAAAAAGAAAACAATATAGCAAAATATTTTAATGCACAGAGGCAAACAATAATTGAGGAGATTTAAATGCCAACAGCATTTGTGTTGATAAATACGGAGATAGGCTCAGAAGCAGACGTGCTAAAGGATTTGAAGAAAGTTGAGGGAGTGGATGAAGCCTTCGCCGTCTACGGAGTCTATGACATAATCGCAAGGGTTAGAGCAGAAACAATGGATAAGCTGAAGGAAACCGTTACATGGCGCATCAGAAGACTTGACAAGGTTAGGTCAACGCTAACAATGATAGTTGTGGAAGAGTCAAAATAGCAAGCACATCCTCTTTTTTATTCGCACAAAATAATCCTTTTACCATTCGCATTCTAATCTATATTTTGCTAAAGAATAGGTTGCCATAAATGACTATGAAAACTATGCATGTAGGACTAGATGATACAGATTCGACAAGAAGGGGATGCACAACATACATTGCCGCCCTTCTCGTGGAAAAACTGCAAGGGCTAGGAGCCGAATTCATCGACTACCCAAACTTGATTAGGTTAAATCCTAACGTGCCATGGAAAACGAGAGGAAACGGAGCACTCTGCATAAGAATAAAATACAATGAAAACATCGAAGAGAAAATTAAGGAAACCGTCATCAGCACCGTAGAAGAACATGCGGATTTGGAGTTTAGAGGAACAGACCCGGGCATAGCCTTTTTCAAAAAAGCGAAAATTCCAAGAGAAGTAGAAGTTTTTGCCAAAAATGCGATAACTGGAATTGTAAGCCTTAAAGATGCTTTAAAACTTCTAAAGAAATTCAAGGCTGAAGCTGTGGGTTTTAAAAAGGGTAGAGGAATCATCGGTGGTTTAGCGGCTGTTGGCGAAGCCCTTCAGAACGACCACACATATGAAGTTCTCGCATACCGTGTTCCAGAAAATTATGGCTCAAAGAGAAGAGTGGATGAAGCCTCAATCTTTGAAATGGATAAGGCGACGGCACCCTACACTTTTAATAATGTCGACTTGGAAAAAGGCAGAATCATCATCACACCCAGAGGACCAGACCCTATCCTTTTCGGCATCAGAGGAGAAACCCCAGAAATTGTGAAAAAGGCATTTGAGATGGTTAAGCCTCTTGAGCCTGTGGAGAGATGGGTCGTTTTTCGCACAAATCAAGGCACAGATGCCCACTTAAAACGAGTTGAAAAACTAAGCCAAATAAAGCCTTATCATCCATTAGTTGCGAAAGGGATAGTGTCGGCAAACCCGAAGATTATTCCGAGGAGACATGTGGTTTTCTCAATTAGGGATGAAAGCGGGCAAGTTGACTGCGCAGCTTATGAACCGACTGGCGTCCTTCGCAATTTTGCTAGGAAACTGATTATAGGGGATTGTGCGGAAGTTTACGGGGGCGTCCGCAGACCATCGCAGAATAACCCTTTAACGATAAACCTTGAAAAAATTCGATTGTTGAGGCTTGCACCAAAAATTGTCTATCGCAATCCGATTTGTCCGAAATGCGGCAAACGGTTGAAGTCTATGGGTAGAAATAAGGGTTTCAGGTGTGAGAAATGCGGTTCAAGATACACAAATCTTAGAAAAGTTGAAGTTAAAATCAAACGTGAAATAGGAAGAGGTCTTCACATAACTTCAACAAGGTCTCAGAGGCACTTAACCAAGCCTTTTAGGCGTTATGGAATGGAGAAGCATCGCATAATGACTAAAGGGTTAATTGAAGATTGGCATTTTCCCTAGGTTTTGCGCTCGTTCACCTTGAAGATTTCGCACAACATTTGATAAAGTTCCTCGCCGCCGTCTACTTTTGAAAATAGTTCTTTCTCTGCTCTGAGGATGCGTCCCATGGTTTGATATGTCTGCCTCCATTCTAACTCTCTCCACATCATGCGATAATTCTTCAATTCAATCCAAGCTCGGAAAATTAAAACAGCGAACATGCATAGAGTTAGCATAAGGTTTAGCATGTATATGTCTGTTATGTCCGTGTTTTCACCTTCTTCTCGTCCGCTTGCCTCGGTGTCTTATTAGCAAAACACATTTAAATGAAATTTATGATAGCATAGGCGAAAAGAAGGGTTTAGATGAGCGAAATTTTACCTTCCTTAGGTTACCAGTTGGGCATAGGTGCAATAGGCGGCTTCATAGTTGGGTTCGCTGTCAAGAAAATAAGCAAACTAATAGTCATCATAATAGGCATATTCATAATCGCACTTCTTTATCTAGGCGTAAAAGGAATAATCAGCATAAACTATGAGGCACTATGGACTGCTTTAGCAAATTCGCTTGGAATGGCGAGTTCGGCATTTTCATGGCTTATTGGCGTAATATCTCTTATTCCTTTCATAGGAAGCTTCATCGTTGGTTTTGTGCTCGGCTTCAAAGTAGGATAGCGAAATAGTTTAAATTTGTGTATCTCGTTAATCCTTTGAAAACCTATGGATTACATGGGTTATTGGAGCGTTTAAAAATTGAAAAAGTTCCCAGCAAAGGAGTACAGCCTTCCTTTCTTTAAAGAGGTAGGCTTCTTTAGGAAGCTTTGTCCCAGGTGCGGGCAATATTTTTGGACACAGAATCCAGACCAGAAAACTTGTGGGGAAGCAAGACCGGAAGGCTGTGCCTCTTACGCTTTCATAAATAATCCGCCAACAAGAAAAAGCTATAGTTTGCGTGAGATGCGTGAGGCTTTTCTATCTTTTTTCGAAAAACGTGGGCATACCCGCATAAAGCCTTACCCTGTGGTAGCGAGATGGAGAGACGACATTTACCTAACCCATGCAAGCATAATCGATTTTCAGCCATACGTGACTGAGGGTATTGCTCCGCCGCCAGCGAATCCACTCGTGATTGCTCAGCCCTGCATCCGCCTCGTGGACATAGCCAACACCGGACCTACCTTCGGAAAATACCTAACGATTTTCGAGATGGGCGGGCATCACGCGTTTAACTACCAAGATAAAGAGGTTTACTGGAAAGACCAGACCGTGAGGTATCATCACGAGTTCATTACTAAGGATTTGGGCGCAAAGTCTGAAGAGGTAACTTATAAAGAGGAAGTCTGGTCGGGCGGCGGGAATGCGGGACCATGCGTTGAATGTGTCATTCGAGGGTTAGAGGTTGCCACGCTCGTTTTCATGCAGTACAAAGTTGTCAACGATGAATTTGTTAAGTTACCAATACGGACGGTTGACACTGGTTATGGCATAGACAGATATGCATGGCTTTCTCAAGGTGCGCCTAGTGGTTTTCACGCTGTTTACGGCAAATTGCTTGACGAAATTTTTGGTATGGCTGGGATAAGCAAGATTGACAATGATTTATTGGTGAAAGTGGCGAAAGTTTCAGGTCTAGTAAGCTTTGATAAGACGGCGAGCAGACTTGAAGCCCGAAGGAAAATAGCAGAAATGGTTGGAATCGAGACAAATGAGTTGGACGAGTTTTTGCTTCCAATAGAAAATGTTTTCGCGGTTGCAGACCACACAAAATGTTTAAGCTTCATACTTTCTGAAGGTGTTGTCCCATCAAACATTCAAGAAGGATACTTAGCAAGGCTCCTCTTCCGGAGAATCTACCGGCTACTGAAAATGTTAGGCATCTCGGACAGGCTATATGACATCATGAACAGGCAAATCAACTTCTGGTCTAAAGACTATCCGCATCTGAAGGATATGCGAGACGAAATAATGGAAATTCTTTCGGTTGAAGAAGAAAAATTCGAGGAAACTATTAAGAGAGGCGAAGGTCTAGTAAAGCGAATCTCCAGCGAACTGAAAACAAAAAACGTGAAGGAAATACCTGTTGAAACTTTAACCGAGCTGTATGATTCTCACGGGCTTTCACCTGAAATCGTTAAGCAAGCTGCAGAAAACGAGGGCCTGAAGGTGGAAGTTCCGGAGAATTTCTACGGTTTAATTGCCCAGAGGCATATGCAAGTATCCAAACCGGTAGAGGAGGAAGCTAAACCAGAAGAGTGGCTCGAAACAGCTGTGGCAAACATACCAGAAACAGAACAGTTATACTATAAAGACCAATACATGAGAGAGTTTGAGGCAAAAGTTCTCAAAGCGATAGACGGCGAGTATGTTGCTTTAGACAAAACGTGCTTCTATCCAGAGGGCGGAGGACAACCAGCAGACAACGGTTATCTTATATTTGATGGAAAAAAAGCTGAGGTTGTTGATGTCCAAAAAGTTGGCAGAGTGATAGTTCACAAGGTAAAAGGTGCAGTTACTCCGAAGGAAGGCAGTAAAGCCAGAGGCGTGATTGACTGGGAAAAGCGATACAGTCTTATGAAGAATCACACTGTAACCCACCTGATTAATGGAGCGGCTAGACGTGTGTTGGGACAGCACGTTTGGCAGTTTGGAACACAAAAGGGCATTGAAAGCTCTAGACTTGACATTTCACATTACCGCAGACTGACGCCAGAAGAAATCCACAAAATAGAGACGTTGGCGAATCAGGCAATCCTGCAAAATATCGAGGTTGAGACTGCTTGGATGTCTAGAAGCGAAGCGGAAAACCGCTACGGCTTTAGATTGTATCAGGGCGGAGCAGTTCCAGGCAAAGAAATTCGGGTTGTGAAGATTGGAGAATGGGATGTTGAGGCATGTGGTGGAACGCATTTGAAAAGCACGGGCGAGATTGGTTTTGTCAAAATTACCCACACAGAAAGAGTTCAAGACGGCGTAGAAAGACTAGTCTATTCTACTGGAATTCCAGCTTTAAAGGCTGTGCAGAAAAATGAGCAGTTGCTTTGGAAGCTTTCAGAAATTTTGAACGCTCCTCTGGAGAAGTTGGATAAAAAAACTGAAAGGCTTGTTAAGGAATTGAAGGAAGCAAATGCAGAAAGAAGAAGACTCATCAAAGAGATAGCGATACGAGAAAGTGCAGTTATGGGGGCAAGACCAGAAATAGAGACAACGAGACAAATAGAGGGAATCAAGCCTGTAATGCGAGATTTTAAGAAATCAATTGATGTTGACCGCATGGTTCAAACAGCAAACGAAATAATTAAAAAAGACGAAGCAACAGTCGCAATATTTTACGGAACAGACGGAAAAAACGCAAGAATAATGGTTATGGCTGGAAAAACTGCTGTGGAAAAAGGCGTAAACGCTAACGAAATGGTTAGAGAAGCATCAGCAATCATAGGCGGCGGAGGCGGCGGAAAACCCAACTTCGCCCAAGGCGGCGGAACACAGATCGAAAAACTGCCAGAAGCAATCAAAAAAACAGAAGAAATTTTGCGGAAACAGTTAGAACATTAAAGCGCAAATTGTTTAATAAAAGTAGCATACTTATGAGCAAAATACCTTGTTATTGATTTCGTGGAATTGAAATGCAAACTAAAGGAGTTAAAACAGCTAAACAAGGGAAAGCGAGTGAGCTGCAAGTGGCTGCTGAATTGCTTAGACGCGGATATAATATTTTTATTCCTCTTATTGATGCTGGGATTGATTTGATAGCAGCGACTGACATGAGATTCATTTCAATTCAGGTGAAAGAAAGCAAGTTTTACCCGGAGCAAGGAGTTTATTGGCAAGAGATAAGGAAGGAACCTTTTGATCGTACTAAAAGAAAAGATGTTTTTTACATATTTACCCTTAGAGAAGGAGCCGAGATAAATTATCTTATAGTTCCTTCATTATGGATTGAAAAACATGCTGATAGATTCTACTTTGATACAAAAAATCAGAAATGGTTTTTCTATTTTAAGTTGGAAGAGGGAAAAGCCTTGGAAGTAAGAAAGAGTCGATTGGATTTAACATCGTTCTTGAATAATTGGGACCAGTTAAGAGGTTAGTCTCCACTTTTTGGCTGTGGAATTGCCCCCAAAGAAGCAATTTTTAATGGAGCACCTATTTAAATTTGTTCTCTCTTGTTTTTATATGCTTTCTCAGCGACCATTGAAGTTAAGTGTACAATTGCACACACTATATTTTTGCTAGCGTTTTTTCGTAGTCGGCTACTATGTATTTTTTGCCTTTTTTGATTATTTTGAGCCCTTCTTTTTCCAAAAGTTTCTTTTGGGCTTCGGCTCCGCCGGGATATTTCTCGTTTATCACTCCACCAGTTTTCAGCGTGCGCCAGTAAGGAGTAATGTCCTTCTCACCCTTTTGTCTCTGTTCTTCAGCGGCATTAGCCGCAATCCAGGCAAAAATACCAGTAGTTATGGGACAACCAATAGTCGCTCCATGTCTTTTAGCAAGAACAGAACGAATTTCATTAATTGTAACAAGTTTTCCCTCAGGCACACTTCTCATAATTTCATCAACCTCCATCGGCGCCGGAATAACCACCGTGCCAGAACCCCACCTTTTACTCATCTTATCAGTAATTTTCTCCACCTTCGGCAGACCCTTGCTCTCCTTCAATTTTTCAGACCAACTTTTCCTTATTGACATAGATTATCCCTAATGACTAGTTTTAACTTGGGTTGCTATTTTGTTTCCAAACTCTTTGCATTTGGGGAGCTCAGTCTCTAGGTTGGCCCCTTCATTCCTTGGACTCTTATCGATAATCCAGGACTCAACAGTTTGGATTTAGAAATCTTCTCGGTTATTCTCGCCTCCATTTTCTTCACTGCTTTTTCAAAGTCCTTGCCAAGGTAAGTATCAAAAACGGCAAACAGTTTTTCACCAGGGTTAAGTTTTCCAAGCTTATCGATAAACTTCTTAATGCCTCTAGTTGGTCCTCCAATGTGATTCGGAGAACCTACCAAAATCGCATCATAACTTGAGACCGCATTCAAGTCAACTTCCTTGAGTTCATTAAGCATAGTTTCTATATCCCCAACTTCCTTGATTCCTTCTATGATTTTTTCCGCAACAAGTTTAGTGTTACCATACTTTGACTCATAAGCGACCAGAACTTTCGCCAACACGTTCACCCTTATTGCAGTTCTTAAAAATGAAAATCGCATATAAGACTTTAATGGAAAACCTTTTTGCCAAAAACTATATGGCTACTAACTGTAACAAGCATACGTCAAACGACATACGAGCCTATTTATAGAGGGGGCTAAACTACCAAATTCAGAGTAAAAGATTAATGCAAGTTTGCATAGATTAGTCTACGGTGTCAAATGTGAGGGACTACGTTCTCAACCCGTGAAAACAAAACCTTTAATACCCCTCAAACCAACCTAGAAACCTTTATGGAATTTTTAAAACGAATCGAGGAAAAATGGCAAAGTGCCTGGGAAAATGTAAAAGTCTTCGAGGCAGACCCAGACCCAAACAAAAAGAAGTTCTTCATAACCTTTCCATACCCATACATGAACGGCCCACTACACGTAGGCCACGCCTTCACGGCATCGCGAGTAGACGCATACGCACGCTTCAAACGAATGCAAGGCTACAACGTGCTATTTCCATGGGCATGGCACTGGACAGGCCAACCACTAGCAGGAGCAAGTATGCGCGTCACAAAAGGCGACAAGGAATTTATCAAGGCTTTAATTGAAGTTGACGGCGTTCCAGAAGAGGAACTCAAAAAATTCTCTGACCCAATCTATATGGCAACATACTACACAAACGAAAGCCGAGCAACCGCCAAAAAGGCAGGCTTCTCAGTTGATTGGAGAAGAGAGTTCAACACAGTAATGCCCACCTATCAAAAATTCATAGAATGGCAATACGAAAACCTAAGAGCAAAAGGCTACGTCACAAGAGGGACGCATCCAGTTGTATGGTGCCCAAAATGCAGAAGCCCAACAGGAGACCACGACCGCCAAGTAGGAGAAGGAGTCACACCAGAAGAGTACACGCTAATAAAGTTCAAACTTGACAAGGAAACCTACCTACCAGCAGCCACATTCAGACCAGAAACAATCTATGGCATAACAAACATATGGATAAACCCAGAAGCCACATACGCGGAAGCCCAAGTTGAAAACGAAAAGTGGATAATAAGCAAAGAAGCAGCTGAAAAAATCAGAGAACAGGGAAGAACGATAGAAGTAAAGCGAACACTGAAAGGCAAAGAACTCATAGGAAAAACCTTCGAAAACCCTGTGACAAAAGACAAACTCCTCATACTCCCAGGCTGGTTTGTCAACCCAGCACACGCCACAGGCGTTGTCTACAGTGTTCCAGCCCACGCACCCTACGACTGGCTAGCGCTAAAGGACCTGCAAGAAAAGCCAGAGGTCTTAAAAGAGTTTGGCATAAAGCCAAAAAAAGTGAGGGAAATAAAGCCGATTTCCATGATTACAGTTGAAGGATTCGGCGAATATCCAGCCATCGAAATCGTCGAACAGATGAAAGTAAAGGATCAGCACGACCTCAAAGCGGATGAAGCCACAAAACTGCTCTACAAAAAAGAGTTCCACGGCGGAATCCTAAAAGAAAACTGCAAGCAATACGCTGGAAAAACGGTCAGGGAAGTCAAAGAAATACTGATAAGAGATTTCAAAAAACAGGGAATCGCAGACAGCATGTATGATCTACCACAACAAGTAGTCTGCCGATGCCTAACACCATGCATAGTCAAAGTCCTACAAGACCAGTGGTTCTTAACCTACTCCGACCCCGAATGGAAAGAAAAGGCTAAAGAAGCATTAAACAAGATGAAAATCTATCCAGAAACGGCAACTCAATGGTTTTCAACGGTGATCGATTGGCTGAAAGAATGGGCATGCGCAAGAACAACAGGGCTAGGAACACCCTTACCATGGGGCAAAGGCTGGATTATCGAAACCCTAAGCGACTCCACAATCTACATGGCATTTTACACAATAAACAAATACATAAGGCATTATGGCATAAAACCCGAAATGCTGACAAAAGAAGTGTTTGACTACACTTTCTACGGAAAAGGAAGCCTAAAAGAAGTTGCTGCGAAGTCAGGGATAAAACCTGAAATACTGGAGGAAATGCGAAAAGAATTCTTATACTGGTACCCAGTCAACCTAAGAGTCTCAGCCAAAGAACTCGTACCAAACCACCTGACCTTCTTCATATTCCATCACGTCGCACTATTCCCACCAGAGCAATGGCCAAAAACAATCGGAGTAAACGGCATGCTGATGATCGAAGGAAAACAAATGCACAAGTCAAAGGGAAACTTTGTGACAATGAAAAACGCCATTGAAGAATACGGCGCAGACGCCACAAGATGCGCACTATTATTGGCAGCAGAAGGAATGGACGATCCAGACTGGCGAAGCGAAAACGTAAAAGACGTACGAAACAAACTTGAAGCATTTTACAACCTTGCAAAAAACATGATTGAAGACACGAAAAACGATGAAGAAGGGCAACTAGAAAAATGGTTGATGAGCACTCTACAACATCGCATTGCGGAAGTGACAGAAAACCTCGAGGAGATGAAAACGAGAACAGCCCTGGAAATAGCCCTATTCGAAACTTGGAACGACTTCCGCTGGTACACCCGCAGGAAAGGAAATAAAGAAGCGAAAACGCCTCGCGAAGCATTAAAGATATGGCTAAAACTGCTCGCACCATTTGCACCTCACACATGTGAAGAATTATGGAGCGAAATGAAGGAAGAAGGCTTCATCTCCCTTGCTGAATGGCCTCAAACAAACGAACAGAAAATAGATATAGTTGCGGAAGAACAAGAAAATCTAATAAAAGAATTAATAGAAGACACCATAAACGTTTTGAAAGCAACAAAAATCACCCCTAAAAAAATCTGCTATTACATAGCTTCCCCATGGAAATGGAAAGTCTACCTCAAAGCACTAGAGAAGACAAAGCAGGGCGAAGTAAAGATAAACGAGCTTATGAAAGAACTGACCGCAGAGAAGGATTTAAAAGATAAACGTAAGGAAGTCGCAAACTTCGCTTCAAAAATAGTAAAGACTATAGGCAGAATTCCAGAAAGAAGAAGAGAAAGCATGTTGAAAATTGGAGCAAGGAACGAAAAAAAGGTTATCGAAAATGCAACGGACTTTTTAAGAGAAAGATTTGATGCAAAAATTCTAGTCTACGATGAAGAAGACAAGGAACGCTATGACCCGAAACAGAGGGCCGCAATGGCTATGCCTTATGAACCAGCGATCTATATAGAGCAATAACGAGTCACAACAATCTTGACATCGAATTTAAGGTGCGATCATTGACCTTGATATGATAGTTTCTCCGCCCACTACTAGTTGTTGTGACGTAGAAATCTTCCTCCTCGCTGAGTTTGCTACCATGTAATAGAGCCAAGATCGTGCGACAAATATTAACTGTAGTAACCTTCTCATCACTAACCTTCTTTTCAATTTCCTCCTGCAAAATCCTAGGATTAATAGTATAAACAACATCAGAGCCTTGCCCAACTCGATAATAATACATTTCCATATCCTTTAAGATAAATTGGACAATATCGTAATAGGGCGACTTACGATTCTTTATCAGATGTACGTAGTTTATCAAAGGGATAGGAAACTCGGACAAAGCCCTCTCCCCTAGTATATAAGTACTAAGCAGGTATTTAAAAAGTTTAAGGAAGATTGTTCTAAAAAAGACCAACAAAATTTTAGCCTTTAGGAGCAAAGAAAATTCGATAGATAAAACTATATTTTACATTTTATATCAAAATCTACGGGGTCCGTGGCGCAGCTTGGATGGCTTAATCTCCCAAAAAGCGCGTCGGCCTTCTATGGCTATGCTGAGGAAAGCCGGAGATCCTGGGTTCAAATCCCAGCGGACCCGCCACCTTTAAAGCGAACTTACAATCACTATGAATAACTGCTTTTTGGCTCATATTCGGGTAACGTTCGCAAAGCGAACGGAAATTTTAAATTAGTAATGCAATAATAAATGGTAAATGCCTCAATGTTTGACTTATCAATGTATAAGGGATTATTATGAGCACACATGCAGAAGACCTAAAGCTTCGGTTAATGACTATTGAGCTGCTTAGAACCGCGAAGTATAAGAGAAATATTACGTATCGCGAGTTAGCCTCCAAAACTGGTTTGCCAGTTACTGTTTTAAGTAGATACGCGAAGGGACACGTTTTGCCAAACACCGCAAGAGCGAAACAGCTTTGGAAGGTTTTGGCGAAACTTGTTGGTTTAGAGGCGGAGCTTCGCAGCAGAATAAAGTTCGACGAGTACGGATATTTTGATAACACCGATATTATTGGCGATTTTAACATTCTTCAGCAGGCAGCAAACCATGCGCTCGCGAATTTTGCTGGAAAACGTGTAACAAAGGTTTTGTCAGCGGCTGTTGATGGAATTCCGCTGGCGACGATGGTTGCAAATGCCCTTGGAGTCAACATAGTGGTTGCCAAGAGAAGCAAAGAGGTTGGGGTTAAAGCTTTTCTAGAAGAAACTTACGTTTTAGGCAAGGATTCAGGAGTAACCATGACGCTTTACATTCCGAAAGACGTCATCAAAAAGCGGGACAGCGTCTTAATAGTGGATGACATGATTAAAACAGGAGAAACACAAGCCGCGTTGATTAACCTTGTTCGAAAAGCGAAGGCTGAAATTTCAGGGATTTTCTCGCTCATATCTGTTGGAGACGAGTGGAAAAGGAGGCTGAGGATTTCTGGCGAGTGCCCAATAGAGGTTATCACCTATGTTAAGGCGCCCCATGAATTAGGCACTCATTTTTAACCGGACAGGCAATACATTTTTCTTTTCTACAAAAATCTTTGCCCAGTCTGAGCAGGGCAGTTTCGAAATTAATGAAGGATTTTCCCGCAACTTTATTTTTTGACCAGAAATCTTTTAACTGTTCTAAGGTGCCTTCAACCGTCTTCTTTTTTACTATCCCGAGGTTTTTAGCGGCAAGAACGACTAGACTTGTGGGGCTCGGATTGGCTTTTTCCCAGATGTCACGTAGCTCTCTCAGAAAAATACTCACTGTCACGTTGCCCATACCTTTCCCTAAATCCTTTAATCTCCTTTCTAAATCATGCGTGTTAGAAGCCTTGTTGAAGAGAAGGTTGAGGCTTCCATCGTATTTTTTCATGAGGTTTTGCATAACTTCTAGGAGTTTGTCTGCTGTTTTGAAGTCGTAGCGTGTGTAGGTGCCTTCGTCTAGGATTCTGACTAGCCCATCCCATCCGGTTTCGAGAATTCGCTTAGGTGTTAAGACATTGTATTTCTGGAAGCACTGGTAGGTTTTAATGGCGGAGGTTTCTGTAATAGGTGCACCAAAAAGTATGGACGCCAAAAACCATTTGAAAATTTCCTTGTCTTCTCCTTCTGAGAGGTTTATACCTAAAATTTCAAGATATCTCTGTCCGAAGTTTTCAACAAAAGCCTTTAGGCTTTCCAGTTTCATAACCTTGTCTCACTTTCCTAACAAAATTTTATACTGTTTGCCGCATAAACGGTTTACTGAGGTTTAAGCATCATGCAAACGCGAACGATAGAGTGGCACGATGGAACAGTTATAACAATAGACCAGACGAGGCTCCCACATGAAATGGTATTTTTGGAAATGAAAACCTGCGATGATGTGGCTGAAGCGATAAGAACTATGAAGATAAGGGGTGCACCCCTTTTGGGAGCGGCTGCAGCCTTCGCTTTGGCTTTAACGGCTTATCACTCAAAAATCAAAAACAGAGAGGAACTAATTAATGAGTTGGAAAAGGCAGCGGAAATTTTAAGGGGAACACGACCAACGGCCATTAATCTCTTTTGGGCGATAGATAGAATTCTCGGTAAGGCGAGAGGCTTTTCGGGAAACGCTGAGGATTTGGTTGCATTTGTTGTTGGAGAGGCGCAGAAAATAGCTGATGAGGATGCAGAAGCAAACCGTTTAATTGGTAAGTATGGCGTTGAGCTTATCCGTGATGGAGATGTCATTTTAACTCATTGTAATGCTGGTGCTCTGGCTACTGTTGAGTATGGCACTGCTTTGGGTGTTGTGAGGACTGCATGGGAGCAGGGAAAAAGTATTAGGGTTATTGTTACCGAAACGCGTCCGAAGCTTCAAGGGGCAAGGTTAACAACCCATGAGCTTAAACGTGACGGCATACCAGTGACTTTGATTACCGATAACATGGTTGGCTATGTCATGTATAGGCGGCTGATTAGCAAGGTTTTGGTTGGGGCTGACAGAATAGTTCAAGACGCTGTCATTAACAAAATTGGAACATTCACCATTGCAGTTTTAGCCAAGGAACATAACATTCCATTTTATGTTGCAGCTCCAAAATCCACTTTCGATTCGACGCGTACATTGGCAGATGTTGTTATCGAAGAGAGAAAACCTGAAGAAGTCACACATATAGGTTCGCAGCGGATTGCAGCGGAAGGCGTAGATGTTCTGAACCCGGCTTTTGACATAACTCCAATGAAGTATGTGACGGCCATCATTTGTGAAAGCGGAATTTTATATAAGGGGGATTTTGGTAAGTTTAAAGCCAATCACTATAAGTGAAAGCGTAGCTTATGCCGATTGAAGGGATTGCATGAGTAAGAGTGAAGAGAAGGTATCTGGCCGCTTGGAACTTAAGGTAGAGGGTTTACTTGTGGAAAAGGGTGTTAGAATTTCTAAAAAGCAGAATTTGGAAGAGCTTTCTTCGAGGGGGTATGGTGTAACCGAAAATGATGAGCTCCTGCTTACGTTCTATGAGGCTCTCTACCTGTTAGATAAGGGAATTTTAGAAGTTGAGAGTGAAAAAGGCGAAAAAGTGGATTTCCAAAGGCTTCTGCAACGTTATGAGAGTATGGACGAGAATGCTTGGGCTAAGTATTTGACTTACCGCGATTTAAGAAGCCGCGGATACGTTGTCCGAGAAGGTTTCGGCTTAGGCGTTGACTTTCGAGTTTATGAGCGAGGCGAGTATAGTAAGGATACCGCCAAATACCTAATTTTGAGCGTTCAAGAGGGAAAACCAGTTTCTCTGGAAGACTTAACAAATGCTTTAAGGCAATGTCAGAGTTTGAAGAAGGAGCTAATTTTGGCTGTGATGAATCGCAGAGGAGAAACTGTTTACTATTCAGTTTCGCAATTAACATTAAAATAACGGAGAACCGAGAATGCCAATTTTTAAAAAAGTTCGCGGGATGAGGGATTTTCTCCCCGAACAAGCCAGGATGATGGAGTATATTGAGGGAAAAGCTAGGAGGGTAGCTGAAATTTATGGATATAAGGAAATAATAACGCCAGTTATGGAACCACACGAGCTTTTAGCTGCAAAGGCCGGCGAAGAGGTTCGTTTGCGAATGTACGCCTTCAAAGATTTAGGCGGACGCCGTGTGGCTTTGCGGCCAGAGTTTACGCCTTCCGTGGCAAGACTTGTTGCAACAACTTTAAGGAATGAGCCAAGACCCCTCAAGCTTTTTTGTTTAGGAAGCCTTTACAGGTATGATGAGCCGCAGCGAGGCCGTTTCAGAGAGTTTTGGCAATCAAACTTCGAATTGATAGGCTCGGACAAGCCTGAAGCAGACGCTGAAATAATAATGCTGACAAACAGCTTAATGAAGTGTGCAGGCCTAAAGAACTATACTTTCAAAGTTGGACATGTTGGAGTTATAAGAGGGATACTGAGCCAGGAAAACTTGGAGGAGAAAACTCAAAACGCGGTTATGCAGTTGATGGACACAATGCGGTATGAGGATGCGTTTAAGCTGGTTGAAGATGCTGGCGCATCAGAGGGGGGTGTATCAACCCTTCGAAAACTGGTAGAACTCAAGGGTGGTGAGGTTTTTGAAACTGTGGGGAAGATAAAGGAATGTGTTAAAGGTTATGGATTGGCTGTTGACGCTGCAGAAAACTTCTATGAGATTCTGAAGCTTGTCTTAGAAAGTGGATGCAGAATTGATGTGGCTGTGGATGCTGGTTTTGCAAGAGGCCTTGAGTATTACACTGGAATTATCTTTGAGGTTGATGCACCAGAATTAGACAAAGCATTGGCTGGTGGCGGAAGATACAACAAGCTCATTGAATTGTTTGGAGGAGAACTCACACCCGCAGTTGGCGTTGCCCATGGAATAGATAGAATGATGCTGGTAATGCAGAAGCAGAAGACTCCGCTGAAAAAAGAAGGAGAGAATAGGGTTATGGTGATTCCCACTAAAGAGGAGTTAATGGGGAAAGCGCTAGAGATTTCGCAGATGCTTAGAGAGGCAGACATACCGGTTGAAGTTGAGGTTATGAGAAGAAAAGTAACTAAGGCCTTAGAAGACGCGGATAGAAGAAGAATGGATTATGCAATAATAGTTGGAGAAAGAGAGCTGAAGGAAGGGGCAGTTGTGCTCCGAAACCTAACCAAGAGAGAGCAAGAGACTGTAAGAATCGGAAAAATAGTAGAGACAATAAAAGGTCAAGCGTAACCTAGATCCACTGTTTCTCTTTTCTAAGGAACTCTTCTATGCTTGAAATGTTCTTACGACAACTTTTCCTTCATCTAAGTTGCAGAGAAAGAGAGGATGCTCATAGAAACTTGGTGTTCAAGCTGTATTGATTGCAACAACAGGTTCTGGTAAGTCTTAGGGAGATGGATTATTAATTTCCTTCGGTGGCAACTTTTGGGAGATAACATATTTTTCTATTCCTCAATGAAGTCAGTTATTGCCTCCTTTGGGACTATCGCTCCTTTATTCAAAGAATCGAATAAGCATTGATACTTTTCGGCTCTGTCATCACGTGTAGGCAAGATTACAAGAGGTATGGACTCACCATACTTTCTATGTAGGTCACTCAACTCAGCAAAGGCTAAACGCATCTGAGTATAGAAAGTTGACTGTTCTTTAGAGTGAATCTGTTTACATTCAATAATAGCAACTACATGTCCGTCCTTTTCCATAACAAAGTCAGGTGTCCACACAAATCCCGAGAAACCTTCAACTTTCGGTTTTTTCCTTACTCTATGATTAGGAAAATGTTTCTTCAGAAACTCGTAAACATCTTTCTCTAGATTCGTTCTATACAACCCTCTGAATTATCCAAATCTTGGTAACGTGTATATTTATTCTTTGGCTCTTTTGCTTTTTCTTATTAGGTCTTCCCATCTGTTTTGTCCAAGTTGCAAGTTTATGCCCGCCATTTCTGCTGGAGTTAATCCATTCAATGCCATATGTGGACGTATGAAGTTGTAGTAGATTCTGTTGCCATCCATTATGGTTTGGGCTGAGTCTTCGTTGTCCAATCCTCTCATCACTTTAGTTCTTTCTCTGAGTGTTCCATGCAGACGTTCTATTATATTGTTATTAGTTTCCTTTCTTAATCCTGCTAATCTAACATGCATGGTTCTTGGATTTCTAAGTGTGAAGAACTCTTTGTTGAATGCGTCTTGGTAGGCTCTGAGACCATCAGTTACCACGAAAGAAGGCATAGTTTTGGCTAAAGCCTTTGCCTCTGCAAACACCTCTCTCGCATCTTCTATATCCCTCTTCTGCGATAACTGGCTCGCCAACAGAAAGCGTGTATCATTATCCATCAAGTTCCAAAGCCAATCCATCTGTTTATTCTCCTTCAAGTTAACAGTCATTTCATCCGTGTGCCAAATCCCAGAAATTTGAGGAGTAAAAGAATCAACATAGGATTTCATGAGTTGAACGTATTTCTGAACCCACTTGATTAGGGCTACATGACTAATCTTAAGCCCATAAAACTGCTTTAAATGGTCAACAATTTTTCGATAGGAAATACCTTTGAAGTATAAGTCCATGACTAACGTAATGACTTTCGGATTGTTCTTCATCTTCTGAAAACCATAGTTAGTAACGAACCTATGACTGCATGACTTGCATAGAAATCTCTGAATTACTCCATTCTTGTTCTTTCTTAGACCATCCTTAACCAAGTCACTAGAACCGCAAGAAGCACAAACCTCAGGCTTTTCCTCTGAAACAACAACTCCTAGATTCTGAGAAGTAACCATCTGCCTAAGGTTAAGCGAAAAATTAACTGCATGAATGTGTTTACAAACCATTCCTCGGTAAACATGGTCTGGACACTCGCAATTCCACGTCAATCCATGCCTCTGCACCAGATAACTTCCGTTTCCCGACTGAGAAGCTACTCTATACGTGGAAGCGTCAATGCGCTTAATCTGATTGCCTCTTGCGAGAATTGCTAAGCCTCGTAATTGTCTCGGATTTTCTATTGGCATCGCATCACCTTTAGGTACCTACTATTATTAGGTACCTACGTTGTGTATAAACCTTTCGGTACCTAAAATCTTATAAAGGAAAACGAACATTGTTATAATAGGTGCCTAAAGTTGAAGCTACAAAAGCAGTTATCACGAAAGGCTGAAGGGAAAGAGTATGCAAAGTGGGTTATTGTCGTGCCACCTTCAAAGGTAGAAGAGTTAGGGTGGAAAGAAGGGCAGGAACTCATGGAGAGAGTTAATGGAAATAAACTTGTTCTAATGCCAAAGGAAAAACAAAAAATCAAGTTTTCAAAGAACGCTACTTAGCATTAGAAACTTTTGCCTCTTTGCTCTTTATGTACTCGTCTATAACTTCTGAAAATTTCTTTTTAATTTCCTCAGAACCATCTAATAGCAATTCAAAGACTGTCGTACGTTTCTCTTCTATCCCATTTATCTTCTGCTTCAGTGCAGTAATTTCGGGGATGTGTATGCTAAATTCACCATTATCGTTCATGTTAAGGAGTCTGGAGTTACCTCTTTCAATTATTGCTATCTGAGGGTTATCGTCAACGACAGAGTCAACTTTTGATGTCTGAATGATTGCATGTATTCCAATCTCCATTGCACGTTCCTTAGATATATCAAGTTTGTAGAGTGTCTTGACGATGTTGTGTGCATGACGATAGCCATCACCAACACACCTAAAGCCTTCTCGAATTGGCTCAGCATATCCGTTTTGGTGTACATGATAGAGTTTAGGTTTCTCTTCAATAAGCCCTCCGAGAATACCATCTATCAGTACTTCATCAGAAGAGAAACTTGCTCTCCCACTTGGAGGAGATTGATACCAATACCACAAGTCCTTTACTTCAGATTCAAATAATCTTCTCACACCCTCTAAATCTCTAATATTGCGTTCGCCTATCTTCTCTTGTACTATACTGATGAGGTCGTCTCTGACACCAGCTAATCCAGATGTTGAAAAAAAGATGCCACGCATTATTTCGAATACTTTCTGTTCAGTCGAGTAGTCAGGACCGAACATCATCCTACTATCGGAAAGGATTATGGCTCCTTCGCAATTGTTATAGTACATTCCTATTATTAGAGTTGGCATGGGTTTCACCTTTAGGTACCTATGTTTGTATCTGGTTAGGTATTTAACGGTTTTCCTTTTCATAGAAAAATCATCTCCCAAAAGTTACCATGACAAAACACTATTCATCAATCTCCCGAAGACTTACCAGAACCCAACAACAAAAAGTTAATAGGTTTCATTTTTCACATCCATGTAGCCTATATTCAAGAGCAAAAACCAAAATGATTCAACAAGTTAAAACCAAAAACTCTACAGATAATAGACGCATAGTGGAATATTTAGTTAGAGCATGGAAGGCTTAACTATGGGACGCTACAGGCAAATCGAAGAAATCGTTAAACTTCTGAATAATCCAGAAGTGATAAGGAACACAAGCATAATAGCCCATGTAGACCACGGGAAAACCACGCTTTCAGACAGCCTTTTAGCCGCGGCAGGTATAATTAGCGAACAAACTGCCGGACAGAAGCTCTTCCTAGACTCTTGGGAACTCGAGCAGAAGAGGCAAATGACAGTCTTCGCCTCAAACATAAGCCTAGTCCACAATCTTAGGGAAAAAGAGTACCTCATAAACCTGATTGACACGCCTGGACACATAGACTTCAGCGGAGCAGTGACAAGGAGCCTACGCGCCGTAGACGGTGCATTGGTGGTGGTGGATGCTGTAGAAGGCCCCATGACACAGACAGAAACGGTTTTGATGCAGGCACTCCGTGAAAGGGTTAAACCAATCCTCTACATAAACAAGGTTGACAGACTCATAAAAGAAATAAAATTGACTCCAGAAGAAGTTCAACAAAAGTTCGCAAAAATCATTGTTAGAATAAACAGTCTCATAGAAAAGTATGCGCCGCCTGAACATAAAAAGGACTGGCAAGTTAAAGTCGAAGATGGACGTGTGGCTTTTGGCTCAGCCCTTCACAAATGGGGATTAAACCTACCACACATGAAAGAGAAAGGTATAACATTCAAGGATATTGTTGACGCGTATACTGGAGAGCCGGAAGACGTTGCAAGAAGAGTTGACGCCTTAAGCAAAATGGCACCATTGTATGAACCAATATTGGACATGTTCTGCGAACACTTACCCAACCCATTGGACGCCCAACCATATAGGCAAAGTCAAATTTGGCCTGGAGATGCAAGCAGTCCTGTAGGAGGGGCCATGGCAAAGGTTGACCCTGATGGACCGCTTCTCATGTGCATAACCACAATTGAAGTTGACCCCCACAGTGGAGTGATTGCCATTGGACGAGTTTTTAGCGGTTGCGTTGAGAAAGGAAAAATGGTTCGCCTCGTAACCAGCCGACAGAAAGGAGCAATCCAGCAAGTTTACATGAGCATGGCTACCGACAGAGTTATTGTCGACAAGATTCCCGCGGGAAATATAGCTGCTCTTTCTGGGTTACCAGCAATCCATGTTGGCGAAACTCTAGCGGAAGAAGGAGTGGAAACGCAACCATTTGAAGGATTAAAGTATGTGTCCGATCCCGTGGTTACTGTCGCGGTTGAGCCTGAAGATGTTAAAGACTTGCCGCTCTTCGATAAAGTCATGCGTAAACTGACTCTTGAAGATCCAAACCTGCACTTCAAAATAGACAAGGAGAGCGGAGAATTTCTCCTAAGTGGCATGGGAGAGTTGCACTTAGAAGTTACCGCTTACAGGATGCAGGAAGCCGCTTTAAAGGTAAAAATTAGCAAACCCGTTGTGATTTACCGCGAAACAATAAGCCACGACTATCAAGGACCACCGATAATGGGCAAGAGCCCGAACAAGCACAACAGGTTATGGGTGACCATAGAAAAGCTACCAAGTGAAGTTATCGAAGCGATAAAGGCGGGAAAAATTTCGGAAATGCAAACCCGCGACGAGAGACAAAAGACTCTAAGACAGTTCGGCTGGGTAACTGAGGATGCACGCAATGCCATCGCTATAGAAGACACAAACATCCTCGTTAACAGAATAAAGGGAAGACAGTACGTTGAGGAAATACTAGACCATGTAAAATCTGGTTTCCGCGAGGCTGTGCACACTTCAGTTTTGGCAAAGGAACCAGCCTACGGGTTAAAGGTGAACTTAGAAGACATAATGGTTCACGAAGATCCGGTGCACAGGGGACCAGCGCAGATACTTCCAATGACTTGGCGTCCAATATGGTGCAGTTTTCTATTGAGTGAACCTAAACTCTTGGAGCCGATCATAAGCTTTGAGTGCAAAGTTCCAAATGAGTTTGTAAGCTCGGTCCTCGCAATAGTTCAAAAACGCCGTGGCAAAATCCTAGATATGGTGAATGAGGAAGACATGGTTATTGTTAAGGCTGAGATGCCTGTGGCTGAATCTTTCGGGCTTGCGGATGAATTGCGGTCATCAACACAGGGCAGAGCGTTCTGGGCGACACAATTCAGCCGATGGGCTCCTGTTCCAGAGGGCATGCAAGCCGATGTAATAAGGCAGATTCGCGAACGCAGAGGCTTAAGTCCAACACCGCCGAAAGCAGAGGAATTCTACGAAGAAGCATAAAATCTGGACTGCTAATTAAGCAAAGATTTATCCATTACTTCAATGATAACCTTCTCCTTCAATTTTAACTTTCGCTGTCAAGAAAAATTAAGCCTATGGTAGAAAAACGCCCTCGTCATTTTAAACGCACCCAAAAGTTCAACCTATATATAAGGGGGCTAAAGTTTACAGAGAACCTACTTCAGTTAAAACATTTGGTGCGGTCGCCGGGATTCGAACCCGGGATCGCAAGCTTGGAAGGCTTGTGTCCTAAACCAGACTAGACGACGACCGCACATGCGAAATAAACTATTATTCTCTATTTTAAAGTGCACTAAATAAAATTTCTTTTCGCGTTGTTATTGTGGTTTCTCATGAGGCTTAAACAATCTTTTCTCATGCTTCGGCTTAGGCTTAAAACTACCAGGATATTGAGGCATAGAAGCTCTTTGCCGCTCCAAATTCTTAATTCTAGCATAGAGTTTTGACACATTTGTTTTCGATGGTTGCTTGGCTTTTGGAATGCGCGCAGGAACTGGCGTGAAGGGCTTTTTAATCTGACCATAGGAGACTTTTCTCTTAAGGCTCTCGGTTTGAGCACGCCTAACCTTCTTGAAAACTACGTAACCCTCTTCTAGATTTACTTCTCGTGTTTCCCAACCAGCATTCAACCAAGCCATAGAATGCGAGTTAGGCGAGTTATTCCACCATGCTTGGCTACGATAGGCACTCATTGGAAGATTATCCCCAATTATTCCATCCATATCAGCAAAGGAAAGCCTAACAACATCCGTAAAAGCTCCCCTAAACCTCAGATAACCCTTAAGCCTATCATACTTGGAAAAAGACCGAGGGGAAACAACTTTTCTGGCGCAGTTAAGACACAGCATCCTAGTTGGATCGCCCGTAGCAACATCTGGAACCATACAATCCCTACAATACAATCTTCCACATCTTTGGCACCGCCTAAGATAACCATATGGAAGAACCCTGCCGCATATCCCGCATTCATCTTTCAATGGCATGCGAACCACTAGCAACCCATAACAGAACGCTTACTAATTAAAATACAAAGCTATTTAACTAGCTTTATTCTCAACCTGCCTAGCCTTTCCCAGTTAATTATCCTTTCACCACAGCCAAAGGAACAATCCTAGCAACCTTCGTGGCTATCCCAACCTTATCGCTTACCTCTGCAACTACGTCCACGTTCTTGTAGGCTGGATCTGCCTCCTCAGCCAAAACGACAGAGCTCGCAGCCCTAACAACCATTCCTCTCTGTTCAAGAGCCCTTTTAACGTCTCCACCATAAAATCTCCTTTTAGCCGCTGTTCTGCTCAGCATTCTCCCTGCTCCATGAGCTGTTGAACCAAAACTTATCTGCATAGCCTTTTCTGTACCGACCAGAAGCCAAGAGCTTGTCCCCATGCTCCCTGGTATGAGCACAGGCTGACCCACAGAACTATAGTCCGCTGGAATTTCAGGATGCCCAGGAGGAAAGGCGCGTGTCGCACCTTTCCTATGAACCCAAACTTTCTTTTGCTCTCCGTTAACTTTGTGGTTCTCTATCTTTGCAATGTTATGAGCTACATCATAAACGAGCTTCAATCCAAACCTTTCAGGATCTTCTCTGAAGACTTGTTGGAAGCTTTGTCTAACCCAGTGCATTATTGCTTGGCGATTTGCAAACGCATAATTAACTGCGCACGCCATTGCTTGATAATAATCTTCTGCCTCATTGCTGTTTCCGGGAGCGCATGCAAGCTCTCGATCCGGCAATATCAATTTGTATTTGTAAACAGACCTCTCCATAATCCGCAAATAGTCTGAGCATATTTGATGCCCAAAGCCCCTAGAGCCGCAATGAATCATTATAGTTACTTGTCCTTCGTGATCAATGCCAAAAACTCTCGCCATTTTCGTGTCGTAAATTTTGTCAACTTTCTGAATTTCCAAAAAGTGATTTCCTGAACCCAGCGTACCGATTTGTGTTAGTCCTCTATTTTTTGCCGTTGTCGAAACTTTGTCTGGATTTGCGTTTTTCATGCACCCATGTTCTTCGCAGTGTTCGGCATCTTCAGACCAGCCCAGTCCTTGATCTATAACCCATTGAACACCCTCCATGACAAGCCTATCCAGATCGTGAGGTGTTACTTTGAGATCCTTTCTACGGCTTCCAAGCCCGCATGGAACATTCTCAAAAAATGTGTTTGCAAGTTGAGCAAGCTTTGGTCTTATTTCCTGCTCGGAAAGATTTGTTGTTAATAAACGAACACCACAGTTTATGTCGTAACCAACCCCGCCAGGGCTAATTACGCCCTCCTCATAGTCTGTTGCAGCCACACCGCCTATTGGAAAACCGTAGCCCTCATGCCCGTCTGGCAGGGTTATTGAGTATTTGTAAATGCCAGGTAAATGGGCAACATTCGTACATTGTTCAAGCGTCCTATCCGTCTGCATCTTCTCCAACAAGTTTCTATCAGCAAAAACTATTCCTAGAACCCGCATGCCAGGCTTATATTTGGGAATACGCCAAGTGTAATTGTCTATTTTTTCAAGCGGAATTCTTTCTGAAGGAGGACGACTTTCTCCTTCTTCCATCATTTCACCTAATACACAAAAATAAGGGAAGTTTAATATAAATAATTTTGGCGTTTACACCAAAACAAAATCAGGCTGGAACCTCTCCGAATCTTTTCACAAAATCAATAAAACCTTGCACGCTCTCAATAAGCACAGTCTCACTCAAAACTGGATGAATTCTAATGTATCCTTCAGCCTTTTTTAAAGCCCCATCCCTTTCAATTATCCTCTTACTTATTGTTTCCAAGCTTTCTTTATTTTCTAACCCTTGCTTTGCGACCTTTGCCCAAAGCTTAAGCTGCTCTACATAAGTTTGGAGTCTCTCCACAGCGCCATGTGCCTTACCAAAGTGACTGTAGTATAAAGCCCTAGGTTTTAGGCTGATCAGCTTATCTAAAGAAGCAAATGCTATGTCTAAACGGAAAGGCGACGGTGTTGTTGGCACGACCACATTAATCTCGTTAATATAAATGCCAGCAGCATCTCCAAGGAAAATCCCTTCGCTTAACGGTTCATAATAGCTTAAGTGATGCGAGGCATGCCCAATGGTCTCAACAACTTTTAGCCTAACATTGTTTCCAATGTCAAGGATCATGCCGTCTGTTGCTGCAATAATCCTCTCTTCGGGAACAGGTTCGGGTCTGCCATACATTTCAGTTATTTTTCCGAGAGCATCCATTGATTGTTGCCAAAGTTTCTCTGGATTTGCCAGGTGAGGAGCTCCCCTTTGATGAACTATGACCTTGGCTTTTGGCAAATACTTCAGTAAAGTTCCAACGCCGCCACCATGGTCTAAATGAATGTGCGAAACAGCGACGTAAGCTACGTCCTCTGGTTTGACACGCAACTCCTTCAAGCTTGAAACTAGATTGGAGATTGACGAAGTTGGACCTGTTTCAACAATGGCAACTTGCTTGCCTTTTAAAACGTAGCTGGCAATAAAATTTTTAATTCCGGCTGTTTCAACATCAATCAGATACAGGTGTCCTTCAACTTTTGTTGTATGCATTTCTAAGCCACACCACAGTTTTTAAGCAGAATCTTAAAGTCTTCACCAGCTGCTTTAAGTATTTTCATCGGGAAGATTTTAAGTTGGATTGATGCATCTTTAAACTGTGAACTTTTATGCTTCTTAGAATCACTCGAAATCTGACGCCAGAGGAAGTGGGAGAGAGAATCAAAAGATTAGAGAAAGAGTTTGGCTTGAGTTTTGAAAAGTTTGAAGAGCTTTTCCTCAAACAAAGGCTTGACAGTAAGCTTGCAAGAACATATTTCGAATGGGCAGAACTTGTAGACAGTTATAAAGGCTACATTGAAGAGGGAACACTCGATTACACTGTTGAAGAAGTCAGAGACCTTAAACCAGAACAGGGCGCTTTACTAACGCATAAAAGGATAGAATTACTGTATCAGCTCGCATCTTTAAGGGTGGAGTCAATAAATGATTTAGCTCAAAAAGTAAAGCGGAACGTGAAAAACGTGTATCAAGATTTACAAGTGCTGAGCAAATTCGGCTTTGTTAAACTGAACAAGCGAAGAGGAAGAGCCCTCATTCCAGAAACTTTAGTGAAAGAAATAACGTTTCTAATTCGCTAAAATGATAAGACACGCACATAACTTATTGCAATCTCATAGTTTCCACTAGCCCTACAGTAATATTTAATTATCAACCACCTATTTTCTTACGAAGAAATACAAACCGATGAAGCTAAGGGAAAATAATGGTAAATGCAATAATTTTTGGCGCACCCGGTTCGGGTAAAGGCACTTATGCTTCAAGACTTCAATCAAAGCTCGGCGTAGATGTAATCGCCACAGGCGACGTTTTCCGAGAAATCATAAAAGAAAACACCCCGCTGGGAAGAAAAGTGAAAGGGTACGTTGAAAAAGGCTTGCTAGTTCCAGATGATATCGTTGTAGAAGTTTTGAAAAAACGCTTAGCCAAAACAACCAGTGGAAAAGGCTTCATTTTAGATGGTTATCCACGCACGGTAGAACAAGCAAAAGCCTTAGAGAAAATTGCCAAGATAGATGTAATCATCAAACTAACAGTGCCAGAGTGGATAATTATTGAACGATTATCCACACGCAGAATCTGCAAGAACTGCGGAGAAGTGTACAACATACGCTACCTAAAACCAAAAGTGGATATGATCTGCGACAAATGCGGAGGACCGCTCTACCAACGGCCAGATGACACCCCAGAAGTCATAAAAGAACGAATTCAAGTTTATGAGCGTCAAACCCAGCCGATTCTGCAGTATTACAAAGAGAAGAGTGTTCCTTTCATAGAGTTCAAATGCGAAGAAGTGGATATACCGCCTGAAGTGGTGGTGGAAAAGCTTCTGAAAGGTTTAAAAAGATTAAAGCTAGTTTAGCAAACTGAAAGTTGCTTATATGTCGAGAATAAATTTTAGCTTAACTCTGTTCGGTTCTTTAATGATTTCCATTTTATGATACGTAACCGCCTTAACGCCGACCTTCTGCGTATGTTTTTCAGGATTAAATTTCTCTCCAAAAATCTTTGCTCTAAGCCTAAAACCACTTGAAGTTTCTTTTAATCCCAAGATTTTGAACTTTGAATAAAGCATTTCGTTAATATCAAACTTTACAAGCAGAGCCTCAAGCCAACTGTAAAGAAGGGCGTACTCGTCTTCGGCTTCAACCTCAACATAATCCTCCACTTCTGGACTTACTTTCTCCACGTTTGTCATCACATCAAACATTGCAAGAGCAGCGTTTTCAAAAGCTTCTGCTAAATCTTTTCCATAAGCAGCAATGTAAGCATCTGCCGTGTGCTCTAGAAACTCGAAACTTTTTTCATCCATAACTTCATCCATATAAGTGATAAAATCTTCTAGTTTTAAAATCATTTTGCTCTTATCAGAAGAGTATAGCTAAACTGTGAAGCCTGATAATGCTTCTAAGGTCAAACATTAACGCTCACTAAGCTCTACTAGGGTTTCAACAGCAGTTTTTACAAAATTGACGCATTTTTCTTCAAACACCTTCGCCTTTCGAGCCTCCTCCAATTCCTCTGGATTGGAAAGGTCATATCCAATAAGTTCCCGGCATAAAACACTGTTATGCTGCATCTCAAATTGCCTATAAATCATTCGCGCAAATCCATAGGCGTTTAGTCGTTCTTTCAGCGAAGGCTCATTGGTTCCATACTTAATTCCTATAGCCATCACACCGCCAGCTAAGGCACCACAAATAGACCCACATCTTCCTATTCCTCCACCAAATGCTGTAGCAATTTTAGGAATCAACTCGTTCTTGCCGTTCCAATACTCAAACATCGTCAATAGGACACTTTGAGCGCAATTATAACCTTCAAGGAACCGTTTAGCCGCCTTTTCGCAGAGAACAGCTTTATGGCTCATATCTAGAATCTCCATTCGCCTTTTGCATGATCACCCTTTTAAAGAGTTTTGATGGCTCAGTTTACGGATTCGTTTATCAGAAGCGTTTTGGAATCTTCTGAATCGCGGCAACCGTCAGTTTTACAGCGTTTTCCGCATCTTCTAGGCTGAGTAAGGATGCTGGACTGTGAATGTAACGTGTTGGTACTGATATGACTCCACTTGGCACTCCTTCCCTTGTTAAAGATATTCGTGCCGCGTCGGTTGAGCCCGGCAAGCCCGTTTCGAGCTGGTATGGAATCTTATTTTCTTCAGCGGCATCTATCAACAACCTCAAAACCTTTGGATGAGTAATTAATCCAAGGTCAGCAACAGTTAAAGATGGACCCTTTCTAAGCTTCATTGGCGCCTCGACTTCTTTTACTCCGGGTACATCACCCGCTATAGTAATGTCAAGAGCGATGCCGATATCTGGATATATACCGAAAGCAGCTGTTGTTGCCCCTCTTAAACCGACTTCTTCTTGTACCGTTCCCACGGCATAAACTGTACATTCTATTTTTTCCAAACGCTTTACTGCCTCAACCATAACGGCACATCCAACACGGTCATCAAAAGCCTTACCAATTACCAGGTTTCTTCCGATTTTCGCGAATTTTATGTCAAAGCTCACCGGGTCTCCGATTCTTACTCCCATTTTTTTGGCTTCTTCTTGACTTTCTGCTCCGATATCTATGAAGAGCTCATCGTAGGTGAGGACTTTTTTGCGTTCCTCTTCTTTTTGTATGTGCGGTGGCTTTGAACCTATTATTCCATGTAAAGGTCTTTTTTCCGTGTAGACTATGACTTTTTGGGCTAGTAGGATGCGGTCGTCTATTCCGCCTATTTTCGTGAACTGTAAAAAGCCTTTCTTCGAAATCGTTTTCACCAGCAAGCCTATTTCGTCCATATGAGCCGCAAGCATCACTCTGGGCGCATTTTTACTTCCTTTTTTCATGCCGATGATGTTTCCGAGCTTGTCCTCTTTAACTTCGTCCATATGAGGCTTCAACATTTTCCTCATCAAGTCTCTAACTTCTTCTTCCCTGCCAGCTACGCCACAAGCATCAGAAAGCTTTTCCAAGGTTTCGGCAACCGCCATCATAAATCCCTCTTGAAGAGTTTACGTAGAATTCTAAACCTTTATATTAAACAATTGCGGTAATAGAACCGAATTTAATATGGGCTATAACACTTCGCCCTTTCACGGTGAAGAGATAACAGTTGAGTAATCTTTTAAGAAGGTTCCTCGAAAAGGTTAAGATTTACCTCCATGTTACAAAGGCAAGCGGCATAGCTAGAAGATACTTTGTAATGAACGGATTTGATGGAGCCATGACAGTTTTTGGAATGGTTTTAGGTTCGTGGATAGCTGGAGTTTCAAAGGCAGAGATAATCATACTAGCTGGCTTAGGAGCCAGTTTCGCCATGGGGCTTTCAGGTTTCTTTGGAGCCTACATGGCTGAAAAGGCTGAAAGAGAACGCCACTTAAGAGAAATGGAGGAAACAACAAACAATAAGGTTAACTCAATACATTATAAAGCAGCACGCTTCGTCACATTTTATGTAGCTTTCATCGACGGGTTATCACCAACCTTAACGGCAATCATTTCCCTAGCACCCTTTATCCTTGTTTCAGTGGGATTGGCGCCCATATGGAACGCATACATAGTTTCGTTAGCACTGTCGTTGGTCACGCTTTTCCTATTAGGCATGTACCTTGGAAGAGTGGCAAAGGAAAACGGTTGGTTTTATGGTGCAGCAATGCTCATCGTAGGCGTCTTCACAGCATTAATAATCTTCCTCATACAACTACTCTAGAGCGCCTATAGGCTAATAAGTAGCTGAAAACAGCCTTTAGTATGATAATTTTAAAAACAAACTAACAATACGAAAGACAAATGAAAAATCAAAAAGTGAACTTTAAATGGAAAAACTGAAAGACTCATTATTTGTTTCGCTAATTGCCGTTTTCGCAGCATTTAACATAGTTTGCGACTCACTGGCGGGTCCACCTCTGCCCTTCTCCGGCGTTTGGTATAGCTGGGTTTTCATATCTGAACCTATTACCGGAATCATATTAGGGCCATGGGCGGGCTTCTTTTCAAACTCTATTGGGGTAATGATTGGTCATTTCATCTTTTTTCGTGGAGCTGAAGAATTTCTTTTTACGATTGGCGCTCCAATTGGAGCTATGATTTCTGGTCTTCTTTATTGGAGAAAATGGAAAATAGTACTGCTCTATTATTTGGCTCTGTTAGGGGCTTTCTTCGCCACACCAATCGCGTGGCAACTTCCTTTATGGGGCATGTGGGATGTTTATCTTGCATTGGGACTTCTTCTCGTTGTGGTCGTCGTGACTAAGAAACGGAAAAATTTATGGAACATTAAGTCTAACACTTGCCTTGTTTATATTCTTGCATTAAGCACTTTCATCGGATTAGAAGCCGACGTACTTTTTCGCATCTTTATCTTTATACCATGTCAAACATATCGATTGATTTATGGCTACGACTTGAGCGCTCTTCAAGCTATATGGGCTTTAGGAGCCGTTGAAACGCCAATAAAGGCTACATTGTCATCGGTTGTAACTGTCACAATAGGGCTACCTATAATTAATGCTGTTCGGAAAATGGGCTTTACTATTTAAGCTGGAAGAAGCGTACTGTAAATAGAATTAGCCAGTTTTTTAGCCTTCTGAAATGAAAAGTTTCGATTATTTCCCCCGGTGAATACTGAACATAAAGGTTCACCTTCCTCAATTATACTATCTGGAAGTGGGATGTCCCTAACTCCTCGAAAAACGGTTAGATCAGGAACCATGACACGTTTAGGAGCATACAAAATTAATCTAGTGCAGAAGGTCGATGTTTTTCCATTTATTACAGGCAAAGAACCGTGTACACATGCGTTAATGTGGGATTTCACCAGATTTATCCCCAGAACCCTTTCAACGCATTCCAGAGTTCCTTGGAATCTTGGGTTTACTTCCACCACGTAAGGCACGCCTTCTTTAGAAATCACTAAGTCAATACCGTTTGAACCTTTAAGACCAAAATGAAAGACGATCTTTTCAGCTATATACTTGCATCTTTCGAAAACTGAATTTGCGACATATAAAGGGACAGTATTCCCACAATATCCAAAAGGTTCCCGCTGAAAAACAAGACGCAACCCCAACAATTGCTCATTTACTGACAAAACCTTAACATCTTCATGAGTAGCTAGAAGAGATACACTTGCGTGAACGCCGTCAACGAGTTTTTGGATTAAAACACTCTCACTAGTCAAAGAAACATCAAAAAATGCTTTTCCCATCTCCTCAGAGTCTTGTGCCATCCTTATACCTACTCCTCCAAAGCTTCTGATAGGCTTCACAACAACTGGATATCCCATCTCGACGGCTGCGGTTTTTGCCTCATAAACATCCTTCACAATCGCCATTTCGGGATAGGGTACTCCTAAAAGTTTAAGTTCTTTAAAAAATCCTGGCTTTTCACGGACTTTTTCTATAACTCTTGGATGATTTCCCAATATTGGAATTAAATCGTTCAGCTTGTAAAGAACATTAGAACAGTCGTCAAGACCAGAAGAAAGCAATATTGCATCTATCCTATATTTTTTACTTAGAAGTTTTGCCATCTTTAAAAAAGCTTCAGGTTTGAAACTCGACTCCATTCTTCCGCAGCTTTTCCTAGGCTTCTGTTCAATTACCGCCTTATAATCGGAACACACACGTCGTAAATCTATATCACCGAAATAGTCAGCCGCATAAACTGTGTAACCTGCCTCTTTTGCAGAGGTGGCAATAAGAACCGTATCAGTTCCGACTACTAAAAGATTCTGAATCTCAGTTTTCGTCAATTACCTTACCCTTTTACTACCTTGAAAGCCCCACCCGAAAATTGAAAATAGTGACGAATCCTAAGATGGCGGTGGTCGTTGCTACTATTGCCTTTGAAGCTCTAGGTAATCGGTTAGCAACAGAACACCTTCTATTACCAGGAAGATTCCTACAATGATTCCCACGAGGCCGGGCACAACGATTACTATTACGCCGAAGATTATGCACAATACAGCTAATATTGGTTTAGAAACTGTTATTCCGATTTTTTTCAATTCTTTCTCAACAACTTCTGTCAAATTGGTTCATCCTCCTACATTATTATTGGCAAATTCATAGACGCCCAGTTAATATTTAAGACCTTCGAAACTGCACCAAGTAATGGAAACATGTATGTCTTGGCTGTGTTATACGATATATAAAAAATATATATTCCTATTTCCATATTAATACAGTAATGGAGAGAATTATATGGAACAACGAAAAATCATGTCCCTTGGGCGTTCCTCACTGGTAATTTCTCTTCCAAAGCACTGGACGCAACTAAATGAGCTAAAACAAGGAGATGTCGTTTCAATGGCTATAAACCGAGACCGCTCTCTAGCTGTTTTCCCGGGCGTGAAGAAGGATAGGGAATCAAATAAAATAACTCTTTATGTAGAGCCGGATGAGAGAGAAGTCTTTGTAGTTCGCAGCATAATCGCTTGTTATCTAAACGGCTACTCAAGCATTAAATTGGTCTCAAAGAAGTTTTTCACGGTAGCTCAGCAGAAAGCTATCCGTAACATAGTTCAGATGCTCTACATGCGCATCATGGAAGCCGACACAAAAGAAATACATATAGCAACTCTCATAGACGAATCCAAAGCCTCCATTCAAACAGGAATCAACAGAATGTATAAGATATCTAGCTCCATGTGCCGAGACACCTTAACAGCCTTAAAAAACCAAGATGCGGCGCTTGCAAAGTCTGTTTACACCCTTGACGATGAAGTCGATCACTTTTCATTCTTCCTCTTGCGGCTGCTCCGCAGGGCGGCTGTCGATCCTGCTTTAGCTAATCAGCTTGGGCTTGAAACCATTGACTGTCTTGACTATCAGACTCTTGTCCATCGTATAGAACAAGTTGCAGACCGAGCTGCCAACATAGCAAAACATCTCATAATGCTTGAGGGAAGGCGTAAGAAAGTCTCTGAACCTCTTTTGGAAAAAATGTATGTTGCGGGTTGTGATGCTTTAGCTTTATATGATAAGGCCGTGAACGCATTGCTCTCAAATGATGTAAGATGTTCTGACGAAATCATTGAAAGCCAAGCCCGAATTGAGAAACTGGACCAAGAGATTGCATCCTTAGCTTTTTCGAAGGAGAAAAGCACTGAAGTTATATGTGCTTGTTGTTCCATGCGTGACAGTGTACAACGGATAGCTGAATACGCAGCAGACATCGCGGAGATTACCATTAACCGCTCCTATAAATCATCTTTTTAATTTCGCCCAGAGCCTTTCTGTTCCTTAGGAGGATAGTTTAAGGTTACTGAAAGTTTAACAGCTGAGATTTCTCCTTTCAAGATTTTTCTAGCTAACTGAAACGAGTAATTATAGTTGTATATCACGCCTTTACCGTTTCTCCGCGCTTCTTTCAACATCTCTTTTTCCAGTTTGTATTTCAATCTACCGATCGTCAGCGGACCTATACCGAAAATTCCTGGAGCTATTTCCCTCATGTCATCCTCAAGTTTTATTCCTTCCACTCCCAAGGGTGGAACGGCATTTATGTCAGCTATCACCTTTGCAAGTTTTAGCTCATTCAACATCTCTTTGCTAACAACTCGGACACCAGCTACGGAGGCACAAAAAATCACATCAGCCTTTTTTATAACCTCAACCTTCTTGATCGGGGTCGGAGCAAAGACCCCTTCTACATTCACCGCATACCTATTGCGAAGGAAATTTGATAGATTCTCGACGTACTCATCCCCATTCACACGCTCAGGATTTGGACTCACAATCATAGCATCGGACCCAAGTCGAGCCAAAAGAATGGATGCAACTCTTCCAACAGCGCCTGTTCCGAAAATTGCACAGCGTTTGTCCTTAAGGCTTCCCAGCTTAGAACATGCCAATGCGTCCTCTACTTTTGCTATCATAGCAGCCGCCGTAGTATAGGCTCCGCCAGGATCAATTATGGTGTTAGCCTCGAATGGTGGAAACATAGAGTCACGTGCAACCTTTAAGACCTCCTCGGCTTTCTCCATGTCTTTCCCGCCGATGAAGAAACATGTACGCTTAATTCCTTTTGGATCTCGGGAAAATATGGCGTCTTGCACTATTCTTTTAGCATCTTCGGTGGTCACGTTCTCGTAAGGTATTACAACGCTAAATCCGGCGTCATAGGCCATGCAAATGTCAAAAGGGCTGGCTCTTTTGTCTGTGTCTAAGAAAAAAAGTATGTTTGGTGCTTCCTCAGCGGTCTTTTTGATGACAGGTTTAACTTGAATTTGCATCGACCTTAGCAGGTCTTCAAGTTCTTCGGGAGGAGCCTTCTTGTGAGTAGAAAACAATTTTTTTGTAGGCTTAATTGTTTCTATCTCCACATTCACTGATTCTAGCAGTTTTTTAACGCCGCTGACATGTTCAGGACTGGATATGTGAAGGCATGTTATCTCCTCTCTTTCGAGTTTTCTGGCATTTTCTAAAATTCCCATGGCAATCCAGCTTTCCCGAACTGAAAACTTTACTTCGTGTTCCGCTTCGTTGATCTCTTGTTGTAAGCATTGACCGTAGGCTATCAAATATTCACTTTTAATAGCCTGTGCATCTTTTTCCTTTGACGATAATCCCTCTAGCGCCTTAACTATGCGGTCTCTCAATTGCCTCTTCTCTTCCAAAAGGGAAGCCAAATAACCCCTAGCGTTTTCGTCTATGTCCACTGCAGAAAATGGGATGCCTTTTTTCTGGAAGAGTTGGGCGAGAACATTGTCTTCGCTGAATTTATTGGCAGGACGGTTTCCTTGTTCTTCGGTTGCAAAATCTGGATTAACCTCATCAATAAGCTTTTCCAGAAAATTGCAGAAGGCAATGGAAGGTTTGAAGGTTGAGGAAAGCACGTTTTTGGAAGAATAATTGTTCTGAGGTTCTATAAGCCAGAAAGGTTCGCTGTATTCTTTCTCAACGATTATGACTCTTAATATCTTTTCTTCCAAGGGAGCGATTTCGAGTGATTTCAATTTTCATCACCTTTGGATTTATTAAGGCGCCAACGTATATACTTATTCGAAATATCACATATACAGACTAATAATGTATATACACATGCACGACATTTACTTCTGCAACGTCATTTTCAAAGACAATAGCAAGTCGTTTTGAACATCACCTTGCAATACTTCTGAAAAAGATCAGGGATTATGCGTACTTCGTTTATGGACTGCGATGTTCTTAATGTATTCTTTTCGATTTATTGTTCTACGGTCCAGCCAGTTGTAAGTTACTTTCAGTTTTAGACTTTCAAGCTTTCGCCATAGACTATTTATTTTACTTCATAGTCTTAAGCCATTTTTGATAGACTTCCTCATCTAAAGTTGGTGGAAGCATTAATCGGTCCTTGACTTTCGGCTTACCATCCTTTGAATGGGGCCTTCTGACCAAAGTATCGGCATACTTTTCAATCTCCCTCGCTTCCTCGGCTAACGCTGCTGCAACTTGAGCAATTTCATGGGCGCATGCGACAAGCGGAATATATTTCTCCTTCTCCTTTTCCACAAAACAAGCCCGCGTATTAATTTCAGCAATCTTTTTAGTTAACTCATAAGCCGCCATAGCCTTCGATTTGGCGTATGGATTTTTGAAGTCGGACTGATCCCTGATGTCATCGGTATCTATCACCCACCTAGGCAGTTCTGGGCTTAGACCTGCCTTGTAGCCGTGTATAAGTCTGTCTATCTCTTGATACACCATCTTATAAACGCCTGTAATCGCAAGCACCTTAATGATATTAGAATTGAAGATTGCCATTTCAGTTGGGTCCAAAAACTCCTTTCGAGCTCCAATAAGGGGGTCACCCATAATTATTATGTAACCAAAACCATGCTTTTCAAACTCTTCTTTAAGACGTCTTCCAGGGGCATCGGATATGAATATGCTTGGAATTTTTTTCTCTGAAAGTACCTCTCTTGCTCTTGTAGGCCCTTGAACTGCGGGGTTTGGTGATATGAATATTAAAAGGTCGGGACTAAACTCAAAAATTTTTGCTAAAGCATCCTCAACATCTTCAGCGACCATTTTCGATCCGGTTGTTACGCTTCGTATGTTAATATCTTCTCTATCCGCTAGTTCGTCTAGAAGAAGTTCAAGTAGGGGGGCTGTGCCAATGTTGCCACATTTAACGACCCCTATTTTAACTCTTTCCAATAGAACCACCCGAGTCAAACCAGAAGCCGTATTTATAATATTATGTTTATAAGGATTTCAGAACGTAGTTAACACTGCTATAGAGCTGTTTAATAAGCTTTGTTTTGCTAATCTACATTCGTGTTTATGGACTAGGAATGCAGGGAAAGTCCATGAAGAGAACAAGGATAGAAGAGGTCACAACGCTTCTTGTTAACACAGCTATGGGAAGGAAAAAAGCTGATTTGGTTGTTAAGGATGGCACTCTCGTTAATGTCAACTCCCGCGAAATTCTTGAGAATGTGGATATAGCCGTTAAGAAGGACAGGATTGCAATTGTCGGAAAGGCAGATCATACCGTTGGAAATAACACAGTGGTGATTGATGCAAAGGGTAAGTATGTTGTTCCGGGGTTTTTAGATGGACACGTTCATGTTGAAAGCAGCATGCTTACACTCACACAATTTGCTCGTGCAGTCCTTCCCCATGGAACAACAACTGTTTTCATAGACCCGCATGAAATCGCAAATGTGCTTGGCTTGAAAGGCGTTAAGCTCATGATAGACGAAGCTAAACTTTTGCCGCTTAAAGTGTTTGTCTGCGTACCTTCATGTGTTCCAGCGGTGCCTAATCTTGAAACTTCTGGAGCTGAACTTACCGTTGAGGATATTGCTGAAGCGCTAACGTGGGACGGCGTCATTGGACTTGGTGAAGTTATGAATTATTCTGGTGTGCTGAACGGCGACAGCAAGATGCATGGTGAAGTTCAAGCGGCTCTACGTATTGGCAAAGTTGTGGAGGGACATGCAAACAGCCTATTAAACGCGGAACTGGCAGCCTATGTTGCTGCTGGAATCTCTTCGTGCCATGAACCCACGAGGGAGATTGATGGTGTTCAAAGGCTTAGACTAGGCATGTACGTCATGATTCGAGAAGCCTCAGCATGGCGGGACCTTGCCCAAGTGATTAAATGTGTAACAGAACATCGTTTAGATTCGCGCCACGCTTGCCTCGTAACGGATGATAGGCATTGTGAAACTTTGTTTAAGGATGGACATATGGATGCAGTTGTTAAAAGAGCCATTGAAGAAGGCGTCGACCCAGTTGTTGCAGTGCAGATGGCTACGATAAATACAGCGGAACACTTCGGAGTCAGCCGTGACATCGGCAGCATCGCCCCACGCAAATACGCTGACATCTTAATCTTAGATGATTTAACAAGAGTTAAGGTAAACACGGTGATCACAGATGGCATTCTTATTGCAAAAAATGGCAACCTCTTAATGGACTTGACGTCTCCACGGTATGCAGCAACAGTAAAGAAAACTATTCGCTTAAAAAGACCAGCAAAGCCTGAAGACTTCAAGGTGAAAGCGCCTTCTAAGAAAACAATGGTAAAAGCTCATGTGATAGGAGTTGCGGAAAACAAAGCCGTTACAAGGCATCTGCAAAGAATTCTTCCAGTAAAAAATGGCGAGGTATTTCCATCCATAAGCGAGGACATTGTTAAGGTTGCGGTTGTTGAGAGACATAAACGCGCAGGAAATATTTGTATAGGCTTTGTTGAAGGCTTTGGTTTAAAGAGAGGCGCTGTTGCTTCAAGCGTTGCACATGACAGCCACAACATAATCATTATAGGCGTAAGCAAATCTGACATGGCTATGGCAGTTAATGCTTTAGCAAATGTTGGCGGCGGAATAGTAGCTGTTCAAAATGGAAAAATAGTAGGGTTGGTGGAACTGCCAATAGCTGGACTTATGTCTGATGAAATGCCAGAAATCGTTTGTAGGAAGATCGAGAAGCTGCAGAAGGCTTGGAAAACACTGGGCTGCGCCTTTGAGTTGCCCTTCATGAACTTGTCTTTGCTTGCGTTGCCAGTATTACCAGAATTAAGAATAACGGATAAAGGCTTGGTGGATGTTAAAGAATTTAAATTCATTCCGCTATTTGTATAGTAAATCTAGACAAGGGAGAAAAAGAGATGACTGAAGGATTGTTCACGTATAGGGCGGAAAACGGAAACACCTGTGAGATTGTTGATACTTTTGCGGAAATGTTTCCCATGTGGACTGGCCGCGTGTTGATTACGGCTGAAAGCGAGAGATGGGCTTTGACGGCAGCGTCTGCTGCAACGGGTTTTGCAACAAGTGTGATTATGTCTCCAGCTGAAGCAGGCATAGAAGGCATCGTGGCAGCAGACAAGACTCCAGACAACCGCGTAGGCGCCTTAATCCAAATATATAACCGCAACAGGTTCGACTTGAAAAACCAGATGATACTGCGTATAGGACAATGCGTAATGACATGTCCAACAGCCTCAGCCTTCGACGCAATGCCAAACGCAAAAAGAAAGCTAAAGGTTGGTAGAAGCATTCGACTGTTTGGCGATGGATTTCAAAGGAAAGGTCTTGTGGGAAATAGAAAGGTTTGGAGAATCCCGGTGATGGAGGGCGATTTCATCGTTGAAGACTCTTTTGGTGTAGCAGAAGCCATAGCGGGCGGAAACTTTCTCATCCTAGCCAAAGATAGACCTTCAGGGTTAAAGGCAGCTGAAGAGGCAGTAAGAGCCATCAAAAGCAAAGCAGGCGAAGTCATCATGCCTTTTCCTGGCGGAATTTGCCGTTCAGGTTCAAAGGCTGGCTCCTTGAAGTATAAGCTTAAGGCTTCAACCAATCATCCCTTCTGTCCACTATTGAAAACGCTTGCATCAGATTCGCAACTGCCGGAAAACGTCAACTGCGTTTATGAAATCGTTATTAATGGTTTGACTGTTGAAGCGATTAAAAGGGCCATGGGCGAAGGGTTAAAGGCTGCCGCAAGTGTCCCGGGTCTTGTTAGAATTTCAGCAGGCAACTACGGAGGAAAATTAGGCCCGTATAGGGCGTTCTTAAAAGAAGTACTAGAAATAAAGTAACCATGAAATTCCCAAACTCTTATTTGATGCCATTGCAATGTAGCTTTACGACTAAAACACGCTAGTGAGAACAGTTGAGCAGCGAAAAAAGAACTTCCCTGGAACTATTCAGATTGAAAAAAATACTGAATACTCTAGCCAGCAAAGAGGGACGCGGAACCGAACTTATTTCACTGTATATCCCGCCCGGAAAGCAGATAAGCGAAGCCATGAACATGCTTAGAGACGAGTACGGCACAGCCTCAAACATAAAATCTACAACAACCCGAAAAAATGTTCAAGACGCTATCGTGAAGGTTCAGCAACGCCTTAAACTTTTCAAGGAAACCCCAGAAAAAGGACTTGTAATATTTTGTGGCACAATTCCGCAGAACGGGGCTGGAAGCGAAAAAATCGAAACCTACGTTATTACACCGCCAGAGCCTATAAACATATACCTTTACAGATGTAACTCAAGATTTCACACTGAACATCTGCAAGAGCTTTTGAGGGAAAAAGAAACCTATGGCATACTACTCATAGATGCTACAGCCGCCACCCTTGCGACGCTCCAAGGTAGAAGACTTGAAATAGTCAGAGAAGTAACATCAGGCGTGCCTGGAAAAACCCGTGCAGGAGGACAATCAGCCAGAAGATTTGAAAGACTTAGAGAGATGAGACTCCAGGAATATTTTAGGCGAGTTGGCGACCACACCAACGAGGCATTTCTGCCCATTGAAAACCTGAAGGGATTGATAATTGCAGGTCCTGGACCTACAAAGTACGACTTTGAAAAGGGCGACTACTTGAATTATATGCTGAAAGAGAAGGTTATAGACACGATTGATACAGCTTACGTTGATGAGCAAGGCTTGAAGGAGGTTGTGGGCAAGGCTCCGGAGATAATGCGGAAAATACGTTACATCGAAGAAAAAAGGATAATGCAGCAGTTTCTCTACGAAATTGGGCATGACACTGGAATGGCAACATACGGCGAAGAAGAGGTTAGAAAGGCTTTAGAGGCTGGCGCTGTTAGAATGCTACTGCTTTCTGAGGGACTTGACATAACACGAGTTAAAGTGAAATGCAGCGCCTGCGGCTACGAGGAACAGCACACCATGAAAAGCCAAATGCTAACAAGCTTTGAGCAGAGCCTTTCCGGAAAACCCTGCCAAAAATGCAAAACTCCCGCGTTAGGAATAGCTGAGACGCAGGAATTGATAGAGGATTTCGCTCATCTGGCAGAACAAGCCAACACTGATGTAGAAATAGTGTCTGGGGAAACAGAGGAGGGACAAATGCTTAGGAATTCCTTTGGTGGAATAGCGGCGATATTGCGGTTTAAGTTTCAGGGTTAGTTAGGGATTTGTGTTCGTCTATTGCAATTTTGGTTTTGTGCCAGGGCTTGTTGTGTTTTCAGGCATAGTTCTGCTCAAAATAACTTTGGCCGTACTTCCTTTTTTTTAAAAAAAATGGGGGTTATGGGTCTCTTTCTCCGTAGTGTAGTGCTGCGGTGTATACGTCTTCTATGTCTACTATTTTGTCGTCGTTTATGTCAGTGTTGGGGCTGTGGGGGCATGCTTCGCATGGGGTTGAGTGCCAGTACTCGTAGTTGGTGGGAACTGAGCCGTAGGCCAACGAGATCAAGTATATGTCTTCAATGTCAACTATGCCATCGGCGTTGACGTCGCCGATCAAGCCTACATAAACCCATTTGTCAGTGCAGCTGTTATCAGCCGTGTCCGCTTCTCCAGGAACAGGCGTAGCATAAGCCCAAATGGTGTAGTTGCCCTTGGAAAAGCCAGTAGTGTTCCATGGAATGGTGACGTTTCTGGTTTCACCGCTTAATAGGTTGGGGACAGTAATTGTCTTTACGGCAATTGCGGGTGGCATGGTTTGTGCGTATAGGGTTAGGTTGAAGGTTTCAGTGAAGTTGCCCTGATTAGTGACTGTTGCATTTACTCGGCAGGTGTAATTTTGACCGACGATAGTTTTAAGCGGCTTTACGTTTGTGATTGCGACATCGTGCAGCAACATCAATCCAGTTGGTGATGTTATGACGGCGAATTCTATCCTAGCGGCCAAAGATGGATCAGCTTCGTATCCTTCAAGAATCCAGTGGTATTCATATGAAGGACTAAACACAACATGGTACGCGTCTTGGGATACTAGGCTAGCGTTGTTGTGAGTGGTGTATGGGGGCTCTGGAGGCGTGTGTGGCCAGTGTGGAACTGGTGAGCGGCCTTTGGTGCGGCCTGCTTCAAAGTCATCCCTTATTGGGTTGCTTATTAGGAGTTCCATTGTGGTTGAGTTTACGCCTGCAACAGTTACGAAGTGTCCATATATGCGCTGTGCGCCCTGATATATGCCTAGCAACAGAATCACATCTTGGCATTTTTCAACCTCTGCTTCGATGTAGTAGAAGAAGTCGGTTCTGCACTTTGCATCTTCCGTGTGCTCATAGAACATTCCTGTCTTCCCAAGATTTGCATTCACAAGATTCAAATCACTTGCATTAACAATGTTGTCCGCTCTTCGGCCAAATGGGCCTGGCAACGTCTCAGGCCAAATGTCTGCTGCAAGGTTCCAGTTAGGCGACCCGGGTGTGCTACCCATTGCCGCGTTTACTAGATTCACGTCTGTTTGGTTGACAACTCCGTCTCCATTTGCGTCTCCTAGTGGGTTGACTCCGCTCCAAGAGAGGTATTGTGCTATTCCAGCCTGCATGTCCCAAACTGTTGTGCCACAGTGACACAGTTTGGTTCTTTGTCCATCGGTGTCCATTAGCCACGCCAAGTGTTCAATGAGATACGGGACGTTTTGCGGGTCGTGGTCATCCCAGAGGTGTGGTTTGTAGGACTTTACGAGTGGGAAGCCGTCGCTATTTGTTGGAGGCGGAATGTTGTTTGGTTCAAATTTGGAGTCGAACCACCATAGGGAGTTTGCGACGGCTGGCGGTCCGCACCAAGTCCACGTTGGTTGAGCTGGTGATGGAGGTGAAAGCGGCACTGATGGAGGTGTTGTGGGACTTCCCGTGGGCGATGCGATGTCAACATAGTAGTCGCTTCCCGTGAGAATATTGGGAACTATCCTAGCTGCTGGAGTCCAGCTTCCTGGCGGATATGGTGGCGTGTAAACTGAGTAGTAGATTTCGCCTATTGCTAATGGTACCGATTCAGGATAGGCTTGCCACACCATTACTGCTTTATTGTTTCGTATAAACGCTATCGCAGGCCACTGATCTATTCCAGCTCCGCTTGTGGCCGCTAGTGAGCCATTCACGGGCATCCAGTGTGTACCGTTCCAGAAAGAGTACTGGATTTCACCCGGATTTCCCGTTCTACCCGGCCAATAAGAGTAAACCGCTATTGCGTTATTGATTAAGTCAAATGCTACGTCAGGATGTTCTCCAAATGTTGGCGATGGCACGGTGGTAAAGTTGGACGTTGGAATAGTCCAGCTTTTGGCAGGTGACGTGAATTGTCCATAGAGCAGATGCCATGGAACAGGATATCCAACGGTCATGAGATTATTTCCGAGATTATCTGGTGAAAGTCCCTTTTGCCAATTGATGCCTAGTGGACAGTTTGGAACAGGCGCTGGAGGCGACCATGCAAGTGGCGGACCGGGTGGAGGTGCTGCTGCCCATGAGTACCAAACTTGTTCTGAGCCAGGAGGGCCACCGACGGGTGTGTCGGTCCAAATAGCGACGACGTTGTGTTTTGAATCTACACATACTTCAGGCATCATTGCATTGTTGCCGCCAATAAATCTGATAACACCTGACCATGATAGGGTTACAGGGTTCCATACATCGTAGGCTATCTGCATGCCTGTGCCAACTTGGTGACACCATACGCACACAGCATATCCGTTTGTGTCGAAGGCTATTGCGGGATCCTTGTCTGCACCTAGTACTTGAACAACTGGCGCTGGCGAAGTCCATCCAATATTAGGTATAAACCGCGAATACCAAATGTCCCAATCATTGTAAAACGTGTTGTTATGTTGCCAAACGGCGATGGCGTAGTTGCTTCCATTCCATGATATGGCTGGGTTCATGTCATCGCCCAAAAGGAACGCTGCGGGTCCTGGTGGGAGACTATCACTGACTATTGGGCGAGCGTTTTGACATCCAAGCGTCCACCACATGTTAGGGTCGGTGTAGATTGAATAATAGATATCCCAGTCCCATGTCCCATGCTGTCCACCAGCAGCCGTTTGGTTGTGTTGCCACACTGCGACTGCGTCTGGAAATGCCCATGAACGCCACCACCACTGGTCTTGTCTCTGATCGAAGTCTGGCATACCGCTGGGAGAGTAGTCTGGGTAAGATGGCTTGACGTACCATGGTGGCGGGGGTGGTCCTACCGCTTCATAATATGCTGTGTATGTTCCACCAGAAGTGACTGTTATTGTTGTACTAGTTTCGCCTGTGCTCCACTGCTTGAAAGGATGACCACTCGGATCAGCGTTTGGAACTGTAAACGTGTGAGAACCTGTCAGGCCAGTGAAGGTATGGGGAGTGTTAAAGCCTGTTGGATTTCCATCCATTGTTATGCTCACGCTTACACCTACACCTTCAGTGTTACAGTGGGCATCAATAGTGACATCATAGGTTGGTGGAGGCAACGGGGAAACAGTGATGTCTATGGCTACCTCTTCAATGTGCCAAGAAGTGATGTCGATACTGGTTAAATTGATTATGTCGCATTTGCTAAGCACACCATTGCAGTTATCATTCCAGCCTGTAAGCTCAAAGTGAGGATCGAACACCGGATAAACCTCATGCCAAAAACTGCGCAACGGGTCTGTTTTGATTTCATAAATGTTTTCAAAAGGTCCCATATATTCAATGTACATTGTAAGCCCTGGAATGTCTATGCTTGAAACAAGGAGGGTAAGTGTCACATTATCCACATGGTATTCGTTGGTAGCGCCGGCTGGTTGAAGCGTCATGTTCACATTATCGCAGGGGCTGAGGAGCGTATCACCGTTGTCTTCCCAGCCAATGATGTGGTATCTGTTGCCGTATGTTGGGTGAAGCTCATGCCAATAGGTACACACCGGATCCATTATCTTTTTGTTGAGGATGATGTCGTAACATACATCTTCAACGTGATATCTCTCAGGCGTCCCAGGTTCAGGTTTTGACCAATTTATCAGCCAAATGTAGTCGCAGACGTCGAGAACTCCGTTGCAATTGTCGTCTAACTGCCAGTCCCACCTCGTCAACTCTAGAATACAGCTGTAGTACGGATAGATCTCGTGCCACCAAGTGCCATTTGGATGCTTGAGGGCGTGATACATCTCCTCAAACTCCTGGGTTTTCAATTCGATCTTCGCCCAACTAGTTGGATCAAGCTCCGACGTAACATTGAGTGTTAGAGTCACTCTGTCCACATGATACCATTCTTTCTGGCCTAGACCTGGGAAGTGCGTCCATATGTCTTTGCCAATGTTGCCAGCGCAAGTGACTGCATCATTAGTACCTACGTGACCGTCTTTGTCGAGGTCGCAGCGGGGGTCCCAGTTGGGATCGCCGGGACGTGAGCAGTATGCAGCCTCGATCAGGTCTAAGTCTACATCATTGATGTAGCCGTCTCTGTTCACGTCACCCATACTCCAGAAGGTATCCCAGTACCAAGCATCACTATCCATGTCGATTTGGTCGCTGGGACTGAGTTGACCGAAGGGTGCGCCAGTGTCTTCCCAACTAGTAAGGTGAGACCACTTGCAGTAGTTCGGGTAAACTTCGTGCCAAAATGTACAGCGTGGATCCATTATTTTCTCTCTTAAGATGAGGTCATTAGATACGCCGTCAACATGCCAGTTGTAAATTCCCGGCGGGATTGTGCCTCTGATCAGATTCAACGTGATACTGTCGCAGACATCAAGAACGAGGTTCCCGTTGTCTTTCCAGTCTACGATATGCCAGACGTTGCTATAGATCGACCAAACCTCATGCCATAAGGTACAAACAGGCATGCGAAGCACATCCGGAAGGGGCATATCAGGCGGGCCTTTAAATTCGACGAAAATCGTCTCTCCAGGGAAGTCCAACGACGACAAGTTAAGCGTAATCGTCATCCTGTCGACGTGGAACCATTTTATCATTCCGGATTCATCAGTCATGTCGATTTGGTCGTTGGGACTGAGTTCACCGTAACCTGGTTCGCCAAGTTCTTGTGTATCATTCCAGCTTGTTAAATGCCAATTGGTGCAGTAGTTTGGATAAAGCTCGTGCCATTCGGTACATATAGGGTTAGGTATGTGCTCTTGATAGGGGAATTTGGAGTTCATGTGGATTGGCGTAAGGGTTATGTTAGAGTTCATATGTATAGGCTCTAGAGGCTCTTCCGAGTAAAGATAAATGGGCTCAGAATCCGTTTGATAACTTACTGGTACTAATTTCCACGCAAACATCGTAGAAGACAAGAGAAACATCAATATACATGCATAGACTATGCTAAATGGTCTTTTAGACTTTGACATCCTTCTCTCTCCTTTCAATTATATTAAGCGTATAAAAGTTTGTTAGAAGTAATTATTAAGATTTCTGGAGACATTCTCTATAAGCTTGTAACTCCAGAAAGTTAACATCAGGTATCAGAAAGACAAACTCCCGCATGATTTATAACCCCTTCTATGTACAAAGAGCTTCTGATGCACGTATCCTTTTTCTGTTGGGGCCACTGCTTCTTTCACTAAATTTTTAAAGTTGATTAAAACTTAAATTGTTAACTTTAAACTATAATGGCAAAGAGGACTCTTACAGATTTAAGCATGGATTTTAGCTTTCACGCTGATGTTTTTTGGACTCCACTGAACCAAAGTTTGCATAAAGGATAGATAAAAAGGGGGTTATGGGTCTGTTTCTCCGTAGTGCAGTGCTGTTGTGTATACGTCTTGTATGTCTATTATGCCGTCCCAGTTTATGTCTAGGTTAGGGCTGTGTGGACAGATGGCGCATGGTGTTGGGTGCCAGTACTGGCCGTCGGTTGAGTTGTATAGTGAGCCATAGGCTAGGGCGATGCCGTATATGTCTTCTATGTCAACTATTCCGTCGGCGTTAATATCGCCAATCAACCCAACATAAACCGAACCGTCAGCGCGTGTGTTGTCAGCTGTGTCTGTTTCACCTATAATTGGGGTGACAGCATAAGCGCCCATCATGAGGTAGCCCTTGGCAATGCCCGTTGTGTCCCAGTTGAGTGTTATGGTTGTGCCTTGACCCGGGTTAAGGGTGATCGCTTTTATGAGACCGATTGAACCCGAGTCGTAGGAGGCTGTGATGGCGAAGTTTTCGGTGAAGTCTCCTTGGTTGAAAATTGTTATGTTGATGGGGCAAATGTACCCTTGTCCCACTACGGTTTTCAGAGGTTTGACGTAGGCAATTGCTATGTCGTGAACAGGAAGCGTTACTATGGCCAACGTAGAGAAGTCGTTGTCAATCGTGTCTGTTTCACCTGGAACAGTGCTTGCTACAGCGGTTACTGAATATACTCCTTTTAGAACACCTGCGGTATTCCACGAGAAGGTTAGGGTCCGTGTTTCGCCAGCAAGCAAATTCAAGACATTTTGGCTTCCTATGAAGTTTCCGTCGTAGGTGACTGTGACTGTGGGGTTTTCGGTCACTGTGCCTTCGTTGGTGATGTCAACATAGACTTCCACGGTTTCTCCGGCTTTTATGAACGTTTTGGAAAGCCAGTCAAAAACTATGGCAACATCGTTTGTGACGACGAGAGGTTCGACTGAGCTGCTTTGGATTGAGCTTGTCGCTTGGCCTGAGCCTTTTATGCCTGATAAGTATTTGCCTGTGTGGCAGCGGTCATGTCGGAACATTGGCCATTCAACCGCATATTTAGTAACGTTTGATGTGCAATCCTCTAGGCACCAGAAGACGTTCGTTACGGCTGCGTTGTCGGGTATTGCGTTCCAGTCTGTGAACATGACCTCCAGCTTCGAGTCTCCGTCTATGTCTGCGACAGCTGGTGAGGAGGTGATTCCGTTTGTGGCGCGGGTGTTGAATCTCCATATTAGGTTTCCCCATCCGTCTAGTAGGTATAGGTATCCATCTTTAGAACCTATGTAGATTCCAAGACCTCGTGTCGTGCCGCGGTTGGCTAGAGCGGCAGATGAAATGACATCGCCGCTTGTTAGGAAGGCCCATTTTACAGCGCCGGTGCTACTTAGGCAATAGACACGGTGGTTGGTTGAGCCTACGATTATCTCTAGTGCTCCATCAGCATCGACGTCACCAACAGCGGGCGATGAATAAACACAGCCACCAATCCACGTGTACCATTTTGCAGTTCCATTAGTGCCCCATAAGCAACGAACTCTTCCATCATTTGCGCCGAAAATAACTTCAATTTTTCCATCGTTGTCAATGTCTGCGAGAGCGGCAGATGAATGAACAGCACGGTTGCTACATGTGGATGGTGCTCCAGGTGGCCACGCCACCCGATGTGTCCATTCTACAGCTCCTGTCCTGCCGTTGAAACAATAGACATAGTGCGGTTGACCATTTGGAGGCGCTGTTCCTATCACTATCTCAACGACGCCGTCACCGTCTATGTCTCCGCATGCCGGAGAAGCGTCAACGATGCCTCCTTCGGGTATGGTGTAACTCCAGAGAACCGAGCCTGTTCTGCTGAAGCAGAAGATCTTGGGGTTGCCCCCAACGCCGTATTCTGCGGCTATGACCTCAAGCCCTGAGCTGTTTGGATTTACATCGCACATGGCGGGGCTAGAGTGCCACCAATCGTAGCGTGTTGGGTCGCTGTATCTCCAGACGAAGCTTCCTGCGCTGTCGAAAACTTGTGTTTCCCAGCCGCTTGTTGTTCCTCCTGCTATTTCTAGGTCGCCGTCACCGTCTATGTCTCCTATGGAAACGCTTGTTCTTGATTCGTCAACGCGTGTTGGGAGTGTCCATTGGATGACTCCTGAGGCATCGAAGCAGTACCACTTTTGGTTTCCGTACCACTCGTCGGTTCCCGTCACTATTTCGAGGTTTGTATCGTTGTCTAGGTTTGCGACTCCTGGGGATGGGCAGAACGTCATGAAGTAGTCGATGATTGCGAATTTGTGGTTCCATTCTACTCGTGGGGGCATCGGGCATGGTGGTTTTGGCTCAATCCAGATGTCGATTGTTACGTCGTCCACGTGGTACCAGTGAACGATTCCTTTCTCGTCTGTCATGTCGATCTGATCGCTGGGACTTAACCACCCGTCAACATTCTCATCATACCAGCTGCTCAGGTGGTAATATCTGCAGTATACTGGCCAGATCTCGTGCCACCAAGTGCAGACAGGATGCGTGAGTATTTCTTCTAGGTATTCACCTCTGAACTCCATGTATGTTGGCTTTACCGGAAGAGGCACTTCTTTTTCTGTTAGGACTATTGTGATTGTTACGCTTGTAACGTGCCACCATGTTACTTCTCCTGTTTTCTTGTTTGTTAGGTCTATTTGGTCGCTTGGGCTTAGCTGGTGGTCTCCGTTGTCTTCCCAGCTGCTTAGGTGGAAGTCGCGCATGCAGAAGTCTGGGTAGATTTCGTGCCATTGAGTGCAAACTGGCTTTCTTGTGACAATGATATCCGTTGACACTCGTTCTACGTGCCACCATGTTACTTCACCAGTCTCTAGGTTTGTCATCTCTATTTGGTCGCTTGGATCAAGCATATGGTTACCGGTTGTGTCTGTCCAAACTGTCAGATGGAAGTATCTGCAGAAGTATGGATAGATTTCATGCCATTTGGTGCATACTGGATTGTAGAGAACTTCCTTATACATTGGGAAGCCTGCTACCGACTCGATGTACATGGGCGGCAGTATTCCTTCTTTATTCTTTAAATAGAGGGTAATGGTTACATCGTCAACGTGCCACCAAGTCGTCTGGTCTGTCTGGTAATCGATCATGTCTATTTGGTCGCTTGGGCTGAGCATACCATCGCCATTGTCTTGCCAACTTGTGAGCGTATAGTTCCTGCAGTAGTATGGCCAGAGTTCATGCCAATTTGTGTAAGGATTCCCTAGGTCAATCAGATAACCTGCGTCGAGACGCCTCTTATACAAGAGCCCGTATTCTCCATGAAGTATCTTGAATTGCGAAAGAACCGTAACTGTGCCGTCTGTTAATGTATTATCCTCTATGTCTGTTTCGCTTGGAACCACATCGGCAACACCCTTTATCGTGTATGTTCCCACCGGGACGGTTGATGTGTCCCAGTTGAAGAAGACATCGAAAAAGCTGGCTGGCATCAGAGTAACGGTCTGTGTCCCTATAAGGTTTCCATCATAGTAGGCTTTGACACCAAAGGTTTCTGTAAAGCCACCTTGGTTTTGAACAGTTACCTTGATCGGGTCGATTCCTCCCTGAACGATCGATGCGTACTGAGGCACTACGCTGGTGACTGCTACGTCATGAACTGGTTGGGGTATGGGATCGATCCAGATGTCGATTGTTACGTCGTCTACGTGGTACCAGTGAACCTTTCCATACTCGTCTGTCATGTCTATTTGGTCGCTTGGGTCGAGGAAGCCGTTTCCGTTCGTGTCTTCCCAGCTGCTCAAGTGGTAGTATCTGCAGTATACTGGCCAAATCTCATGCCAATATGTGTAAACTGGAGTGAAGATAGGCTCATACAGTGGACTGGCGATAGGCACCCATTCAAGGTACATTGGTTCTAGTGGAGGCGGGATGTACTTCTCTGTCAAGATGATAGTGATTGTCACCTCTCTAACGTGCCACCAACTCACAATTCCAGTCGCCTTGTCTGTCATGTCAATTTTGTCGCATACGCTTAGAATGTTGTCTCCGTTGTCGATCCAACTGCTCAGGTGATAGTCACGCGCGCAGAATTCTGGATAAATCTCGTGCCACTGGGTACAAACAGGCTTTCTGGTAACTACAATGTCGGTGGCTACTTGAGCTACGTGATACCAAGCTCCAAGTCCTGTTACTGGATCCTTCAAATAGATCTTATCACAGAAACTAAGAATGCCATCGCCATTATCTGTCCAGCTACTTAGATGGAACTTTTTCGAGTAAACTGGATAGATTTCGTGCCAGTAGGTGCACACGGGGTTAAGCAGGGGCGTCGCATAGTTTGTAAAGCCGCCTGTAAACTCGACGTACATGGCCGGTCCTGGTGCTTCAATTGGTTTAACATAGATTGTGACTGTCACGTCGTCTACGTGCCACCAACTTGTTTTATTTGTCGCGTAATCTATCATGTCTATTTGGTCGCTCGGGCTCAGCATGTTGTCGCCTTCGTCTTCCCAGCTGTTTAAGTGATAGTAGTGGCTGCAGTATCTTGGCCAGAGTTCATGCCATCTTGTGCAGATCGGGTTGTATAGGTTGATCAGAAAGTCTGCGTGAAGATGCACACTGTAAAAGAGCCCGTCTTCACCATGAAGACACTTGTTCGTTGGAACTTGAGCTGGAGCTACGTTCACATTTAACCCAACGAGCACAAAAGCCAAGAACATCGATGTTATCAGACCCATACTTATTGCTTTTCTTCGACCAGAACCCATGAAAATCCTTCCTTTCTCCTTTATTTAAGCGTATACAATGTATATTTTTATTCTTTAAAAACGTTGCGAAACAATCTTCTAGAACCTATAAAAGTACACAATTGAAAAACAATCTTTTTCTTATAGAAAATCGTTTCTTAAGAGTTAAATATACTCTACAAGCAATAGCTATAACAAAACCAGACATTCCAAAAGGAAATAGCAGCATGAAAAAGTCAACATATACAATATCTTGTGCATTGATCCTACTACTTTTATCATTAACACAGCTCAGAACAGCCGCCAAGGCAGCCACAAGCACCATCAGAGTTCCACAGGACTACCGGACAATTCAAGAAGCCATAAACCATGCAACAGACGGAGAAACCATTCAGATATCCACTGGAACCTACAGTGAAAACGTTATCGTGAACAAGACCGTATCACTGATCGGAGAAAATCGAACCTCCACAATCGTTGACGGAGGCAGAACAGAAACTGTTATTTACGTAAAGGCAAACAACGTCGTCATCAGCGGCTTCACCGTCCAAAACGGTTACAGCGGCATATGGCTCTTTTTCTCTGAAAACTGCACCATTAGTGAAATTAACGCAAAGAAAAACGCTTACGGAATAAAACTTTACCATTCAAGCAATTGTACGCTTAGAGAAAACAGTGTAAGCAACAACGAGTGGTTCGGCATCGTACTAGATAACTCAGGCAACTGCATCCTTCGGGGCAACACTTTAGTTGACAACAACTTCAATTTTGGAGTCGACGGCGCCACACTACATGACTTCGTTAACGACATTGATACTTCAAACACCGTCAACGGCAAGCCAATTTATTACCTAATTAATCAAAACAATCTTACCATAGACCCTTCCACACTCACAGAAATTGGATACATGGCCTTCGTGAACTCAACCAACATAAGCGCAAAAGATCTAACCCTAACTCGCAACGTGCAAGGCATTCTATTCGCCTACACACCCAACTCCACAATAAGCAACATAAATGCTTCAGACAACTGGAATGGCATTTATCTTAAAGGCTCTTCAGGTTGCCAAATCAATGATAACAACCCAAGCAACAATTTCGACTACGGCATCGCCATCCGCCTCTCTGGGAATTGCACAATCAACAGAAACAACGTGACCAATAATAATTGGGGTGGCATTTCGCTTGGCTCATCCTGGAACTGTAGAGTCTTTGGAAACAACGTGACCGACAGCTACTACGGTATCCACCTCGTTGACTCAACAGATTGCGTAGTTACTGGAAACGAAGTAAGCAAAGGAAATAGCGCCTACAGCATCGTCATCTATCGCTCCTACAACAACCTCATTTACCATAACAACTTCATAAATCACTTTATCCACGCGTATGGCAGGTCAGATAACATTTGGGACAACGGGCTTGAAGGCAACAGTTGGAGCGGATACAACGGCACAGATGTAAACCAAGATGGCATCGGCGACACACCATACGTACTTGATGAAAACAACAGGGACAATTGTCCTCTCATGGGAACATTCCACGAATTCACTGTTTCCAATAAAGAAGAGACTCACTCTATCACCATAATTTCCAATTCTACAATCTCAAATTTTGGTCTTGGAATAGTTCCCGACGATAAACTAAGAAAGATAATAAGCTTCAATGTAACTGGTCAAGACAACACTATATGCTTCTGCAGAATCATGATTCCACACACTTTGATGGATGGCAACTACACCGTTCTAATTGATGGATCTCCAGTTTTCCACAAAAATTTGTCGTGTTCAAACAGCACAAACAGCTACATATACTTTACATACCCCCATGCAGAACATGAAGTTATGGTAATACACGAGTTTCCTTGCCTTTTAATTCTTTTATTGACTATTGTAATTACATCATTTATGGCTGCAGTCCACGCTAAAAATCGCCGAAAAAGCTTTTAAAGCGGACCGGGGGGTACCCACATAAAAATTTATTCTATTGGGATTTGCTAACACTATTACTCTCGCGCTTACCTCGACCTTGCCACAGGTCTTATGAATTCCTTCCTGCTTTCTAACTTCTGGGTATTCTTTGCTTAGGCCAAACTCTATTTCAGTCATGTTCTTACATCCTAGCGTGGTTTTCGCCCAAGCTATGCACCATGCATATTCAGAACGCATATACGTCCTTCCGTATTGCGCGCGCATATTAGTGAGCGATGGCCTCATACGGCCACGCATGGTAACTGTTATTGGGTTAATGCCAACATCACACTTTCTCCGTCAGTCCAGCGGTCGTCAACCCATAACCTTTCACCTTCTCCGTCTACAAGTTGGCGCCCATTACTGTTGCATAAGCCATAAATACTCATGGTGAATTATCTGAGGCTATCTTAGGTGAGGTAAATTGTCAAAGAAGATTGCTACTGGTGTTGGCGGGTTAGACGAGCTGATTGGCGGTGGTTTTCCCGAAGGAAGGGTTATTCTGGTTATTGGGGGACCTGGCACGGGAAAGACCATTATGTGCGGCCAATTCTTGTACAAAGGAATTTATGAAAATCAGGAAAATGGAGTTTTCGTCAGCCTAGACGAAAGTAAAGATCACTTCTACTCCGAAATGCAAAAATTTGGATGGGATTTTCGGAAAGCAGAAGGGGAGAGGAAATTTGGCTTCATAGATGCCACGCGAATGTCGAGAGTGACTATGTTGAAAGAGCAGCTGTATAAAGAAGAGTCTCGTAGCTTACGAGGCAAGCAACTGTCTATCGATAAACTAATCGAAGATTTGCAAGCAAACATCCAGCAGATTAAGGCGAAAAGGGCTGCAGTTGACACTTTAGCAGCACTTTTTTACCGATTTCCAGATCCTATAGAGCGAAGGACCGCAGTTGTAGATTTGATTGAATCATTAGCCGATCTAAATGTTACCAGCATTGTGACCACTGAACTGGGGTACTTGGGTCTTGAAAGAAATGCCTTGGAAGAAGAATTTCTGGTTCATGGGGTTATCATGATGCAAACTCTGTTTTCAGGAGGGATTACAACGAGAGCGATACAAGTTGAAAAGATGAGAGAAGTCAAGGTCAATCCGAGCCTTGTGCCATATACAATAGATCAGCACGGCATCGAGATATTTCCAAATATGCCATTATTTGAGGAAAAGTAAGCCTGCGAAAACTCTAATATATCCTTATACGTGATCTTTGTTAACGTACGACGAATTGTAAGGATTGGACTTTTAGATGCTCTATTCTCTCTTTCATGTTTCTAGCCTTTCTTTTCTCAGAGGCATCTCGCTCTCTAGATACCTTTGATTATACATTTTCTTGATCTTCAAGAATTTTTCTAAACCTTTTTCAGTTTCTCTCTCATAAATATTGATCTCTCCTTCGAAAAGATCTAGAATTGCATGAACTTCTTCTGACGGATGCATCTGAGGGTTCACCACTGCCAAAGTAGTAAAGCCCCTAGATCTCAACTCTGAAATAAGGTCGGTTAGCCACCTTCTGGTTTGAACGGCGTGATGCTGCAGCAAAACGTCTGAAACAATTTCAATGCAAGCCCTCCTTGGACCACTTAGCGACATGTCTAATGTCCGAAAAGCTTTGGTCAATGCAATATTAATTTCGGTAAGGTTTTCCACACCCTTCAATTTGAACACGTTAGGTAAGTCTTTCATCATTGTATCTGCTCGAGGATTACATATGAAAAGGTAAACGTTTGACTGAAATTCTTTCATTAAAGCCCTTATCCCACGCGCCTCTATGGTAACGTAAAACGCGATCTGGCCCTCTTTAGCTCCTGCTTCGAGAAACTTCTTAATTAACAAATCTCTTTCGTCGCATGCAGGTGAAGTTAATATGACTGCATAATTTTGGGGTATCCCGCCAAGCAACAGATTGTCAAGATCCCCATATCCAGAGGTAATACGGTCTGGAAGAACAACCTTTGAAACCTCAATTGCTGTAGGTTTGCGCGCTTTTATGACGCCTCTTCTTTTGAGAGTTCTAATCCATGCGATCCTAACTAAAGCGGCAGTGAGCGCTGCCCCTGAAAGTCCTAAGATAACTTGCAGAATTTCAGGACGGAATAAGTTTTCCCACCAAGCAGGCGCCTGCACATAGTGAGCAGTGACTTCGCACGGCCCATCCATGATGAAAGATATTGGGTTAACGCCGCGATCCCATTTTGTCCCATTAACAGTCCAATGGTCAAATACTTTTTCACTTGTTTTCTGGGCGGTGCAGGTCACTAGTGTACCGTTGTCATACCATGGTGCCAGTGGAGAGACGTTTGGCTGAGGACTTAGTCCAGCAGGATCGGTGCGGACCACCAAGAGATATTGGTGTCTCCAAGTAGCCGTCTGGTTGATAGGCCCACTCATGTTTATCGACGCTGGGTTGTCTGTACCGCTGTAGCTCCCATAGCCTCTTCCGATCCATCGAAAGACGTATCGCTCTTGATCTGACGGATAGACCAAACTGGGAGCGAAAGCTTGGATAGGTACTGTTGAGTTTTCTTTATGCCAGTGTTCTCCCACGGAAGGATCTGTTGTACCGAGGTTTGCGTCAATGATTAGTCGATATTGAGTCTCGTATTCAGCTTCCAGTGTTTGTTCGCTGTTTACAAAAAGGGTTCGTGGATTTTCCGCATGGCCATCGTTCCATTTAATAAAGACCCTTCGCGAGTCGGGCCTGGTCAAAACTGGGGTCGTGAGATTGATGATATAATAATCGGGCAAAACAAATACTCGAATTTTTCCATTAGGATCCGTTGTATATGACGTTTCATTAATGTTCACCGGGGTGTCAGGGTAACTTGTCTGAATCGTTAAGACGTATCCAGATAGGTGGTATTCAACAAGTTCGTCCCATGGAGTATCTATTGCGAAAGTTATTTTTTCATATGCGCTTCTATAAGAATTATATTTTCCCTTTTCATCTGGGAAAAATATCGACATACCATGAGAATCTGGGTCGGCTTTATCGGCTTCTATAATTATTGTATTCCCGATTGAAAGCGCAGCCATCACTTGATCAGCAGTATTCCGAAGTTCTTCGTCAAGAACAGATTGATAGATTAGCTGAGCAAAATGGTAGAGATCAATGTAGTAGCCAGTCTGGCCTGCGTAAGGTCCTTGGTATCTTGCAGTTAAATTTCTGGCTAGACTTATCTGTTCATGATGTGGAGTTTCTTTTTCCTTCAAATTTAGGGCAAAATCGTCAATTGCTGCTGTCAAACTCGTAATCTTAGTTAGGTCTGTTGCCGACATCGTTGCATTTGGAATATCGATAATGGAGATGCACCAATCTATGTAATCGGTAACAACCTTCGTAGCAAATGTGCTTGGCGACATCGATGAGTTGCTGATCAAGCTTGAAAGGTAATGATCATAAGGGGCTGGTGCATAACCAAGTCCTTCAGGGCCAACTAGCACGTTCGCATAGTCTTTAATCTGATAAGTTACCTCGGTCATGCTCATACTGCAAGCGTCAATGAGTACCGCATCCATAATTGTTGGGAGTCCGCTTAGAGCTTGGGTGAGTTCTGGAAGGGATAAACTGTCTGTTCCATTTGTAATATCGAAGCAGACACCCATGCAACCAGTTCCATGATCCCAGAGAACTAAGAAGTAATAATTCGCCGGGTAATTGTTTATTGTCCAGTTGACAAAATCCTTTAATGTGTCAGGACTCCCCATGTTAACCTCGCCTAAATGTTCAGTTGCATTCTCAGGCGCAGGAGTCATATCTTTGGTGACTTTGAAGCGGTAACAATCTGTCCAGTTGCCAGGTCCAATATCCGGGTCAGGCGATCTGTCCATTTGCACTACGATGTTTACTTTGGAGGATGAGCCTACACTGGCCATTTTCGAGAAAACTTCAAGGCTAGCGTTTTCTAGAGCGTTATCTGCGTCAAGATAGACCATAAATGTCCAATCTGCGACGGGTTCACTTCCAACAATAAACAGGGTAGTTGCAATGGGCCCATAAGGCATCAATGTGTTATTGAAATAATAGCTGTCGAGGTAGACTTCCACCTTCCAGTTTCCAACAGGAGTGCTTGAATTGATGGAAATGTAATCGTAGGGAGTATACCCGTATCTCCAATAGTTCCAAGTAACATTGGTATCCTTGTAGTCAGTGAAGCTACCTGAGTACGTTTTATATGTGTTGCCATCGGGTTGAATCCAAACAGTTGTGAAATTGTGACAGCATCCCAGCTCCTCGTTGAAGTAGGCGATCTTGTCAAACCTTAAATAATGATATGCCTTTGCGTTCGCACCTATTGTAAACCGTGATTTCATATTAACAGGATGTCCATTTGCATCGATATCCTCGCATATGCGAGGGCTATTCAACCCACCATTGGTGACCTCGAAGAACTCTGAAAACAGAAGAGAGCTGTTCAAGTAGTAAACTTCAACTTTATATGCCGTAGGGTAGTTTAGCCCAGGCCAATACCCAGCTATGTTAAGATAACCCTCGATGGCGTGCTCTCCATCGTATAACGCAAGGTAACTCCAGCTATAGCAAAAAACCCAAGTCTTAGAGGAATCACTCCTATAATACCATCTAAAATCGATTGTATCAAACTTTTTGATTGAAACGGTTGTTAAACATACTGCCTTAGTATCGCTTGGCCTGAAAATTGTTGTGGGCTCAACCGGATTATAAAGAGAGTCGCGGTCCTTACACATTAGGTGTCGAGTAAACGAAGCAGAATTAGAAATAAGAGAAAATTGCAACATTTGATGCCCCCCTCCTTGAAAGGTTCCAGTTTGATTTTCTCGAAGAGACTTAGCGACTGCTTGACCAACTTCAATGCGATCTGAAATTGCAGCAACAGTGGCCTCCTGATCCGTTGAGTGATTTTCTTTAACCCAAACAACGTCAGTAGGATTCATCTGTAAGCTAAAGACAAATGGCAAAAGATAAATCAAAACTAAAGCTAGAAAGAAAATTCTCTTGTCAGTCTTCAATTTAATCACTAGGTGTCAGGGTATAATATTAATCTATCATATCTGGGATATAAAAATTCAGAAGTGCTAGCTTACGGACTGAATTTTTGAATTTTGTTTTTATATGGTGCAACCGATGGAGTTTGTTGGAACGAAGTCCATGCAAGAGTTGATAAAATGGAGAGACGAAGATGTAGAATTAGTGGAAATATAAGGTGAATAATAGTTTCATATTAACTAAAGAAGATATAGAAAAATAGCAGAATATTTCTGATTACTGTATGTTTTGATTCAGTAGAAGATTCTTTCTGAAAAACTTAATATTGCCATTGGCACCTTAATGGTATGCTGAGGAAGAGGAGAAGAGATGAAAAAGAAAGTAGTTAAAGGAGTAATGCTGACACTTCTTTTGATCTGTATATTAACGTTGGCATTTAACGTTCAACCAGCTAAAGCAATAATGGTTCGAGATGATCACCCAACTTTAGAAGAAAGTGATCCTGCTCCAACCAGCTACTCTGCTGCATTCATTTATTCGACTGACCTTGCTTCGGCTCAAAGATACGAATCACTGCTGGAAGCGCATGGTGTGGCTGTTGATTTGGTGTCTAACTCAACTGCAGAGACTTGGAATTACAGTAGTTACGGATTAATCATAATAGGTAGCGATACTGGTTCGTTTAGCCAATGGAAACCTGAGTCTGCTGTCCCAGTGATAAATGGATCAGGCAAGCCTATTTCGGGGCTTGGTGAGGGCGGTTACGCTTTCTTTGGTAAGCTTGGTTTAGACATTGGCTACCCTCATGGATGGCATGGAAATGAAAACAGAATATACGTTGTTGACGCTACACATCGAATCTTTAATTACCCCATAAGTATCAGCATACCTCCCGACAAAATAATACAACTCTACAATTCTACATCTCACGTAGGCATCTACATGCCATCTCCGGTTGCTGGTGTTACTCGTTTAGGTCGCGAATCGGTCGATATTAATCATTATCCTTTGATACAGGAAGACACTCGTTATGTTTTATGGGGATTCTCCAATTCTCCCGCAGGCATGACTCAAACAGGAAAAGACCTTTTCGTTAATGTTGTCTTATGGCTTTTAGGCTGGACTGCTCCAAGCTCCACCCGGTATCCATGGTCCATGTTCCATCACGACCTCAAACACACGGGCTACACTGAAAGCCCAGCACCAAACACAAACCAAACACTCTGGAGCTACGCAACAGGCACCTATGTGTTTTCTTCTCCAGCTGTTGCTGATGGTAGAGTCTACATAGGATCCGGAAATGGCAAGGTTTACTGTCTTAACGCTTTTACTGGGGCACACATATGGAACTATACAACAGGCAGCTATGTGCTTTCTTCTCCAGCTGTTGCTGTTGGTAGAGTCTACATAGGATCAAATGATAAGCAGGTTTATTGCCTCAACGCTTCAACTGGAGAGCACATATGGAGCTATACAACAGGCAGCTATGTGCAGTCTTCTCCAGCTGTTG
>Ga0209725_1000009_pt1 | contig 146182 bp, 138 predicted proteins | sample I18A1metaG_FD_184145 | JGI IMG/M metagenome (GOLD analysis project Ga0209725, IMG submission 184145) | Lake sediment bacterial and archeal communities from Gulf of Boni, Indonesia to study Microbial Dark Matter (Phase II) - ​I18A1 metaG... | ecosystem: Environmental > Aquatic > Freshwater >...
GGGGATGACGGGGCGGTTGCGGGCAGCCAGTTTCGCCTCCAGGCGGGCGAAGGCGTGGCGCAGGTTGATGTAGCGCGAGCGCGACTCGGTGGCGGTGACCACCAGCCCGGTCGGCAGGTGGGTCAGGCGCACCCCGGTCTCGCTCTTGTTACGATGCTGGCCGCCGGGACCGGAGGCGCGGAAAAAGTCGATGCGGATGTCGTCTGGAGACATAAGGTCAGGTTGAGGTTGAGGTTGAGGTTAAGGTTGATGGGGCCGGAGGCCGAAACCAGGATCATGCCTTTGTTTCGGGAAAATAGCACGACTTGCCATGAAACCGATACTGTTCGCCATTTATCAATAGCGCCATGACCGCCGTCACACCTGCCGCGCTGCGCCGGGCCATCCTGGTCCTCGGCCTCTCCGGGATGGTCGCCCACAGCGTCCTCTTGCGCGAACTGCTGATCCTCTTCTCCGGCAACGAATTCTCCGTCGGGGTGATCATCGGCGGCTGGATCGTCGCCGAGGCGGCCGGCGCCATGGCGGCGGGGCGGCTGGTGCTGCGCGGCCATGACCCGGCCCGGCCGTTCCTGGCCCTGACCGTGGCCTTTTGCCTCGCCTTCCCGGCAACGGTCGCCGCGGTCCGCAGCTTCAAGACTCTGGCCGGCCTCCCTGCCGACCAGGGGGTGGGGATCGGTGCCATATGCGGCGCCGCCGGACTGTTGCAGCTGCCGGTCGCCGGGGTGCACGGCGCCCTGTTCGTCCTGGCCTGCGCCCTGCTGGCCAGAAGCGGCAGCGCCCCCGGCCAGGCCGCCGGACGGGTTTACACCCTGGAAACCTCCGGGACGATCGCCGGAGGGCTCATCGCCGGTTACCTGATCGTCCCCCACACCAGCCCCATGCTTGCCGCCGCCCTGGTCGCCCTGCTCAACGGCGCCGTGCTCTGGCCGCTCGCCCGCCGCCGGCCGCTCGCCGCCGCCAGTTGCCTGCTTTTGGCGATCACCCTGTTGGCCGGGGCTGCAACCATCGAGGACGCCACCCTCCGCCGCCAGTGGCAGGGGCGCGCCCTGGCCGGCACCCACAACACCCCCTACCAGAATCTGGCGGTGGTGGTAAACGGTAGCCAGCTGACCTTCTACGCCGACGGGCTCCCCCTGTTCAGCGTCCCCGATCCCGATATCGCCGCGGTCGAGGAGTTTACTCACCTCCCCCTGCTTGCCCACCCGCAGCCGCGGAAGGTGCTCATTCTCGGCGGCGGCGCCGGCGGCAGCGTGGCCGAGGTGTTGCGCCACCCCTCGATCATCCGGGTCGATTACGTCGAACTCGACCCCTGGCTGCTGCGCACAGTCACCGCCCATACCCCCGCCGTCACCCGGGAGGTGCTCGCCGACCCGCGCGTCACCGTGCACCATGGCGATTTCCGCCAGTTCTTGCGCGAGGTCAGCACCCCCTACGACGTGATCCTGGCGGGAATGCCGCTCCCGGTCACCCTGCAGGGGAACCGCCTCTTCACTCGCGAGTTCTTCATCCTGGCCCGCCAAGCCCTCAACCGCGACGGGCTGCTGGCAGTGGCCGCCACCGGCTCGCTCACCTACTACGGCCCCGAGTTATTGGCAGTCAACGCCGGCTTGTTACGCACCCTCGAGGCCGCCTTCCCCGCGGTGCAGGTGCTCCCCGGCGACACCAACCTCTATCTGGCCGGGGGACCGGCGCTTCTTGGCAACCTCGCCGCCGCGCCGCTAGCCGCACGCCTCGATGAGCGCCGGCTTGCCACCCGCCTGATCAGCGCACCGCACCTTGACTATCTGCTCGATGCCGAGCGGCATCAGTGGCTGCGCGACACCCTGGCCGGGGCCGGCACGGTCAACCGCGATCTCAGCCCGCAGCTGTTGTTCGACAACCTGGCCTACAGCACCATCCTTTTCACCCCGCAACTGCGCGAAAGCTTCGCCGCCCTGCACCGGCTCTCCCTCCCCGGACCGGCCCTGGCCCTGATTGTGGCCGGGGTCCTGGCCGGGCTGCTGGCCCGTCGCCGCCCGGCCCTGACCGCCCCGGCAGTGATCGCCGTCACCGGCTTTACCGCCATGCTTTTGGAACTGACCCTGTTCTGTTCCTTCCAGGTGCTGTACGGGGCCTTCTTTCAGGCTCTGGCTCTGTTGATCAGCACCTTCATGCTCGGTCTGGCCCTCGGCAGCTGGCTGGTCAGCACCGGGCCGCTTGCCGGGCGGGACGAGTGCCGCCTGCTGCTCACCGTCGATGCCGGCCTGCTCCTCTTCGCCGCCCTGCTTGCCGCTTTGTTCAGCGCCCCGACCCTGCCGATGGAGGGGGCGCTGCGCGCCCACCTGCTGATCCTCCCCTTGCTGGCGGTCTGCGGCCTTCTCACCGGCATGCAGTTCCCCCTGGCCAGCCGGCTGCAGCAGGCCCTCGGCTGCCGGGTCGACGACCCGGCGACCACCGGTCGGGTCGGCACGATCTTTAGCGCCGATCTGCTCGGCGGCAGCCTCGGCGGCTTGCTCGGCGGCGTGGCGCTGCTGCCGGTGCTGGGGTTAAGCGGCAGTTGCCTGCTGGCCGTGGCCGCCAAGGCCGCCAGCCTGGCGCTCCTTTTTATTTCCCGCAAACCGCGCTAGAATATTTAAATGTTCTCGCGTCGGACCTTTTTGGCCGGCACCTTGGCCGGCACCCTCGCCTGGCAGCGCGACGCCCGCGCCTTCCTCACCGGCGACCGCCCGCAGCTCCAGGAAGCCCGCCATTACCGCAAGCTCGACGACGGTACGGGGACCGTGCAGTGCGCCCTCTGCCCGCGACGCTGCACGTTGAGCCCCGGCAACAGCGGCTTCTGCCGCGCCCGCCGCAACGAGGCGGGAACGCTCTACACCCTGGGCTACTCCCTCCCCTGCTCCATTCACGTCGACCCGGTGGAAAAGAAGCCTTTCTACCAGTTCCACCCGAAAAGCACCTCCTTCTCCCTGGCCTGTGCCGGCTGCAACCTGCGCTGCAAATTCTGCCAGAACTGGGAGATCTCCCAACGCGCGCCGACCGAGACGCGCAACACCTTCCTCCCCCCCGCACAGGTTCCGCCGCTGGCGGCCATGAAAGGGAGCAGGAGCGTGGCTTTCACCTACACCGAAGCCACCACCTTCTTCGAGTACATGCTCGACACCGCCCGGGCCAACCGCAAGGCGGGGATCCTCTCGGTCTGTCACTCCAACGGCTACATCAACGCCGAGCCGCACAACGAGCTGATCCCCTTGCTCGATGCCGCCAATATCGATCTGAAAGGGTTCAGCGAACGCTTCTACGCCGAGGTCTGCGAGGCCACTCTGGAGCCGGTCCTCGCCAGCCTCAAGCGCCTGCGCGCCGGCGGCGTATGGGTCGAGATCACCAACCTGGTGATCCCCGGCTACAACGACTCGCCGGAGATGCTCGGCAGCCTGGCGCGCTGGGTGGCCGACAACCTCGGCGCCGACACCCCTGTGCATTTCTCGCGCTTCTTCCCGCTCTACAAAATGACCGCGGTGCCGCCGACCCCGGTGGAGACACTGGAACGCGCCCGTGCCCTGGCCCTCAAGGCCGGGCTGCGCTACGTCTATGTCGGCAACGTCCCCGGCCACCCGGCCAACAACACCTGGTGCCCGCGCTGCGGCCAACAGGTGATCAGCCGCGCCGGCTTCAGCGTGCTGGCACGGAACCTTAAAGGGAGCGCCTGCGCCGCCTGCGGCTATAAAATCGCCGGCATCGGTCTCGCCCCCGCATGAAGGCCCCCATGACCCTGATCAGGATGCTGACCATGAGCCTTGTCCCTGTGCTGCTGACCACCCTGGCCGTCGCCGCCCCGAGCCGTCCGCCAGCGGTCGCCGGCAGCTTCTACCCGGCCGACGCCAAAATCCTGCAGGCCACGGTCGACGGCTTTCTCGCCGCGGCCGCCCTCCCTGCCACCGAGGGGGAGTTGCGCGCCTTGGTGGTGCCGCACGCCGGCTATGTCTACTCCGGCCCGACCGCCGCCCACAGCTACAAGCGCCTGCGCGGCAGCGGCATCCGGCGCGTGATCCTGGTCGGCCCGGCCCATCGCGTCCCGGTCAGCGGCGCCGCCATCGACGCCAAAGGGCGCTGGCGCACCCCCTTGGGCGAGGTGGCGATCGATGAGGCCCTGGCCGGCCAGCTCCTTGCCGCCGCCCCCGGAATCGGCGCCGCCAGCGAACCATTTGTCGCCGAACACTCGTTGGAAGTGCAGCTGCCGTTCCTGCAGCGGGTGCTGGGAGAGTTCACCATTGTGCCGGTCCTGATCGGCACCCCCACCGCCGCCACCATTCAGGGGCTGGCGGCACAGATCGCCCTGCTCCTGCGCAGCGATCCGGGGACACTGCTGGTGTGCAGCACCGACCTCTCCCACTACTACAGTGCCGCCACCGCCCGCGGCAAGGATACCCGGGTGATTGATGCGGTCAGGCGCATAGCGGTGGGCGAACTAGAGACCCTCCTGCGCAGCCGGGAAGGGGAGGCCTGCGGTGGCTGGCCGCTCCTGCTGACCATGCTGGCGGCTCGTGGCGCCGGCGCCACCAACGGCAACCTCTTCCACTATGCCGACTCCTCGGCGGCGAGCGGCGACACCGCCAAGGTGGTCGGCTATGCGGCCATGGGGCTCTACCGCACACCGCTGACCAAGGCGCGCGGCGCCGAGTTGCTACGCCTCGCCCGCCAGGCCGTCGCCGCCAGGGTCAAGGGAGAAGCGCTCCCCGAGCCGGCCTGCGACGATCCGCGCCTGGCCGCCGACGGTGCGGCCTTTGTTACCCTTAACGACAGGAACGGCCAGCTGCGCGGCTGCATCGGCGCGATCCTGCCGGTCGAGCCGCTGTGCCTTTCGGTGCGCAACAACGCGGTTTCCGCCGCCACGCGCGATCCGCGCTTTGCGCCGGTCCGTCCCGAAGAGCTTCCCGGTCTGAGTATCGAGGTCACCGTGCTCTCGCCGCTCGAGCCGGTCAACGATCCGCAGCAGATTATCATCGGCACCCACGGCGTCTATCTGCAGGCGCGCGGCACCAGCAGCGTCTTCCTCCCCCAGGTGGCACCGGAACAGGGGTGGGACCTGACCACCACCCTGCGCCAGCTGGCACGCAAGGCCGGGCTCCCGCCCGAAGGGTGGCGCGATGGCCAGCTGTACCGCTTCACCGCCGAAATCGTGCATGAGGAGAAGCGCGGGCACTGAACGAGAAAGGTCAAGAAAAGACTTGACACGTTGCGCACGGCCTTATATATAAGGCGGTCTGTGAGCCGGTAGCTCAGTCGGTAGAGCATCTGACTTTTAATCAGATGGTCGTGGGTTCGATCCCCCCCCGGCTCACCACTTTTAAATCGCGTATCTGCGGGGTCATTTCCCGCCGGAACTTGAGATGCTTCGAGTCCCGTTCGTCTAGCCCGGCCCAGGACACCGCCCTTTCACGGCGGCGACAGCGGTTCGAATCCGCTACGGGATACCAAGTTGAAAAAGGCCCTTCCGCTCACGCGGAGGGGCTTTTTTCCTTTTGACCATGAAAACGACAGGTTCTGACTGGTTATCGATCCGGCAGTACGATGAAACTGTGAGCGAAGCAAGGAAAGTGGTGATAATTAACTGTCTTGAGTTTAAAGGGACGCAGTTTAACTTGTTGCTCGACCAGTCAACCGGCAGATCCCTTCTGCCTTTCTTGGTACGGGTATGAAAAAAATATAATTTTAACCGCGCTACTGCCCGATTCACTCCGCAGGCCAACCGTCTTTACTGAGCAAAACCGGCAGGATAGTTGTCAACTGCAGGGCCGCAGTACCCCGGAACCCACCCGGAGCGTCCCGATAATCCGCCGATATTTCCGCAAAAATCCCGAGTCGGCCTTGCACATGTGAAGCCGCGCATGCTACGGTCGGTTCAAGTTAAAAGTTTGTGCAACAGTTTGCCGACACGATTATTTAGGTTAATCAGTCAGGGGAAACCACACAGGCCTTTCAGCTGGGTGGTTTTTTTGTTTGGTACAGCAGGCAACACTTGCACAGCATGACCGTGTTCAGACGAACACAAAAGGAGATTTTCGATGGCAGAAGGTATTGTGAAGTGGTTCAACGATGCAAAAGGCTTTGGCTTCATCCAGCAGGACAACGGGGCGGATGTCTTCGTCCACTTCTCTCAAATCCAAAGCAGCGGCTTCAAGTCTCTCGCCGAAGGTGACCGCGTGCGTTTCGATGTCGCCGACGGCCCCAAGGGGCAGCAGGCCTCGAATGTGAGCCGAATCTGATCCCTTCCCCGCGCGAAACGGATCAAGGTAGCCCTGCGGATTTCCCGCGGGGCTATTTTTATTGCCAACGGAGATTCTCATGAATAAATCAGTTCAGGCTGCCGGAGACATCATTGACGCCCGATGCACCAAGTGCCAGAAGGTCACCAATCATGTGATTGTGGCCATGGCCGCCAATAAACCCGCCAAGGTGCAATGCAACACTTGTCAGGGCACCCATCGCTACAGATCGCCAGAGGTGGTTCGACCCGCCCCTAAACGCGCCGCGGACACTCCGGTCGTCATGCCGGAGGAGCGCCATCACCTCGAGCACGCCAAAAACAACATTCTGGCTAAGGACTACAACATGGAGATGGATTACCGGGTCGGCGTCACGATCAAACATCCAAGTTTCGGTATTGGCCTGGTGCAGCGGCATTGCGGCAGCCGCAAGATGGAAGTCCTCTTTGATTCGGGGAAAAAGATCCTGCGCTGCAAGTAAACATTGAGGCGAATGCCCGCTTCCTGCAATCCTCCCTCCTGGGCTCCTGCCTCAATCCAGATGGCATCCTCGACGAATCGCCCAATGCGGATCGCGCGGTTAAAACCCGGCCCGGCGCTGAGTTGTCAGCGCCGGGCTCCGCCGAACCGGGATTGACTTGATATTGCCGATCAGGATTTGATCAAGCAGTTGGTTCGCAACGCCCCGCACTCGTAGAAGATCGCAATCTGACCACACCACCGGGCTTTCCCCTCCTCCATTTGACAAGGGCGGGGGTGTACGCTAGACAGAACACAGAAGAACACCTCTTTAGCGCTGCAGCAAACCGCACCGGAGCGCCATGACCGCCCACGATCCGTTTGCCATCATCGCCGCCCGCCCCGTTACGCTCTATCTGCTGCGCCTCCAGCCGCTGTGGGAGGGGGATGCCGAGTGCATCGAACTCGGCAGCGACCTGCAGGAGATCGTTGCCCGCATCGAACGCGAGCGGTCCGTCACCGGACTGCTTGGCGGCGAACTCAAGCCCATGCGTTACTGCGTGCTGGAAGTGGAGCGGGCGCTGTGCGTTGAGGCGACGGGGGATATCTTCCATGCGCGCGAACGCACACCGGTCTGGAAGGTGATGGTGCCGGCTTCGGGAATCTACAGCCGCGACACCATCCACAGCTGCCTGGGACGCGGAGCGGGACGCAACACCGAGAAATACGAGACGGCTCTGTTCCACTACCCGCAGGCCAGGGAGTTCTACACCTACTCGAGCAGCGAGATCCGTCCGGTGGACGAGGGGGTGTTTGTGCTCGAGCAACCGGGTCGCCCGGCCTGACCATCGGCCAGAAGCGATCTGCTGCGGAGGTCAGCATGCCCGGCAAATACCGTAACGACCTCAATCTCGCCGGACAGATTCAGCAATTGCTCTTCCCGAAGAGCTCCCCGGTCTGTGCCTGGAACTGCATCGGCGTCAGGAACCGCATGGCCGAAAGGCTCGGCGGCGACTACTTCGACTTCCTCGACAAGCCGGAAAACTGCCTGACCGTGCTGATCGGCGACGTCACCGGCCACGGTTTGGGGGCCTCGGTGGTGATGTCGCTGCTGTACGGCTTTATCTACAATTCCACCATGCAGCTCCGCTCGGTCCGCGACATCGTACGCCAGGCCAACCGCTTTCTGTGCGGCTTTGCCGACCGTTCCAACGATCTGGACCATCTCTTCTCATCGACCCTGTTCCTCGGCATCATCGCTCCCGACACCCTGCAAATGCATTACGTCAATGCCGGCCACCCGCCCCCGCTCATCCGCCGCGGCAACGAACTGCTCACCCTCACCCAGACTGCGCCGCCGATCGGTTTCTTTGCCGACCCGGAGATCGCCATGTGTTCGACACAACTCGTCAGGGGGGACCGTCTCCTCCTCTATACCGACGGCATCATCGAACTGCTCAACACGGCGCAGGAGCCGTTCGGCAGCAACCGCCTGGCCAGCTTTCTGCTCAACGACGACGGCGACCACCTGGAGTGCCTCGACCGTCTGTTTGCAAGGCTGCGTGACTTTGCAGGGGGTGCCGAGTTCAGCGACGACTGCACGGCGATTGTCATCGACCTGCACGGCAATTGGGGCAGCACCTAGTTGCGCTGGCGGCAACGGCTAGCGGTCTTCGCCACCCTTCCCCGCCGGCCGGATGGAGAAGACCGGATCCGACAGGTGGGTAGCACGGCATTCAGGGCAACGGGATGGCCTGGTCAGGCGGACGCGGCCGGCAAAAACATAGCCGCAGGCCAGACACGTCGGCTTGCTCACGGCGAGGCGTTCGCCGCCCCCGGGAAGACTGCGGGCGATATGGTCCAGATGCCCGGCCACCAGCTTTTCCGGGATCCCGACGATCTGCGAAAGTTGGTGGGCCGTATGGCCGTGACCGCGCAGCGCATCGGCAAGCGCCTTGCGAACCGTCGTCTGGCGTGGTGATGGTGCACGCGGCCCGGTGTCCTTCTCCATCAGCCCCCCTTGTGATCACCCCTGCCTGCGAACCACGGCCAGCAACTGCTGCAGCAGATCCCCTGACGCGTCGAGCCAATGGATCGGCACCCCGTGTTTTTCCATGCGCCTGAACCAGGTCTCCTGGCGTTTGGCAAAATCGTGGATGGCCGAGTTGAGTTTCTGGAACATGTCGTTGCGGTTCAGCTCGCCCAGCAGATGGCGGCTGATGAAGCGGTATTCGAGACCATAGCTGTCGAGCTGCTGCGCAGAGACGCCGGACGCGAGCAGGGAGCGGACTTCGTCGACCAGCCCCAACGCCAGTCGCTGCCTGAGCCTTTCGGTTATGCGCCTGCGCAGCTCCTCGCGGGCCATCCTGATGCCGAAGACCAGGGGGGCCAGCGCCGGCAACTCGACGACCTCCTGTGTCGCGCCGCGGGATGTGCAGATGGCGATCTCGATTGCGCGGACCAACCGCTCGCGCTGCAGAAGGTCCGTCGTATTGTGCTGATCGGGAGCCAGCGTGAGGAGGCGCTGTCTGAGTTCGCCGTCCGACAAGGCAGACAACGCGGCGCGCAAAACCGGGTCTTCCGGGACATCGACCAGCCGGTATCCGCGCAGGACCGCGTCGAGATACAGCCCCGTACCACCGACGAGAATCGGCAGCCTGCCACGTGCGGTCACCAGGTTAAACGCCTCTCGAAAGCACTTCTGGAAATCGAAGACGCTGAACTCCTCGCCGGCAGCGCGGATGTCGATCAGATGATGGGGGACGTCGCCGTAGGCGTCGAGATCCTTGCCGGTCCCGAGATCCATCCCCCGGAAAACCTGGCGGGAGTCGGCGGACATGATCTCGCCCTGCAGAAGCCGCGCGGCGGCCACCGCCAGTGCGGTCTTGCCACAGGCCGTTGGACCCAGGATCACGATTAGATTGACGGGGGTGGCGCAGGGCATCGTCTGGCGGCGTTGACTCACCGGCTACTCCCGCCGCCAAACCGGGGAGAGGGCCCGGCGCGGGTTGTCGATGCCGGTCGGCATGATTTTCAACCGGTCCTCTTCGACCACCAGCTTGAAGGAGTAGCGGTCATAGAGGCAGCCCTTGCAGGAAAGGACCACGTCGTTGCCGACGACCTCCCCGATTTTGCACTCGGTGAGCCGGTCGACGGCCACCTCCTCGTAATAGGCCGGATCGATCCCGTAAAGTTCGGGATAGGCCTTGGCCAGGAGGGGCCGGATCTGGCTGGAAAAGGCGGCGCGCCTGGTCTGCTCATCCATTTTGCCGCGCCGCTCCAGATAGGCGAGCAAGGTCTTGACCAGCGGCACCCCTTCCTCCCGCACCCGCTCTTCCGGCGCCGGCACGAGCGTCGCCCTGACCGGCTTGCCGAGAACTGGCAGAGGCAGGTTCTTCATTGTCAGGTCGTGCTGCTCCGCCGCATAGAACCAGGGGGTCACCAGGCTGGGGTCATTGCCGCCGAGCAGGCTGATCGCAGTCGGTTCGATGACGTAGCGCCCGCGATATTCGGCGGTTTTGAAGACGATCAGCGTCGGCCATTCCTGGCTTTTGCGCAGCAGCTTGACCGCGACATAGTCGCCGTTTTCGGCCAGAACCCTGAACCCGTCAGGGCTGTACTTGTTGAGAGTGAAGCCACCGCGATCGACGCCGAGGATCTCGAAATAATAGGGGGCCAAGAGGGCCAGCATCTTCTGGTCGATCTCGACCAGCTGGCTTTTGCTTGCGGAGTTGACCATCTGCCGCTCCACCATGAGCGCCATGAACGCCTCCACGACCCTGCTCCTGCCGCTGGCAACCTTCTCTTTGTCGGGCTGTTCGGCACAGGCCGGGTTGCCGCCCAACAGCAACAGCCCTAGCAGCAGAGCACCCAGGAAAACGATTCGCACACCGTCCTCCTAGTCGCAGCGGATCGAGGACCCCTCAAACCGGCAACGCGCCGTTCCCGACCGAGAGTCGGGTGCAGTTGCAGGCCGGACCGACTCGGTGGCGGCGTCCGGAGTTGGCCGAGGCGGCAGGGTGACCGCCGGGTACGTGAAAATTTCTTCAAGGGCACCAACTTCTCTCCGACCGTTCCCAACACTGAAATAGCTGGCCCGGTTGAGGTCGGCAATCACCTCGCGATCGATCTCGGTGAACCGGCTCCGGTTGCCGTGCAAGGCCTCGAGCAGGTAAACGTTGCGCTCGCCGATGGTGATCTGCCGGTTCAGCAATTCCAGGAGATTGTTGTCGCTGCTCGCCCTGACGCTGAGCATGTACTCGGCGTAGCGGCGGTCGGCGTTGCCGTAATCGGCGAGACTCTGGTCGTAGCACGACTGGATCATCTCGCGGAAGCGGATCAGGTCGGCGACATTCTGCGCGGTCACATAATTTCTGTTGCTCATCTTGGTCAGTTGCCGGTTGTCGCTGAGGTCGTAGATGAACAGATCGCTCAGGCGCTCGTAAACCGGGTTGGCGCGTTTCACCTGGTCCATGCACTGCTTCGAATTGGCCGCCGCCAAGGCTCTCCGGGCCAGGTACTCCTGCCCGACGACCTCGGTCTGTTTGGTGGCGCACCCCGCGGCAAGCAGCAGTCCCGAAACGGCAAGCAGCAACTGCTTCATCTTTATCTCTCGCCTCCGGAATGGATCGACCCGCCAGAACGATATCGCGAAGTTGCCGGAAGGTTCAACGGGAAACGCGCGGCGCCCCCCCGGAGACGACGGGCAGGGCATCTGGCCGAAGCGGCCTGACGTATTCTGACAGACACCTCCCCGCCGCGCTTTACAGCCCTCCGCCTTTCGGCTAGACTACGTAAAATTTTCCAATGCAATGGAGGCAGACATGGCGATCAACAAAGCGATTCTCGTCGGGAACCTGGGGAAAGATCCGGAACTGCGCTATACGGCCAGCGGTCAGGCCGTTGCTACGTTTTCACTGGCGACCACGGAAAAGTTCAAGAACAAAGGCGGCGAACAGCAGGAGCGCACCGAGTGGCACAACATCGTGGCCTGGGGCCCTTTGGCCGAAATCTGCGGCAAGTACCTGACCAAGGGGAAGCAGATCTACTGCGAGGGCCGCATCCAGAGCCGCTCCTACGATGATCGCGACGGCAACAAGCGCTACATCACCGAAATCGTCATCTCCGACATGCAGATGCTCGGCGGTCGCCCCGGCGACGAGGGGGGTGGAGGCGCCGGAGCACGCCAGGCGCGTAGCGGTTCGCTCCCGGCCAAGGATCCGGTATCGGTCCCTGACGATGCCCCCTACAACACTGACGACGATATCCCGTTCTGAGGATAGCGTCTTTCCCCTGAGTGGCTGCCATGACCTTGGAAGAACGCCGAAAACTGCTGATCGAGTTGCTCGCCGACCCCGACGAAGCCGTGCGTACCGCAGCGGCCGAGGTCATCGAACAGCTCGAGTCGTTCCAGGACCTGCGCCAGATCATCGCCAACCTCGCTTCCGACAAGCGCGGTGTGCGGGTCAAGGCGATCTTCGCCATGGAGTGGATCAACTCGCCGGAGGTCTTCCCGCCATTGATCGAGCTGCTCAAGGATCCGGATGCCGACATCCGGGCCGCCGCCATCCAGGTCCTTGGCCACAAGGCCCACCCCAAATCGCTGCAGAGCCTGGTCCGCCACCTCAAGGATCCGGCGCCTGCGGTCCGGGTACATACGGCCGACGCCCTGGGGAACTTCGACGACCCGCGCCTGGTTCCGTATCTCGCGGCGATGCTGCAGGAGGCCGACGAACAGCTGGTGATCAGCGCAGCCCGTGCCCTCGGCAAGTTGCGCACCGTTGAGGCCGCCGTCCCCCTGGCCGGACTGACCAAAGACCCGCGCGCCACCGTGCGCAAGGCCGCGGTCGAAGCCCTGGCGAAGCTCCCCCTCTAACCACCATCGGCACGTACAAGCAAAAAGCCGGGGCCAATGGCCCCGGCTTTTTGCTTGTGACAGGAAACCTCAGTCAGAACCTGAGCCAGGTTGTTAAAAAACGTCGCGAGGAAGGCTGGATGCAAGGCGCACGGAGCGCAGAACCTGAGACATATCTGGAAAGATAGGCGAGGGTGCGAGCACCGCGCAACACCGCAGACAGCCTCCGCAGCAGTTTTTAAACAGCCTGCTAGTCGAGGTAGTCGACGACGTCAATCCCCTTACTCTGCGGATCCACCTCCGCCACGATCTTACGCAGGTTGGCCGGACCGAGTTGAACCCGGTAGGCGTCAGCGCAGGGCTGACCGTCGGGGGCAAAGAGAATCTTCACCTCGGCCTGCTCGGGATGCGTGGTATCGACCTTGACGACCAGGCCGATCTCGTTGTTATCGAGACGCACCAGACTGCCGACCGGGTAGGGGCCGAGCGCGCGGGCAAATTTTTCGACCATCGCCGGATCCAGCGCCGTACCGCTGATCTCGCGCAGGCGGGCGATCGCCTTGCGGGGGGTAAAGGGCCGCTGATAGGAGCGCAGGGTGGTCATGGCGTCGTAGGAGTCGGCAATCGCCGTCATGTCGACCAGGGGCGACACCAGCCGGCCGGCCACATCGTTCGGATAGCCGGAGCGGTCGTAGCGCACATGATGGCCGACGACGATCGCCATCACCTCGTCGGTCACCCCCTCCATCTCTCCGATGATGTCGGCACCGAAGCGCGGATGGTTCTTGATCTCTTCAAACTCGGCGTCGGTCAGTCGCCCCGGCTTGGTGATGATGCCGACATCGACCCGCAGCTTGCCGAGATCGTGGAGCAGACCGCCCAGCCCCAGCACCCTGAGCTGCTCCTCGCTGGCGCCACAGGCGCGGCCGACCGCAAGGGCAATCACGGAGACGTTGACCGAGTGGGTAAACGTGTAGTTGTCGTAATCCTTGAGCATCGACAGGGCGAAGAGCGCGTGCGGCTCGGTAATGGTCAGCTGCACCATTTCCTTGACCACCTTGGCGGCTTCGTCCGAGGAAGGGATCTCCCCCATGCGCACGTCGCGGAAGATCTGATCGACGACTTTAAGCGCCTTCTTGTAGACCTTGCGCGGCTCGCCGCTTTCCTCCTCCTCCGTTACCGGTACCGCCCGGATCTTTTCGACCTTCTGCTGACGCAGCGCCTCGGCAAAATCTTGGCCGCGGCAGCTGGCGGCGTGCAGCAGGCTCAACAGCGCCTGAATCTCCTCGGCGCTCAAACCGGCGGTGAATTCGATGCCGGCCAGTTCCAGATTCTCAAGGAGACCGGCCAGCTCTTCGGCCGCCGGGAACTCCTGCATGAACAGGAAGTCCTCGACGAACAGGGTTCCTTCCAGCAAACCCAGGCGGATGGTTTTCTTCTGCTGCAACAGGTTGAACAGACCGTTCTGCAGCAGCTGAATCTGCCGGGTGGTGGCCGGGTGCTCCAGCGAGTAAAGCCGCAGGCCCTTGATGGCCCCGGCCAGAACCTGCACGACCTGGCGAATTTCTTCGGGCTTCATGGATTTTCCTTCTCCAGTTGCGTCAGTGCCTTGGCAGCGGCACGGGCGACTGCGGAATTACCGTCGTGAAGAGCCTTCTCCAGCGCCTGGCGGCTGCGCTCCTCACCGATATCGCCGAGCGCGGTGGCCGCGGCGGCACGCAGCTCGTCGTTCAGGGCCCGGCGCAGCAGACGACGCTTGCCGAGGATGGCGGTCAGCGCCGGCACGGCCTCGGCCGCCCGGATTTCGCCAAGAGCACGGATGGCGTCCTTTTTGATATCCACCGTGCGGCGGCTCCAGTCGGACTGCTCGAGAAGTTTAAGCAGGGTCGGTGTCGCGCTGGCGGCGCGGATGGCCCCAAGGGAGAGCAGGGCTTGCCGGCGCAGTTCCTGATCGTCCGATTCGGCCGCCCGCAGCAGGATATCGACCGCTTTCTGACCGCCGATCTTGGCCAGGGCGCGAATCGTTTCGCGCCGCACCCGGACCTCCTTGTGCTCAAGCAGAGGGGTCAGATGCAGCAGGGTCTCCTGATTGCGGATTTCGCCGAGGATCGCCACGGCGTTGCGGACAACGTACCAGCGTTCGTCGAAAAGGTGCTCCTGCAGCACGGCGACCGCCGCCGGCCCGGCCTGGATCAGGATATCGGCGAGCAGCTTGCGGTTGCCGGCCACGCTCTCCTCGGCCAGCAGGGTCATCAGGCGGCGAATGATCTTGTCGCTCAGGAACACCAGCACCTTGGCAATGGTCTGACGGACCTGCTCTTCACCCTCGCGGGCGAAGAGGAAACCGATCAGGTAATCGGTCATCTCATCGGTCGCAAGCTGGCCGAGGGCATTCATGGCATAGGCACGCCGGGCCTCGGACAGCTTCTCGCCGCTGGCATTCCTGCAGAGCATGACCATGGCTCTGAGCACCAGGAGCCGGTTCTCCGGAATCAGGTTGAGGCGCAGCAGCGGGATCAGTTCCTGCAATTGATGCCGAAAGCGCTGGTCGTCACGTTCCTGCTCGAGCTGCTTGATCAGGCGCTCGAGATCGAGCGCCTGCGCCTGGGCCGGCGTGAGCCTGGCCTTCGGCCCCTCCCCTTCGATCTCGCTGACATCCCCCTCCGGAGGGAGCTCCTCCAGTTTCTGCCGGCGCGCCAGGATCGCCGCCAGATCGGTTTCGTTGACCCAGATCGTGGTGATTCTGGCCTGCTCCAAAACCTTCTGGATACCGCCACGCTGGTGAATCTCCTGGGGATCGATGATCAGGCAGTGTACGAAACGGTGCAGATCGCTGGCGTTCAGGTCGGGGAGGATGGTCAGATACTGGATGCGGCGGGCAAAGCAGAACGTCGCCAGTTGAGCGAGAACCTGATGGGTCTTGGCCACCGGTTGCTCGCCGAGCAGGAACCCTTCCCGCCGCACCGTCAGGGCAAGCGGCTCTCCCCCGAGCAACAGCGGCTGGAACCCCTTGAGACTCTCCGCAGCCGCTGCCTGCAAGGCCGGGTGCCTTGGCGGATAGTAGCGCAGCGCCTTGATCTGCTTGACCAGGCCGGTCAGGGCGATGGCAATCTGGGGATGGGTATCGCTGTTGGGCGGCACGTTTACTCCTTGGCATCCACGGCCGAAAACGGCTAAGCAGGTATTTTAGGAGATTCTATAGCGCTTGGCCAGCGGAACCTTTCAAACGGGCGCAAAAAACTGCCGATGGCGTGACGTCTTTGCTATAATAGCGCCCATGGACAGTTCACCCTCCGGCAAAGGAGCACCCCGCCCGGCATGACTCTGGTTCTCGGCCTCACCGGCGGCATTGCCGCCGGCAAAAGCAGTGTGGCGGCGTTGTTCGCCGAATGCGGGGCCATGGTGGTCAGCGCCGATCAGCTGGCCCGCGAGGCTGTTGCCCCCGGCACTCCGACCCTCACGGAGCTGGTGGCCGCTTTCGGCACGTCGATCCTCGCCGCCTCCGGGGAACTTGATCGGGAAAAGTTGGGGCAGATGGTCTTCGCCGACCCCAGGGCACGCCGGCAGCTCAATGCCATCACCCATCCGGCCATCGCCCGCCTGGCCGAAAAGCAGTTGCTGGCGCTGCGGCAGCAGCAGGTGGCGCTGGTTGTCTACGAGGCTCCACTGCTCTTCGAGGCTGGAGCCGAGGGGCGCGTCGACCGGGTGCTGACCGTGATCGCCTCGTCACAGCTGCAGTGCGAACGGCTCTGTACCCGCGACCGCCTCGACCCGGCGGCAGCGCAGGCGCGCATCGCCGCCCAGTGGCCCCAGGCGGAAAAGGTCGCCCGAGCCGACTACGTGATCGATAACTCCGGCCCGCTCGAAACAACCCGTCGCCAGGTCGTCGCCCTTTATCAGCACCTGCTCGCCTCCACCGCCTGAGCCTCGAGTCCCGCAAGGAAAGAGCCGACCATCTCCAGAACCTCCTGCTGGCAGGGATTCCTGGGGGCCGTCAACACGTGCGGTGCCTCCGGGCCAAACCTCCGGTAGTGCTTGACGCAACTGCCCAGACGCTCCACCAGCACCCGCCCGCTGTCGATGTCGACGACATCGTCACCGCCGCCATGCAGAGCCAGTACCGGCGCTTCGATCCCCGCAAGCCGCCCGGACAACCGTCGCAGCAGCCGGTTGATCTGATGGACGCCGGCCAGCGGGCGGCGCGTATAGTAGTGGGCAGCGGCCACATCGCCGAGCGCACGCGTCTGGTAGGGCTTGAGATGGCGTAACCAGCCGGCAAACGGTGCCAGACGATGGCGCAGGCGCAGATAGGGGGAAAGCAGAACCAGACCGGCCACCGGGCGCTGGTCGGCCAGCAACAGGGCCAGCAGCGAACCGGTGCTCAGCCCAACCACGTAAATTCGCGCAAAGTGCGGAGACAGCCGGTCATAGCCGGCGACCACCACCGCCAGCCACTCCTCCCAGAGGCGGGTGGCCAGGTCTTCGGGAGTGGTGCCATGCCCCGGCAGGCGCACGGCCAGGCAGGCCAGTCCGTGCGGGGTCAGGGCAGCGGCCAGAGGGTGCACCTCCCAGGGGGTGGCGGAGAAACCGTGCACCAGCAGCACCGCCGCACGGGACCCGGCCGGGACGGTCAGGAACGGCAGGTTCTCTTCGCTTGCTCCAGCCCGGCGCGCCGCCGCGACCTCAGCTGCCACATATTCTTCCAGGCTCGACTCCGACAAGGATCCTCCTTGACAGCCATGCCCCCGCCGACAAAAAAGCCCCCGCAATGAGGCGGGGGCTGAAAACTGTCGGCAGCGGCGCTTATTTGTGATAACCCAGGCGCGAGGAGAGTTCCTCGGAGGCCGATTGCATCAGCGGAATCAGCTCCTTGGCGATCCGCTCGTTGCTCAGGCGCATGGTCGGCCCCGAAATAATCAGGGCGCCGACAATCCGCCGGGTATAGTCGCGGATCGGCGCGGCAACGCAACGCACCCCGAGGTCCATCTCTTCGTCGTCGATGGCATAGCCCTGTTCGGCAACCTGCCTGAGCGTTTCCTTAAGCTGCTCGCGGTCAGTGATCGTCGTCGAGGTGTACCCCTTGAGTTGCCGGTTCGGGTAAAGCTCGTTGATCTCCTCCTCGCTCATGAAGGCGAGGTGGACCTTGCCGGAGGCGGTGCAGTAGGCCGGAAGACGCGAACCGACGCGAGAAACGACGCGCACGGTCATGTCGGTCTCGACCACGTCGAGATAGACGATCGACCCCTCCTTGAAGATCGCCACGTAGGAAGTCTCGTTGCAACTGGCGACGATCTTCTCGAGGATCGGCTTGGCCTGGCGCAGCAGCCCCATCTGCTTGATGAAGGTCTGCCCCAGTTCCAGCGCCTTGAGGCCGAGCCGGTAGTTTTCAGTGGCCTTGTTCTGCTCGATGTAGCCCCGCGACTCCAGCGTTGCCAGCAGGCGAAAGACATTGTTCTTGTGGAGCTTGAGGCGTTTGCTCAGCTCGGTGACCCCCAACTCGTCGACATCGTCATGAAACTGCTCGAGCAGGTCGAGGGCGTGGGAAACCGCCTGAATGATATATTCCGACTTCTCTTTTCTGGCCATGGTCGTTCTATTCCTTGCCCCCGCTGCCGCGGGCTCTGTCTATAGGGAAACCCTTATGGTGTAACGAAAGGGGCAAAAGGTGTCAAGGGAAAATGCCGAAAATGCGCCGCACTAAACGCTCCCCCCCGAAACCATCCCCCCAAAAACAAGGACACGGGAACTATAAAATGCTGTTCTACGATTGTCAAGCAAGAGTTGATTCCTTGCCAGAAGCCACCCGCTGACAAGTTGACAGGTCACGGTGAGGGAGGTAGATTGTGGCCCATCCGGCAAGGAGCGGGCAAAAAACATGCTGATGATCAGCAAGAAGATCCTGGTGGCTATCGACGGCTCCCCGCAATCGGACAAGGCGGCCGAAGAAGCCGTGCGCCTGGTGGCCCAGTCGGGGACGAAACTCCGCGGCCACCTCTACGCCGTCCTGGTCCTGCCGAGCCTCAAACCCCCCACTTTCACCGACTTCTTCCCCAGCAAGCCACCGACCGAGGAACCCGACTGGCAGGAAAAGCGCGACCGCCTCTTCTACGTGGTCGAAAAATCGGCCGCCGACGCCGACGTGGTTCTCGAATCCCTGGTCCTCTACGGTGATCCGGCCGAGGAACTGATCCACTTTGCCAAGGAGAAAGGGTGCGATGCGATCGTCATCGGCTCGTCGGGCAAAGGCGTGGTCAAACGCACCCTGCTTGGCAGCGTATCGACCAAGGTTGCCCTGCACGCCCCCTGCTCAGTCTACATCGTCCGCTGACCCCCCGTCCGGCAACCATCATCACCCATCCCCCGTCGCGCTTCGCCCCGGGATTTCAGCGTGCGGGGTCTTGCGCGTTTCCTGGCAAAGATACCGGTAGACCTCCTCGAGGGTGGCACGAATCTGGTCGAACTCATCAGGGAACTCGCAGGGCGAGAGTTCCAGGACCAGGGAATGGTCGTAGTCGGTCTCGCGCAGGTGATTGAGGAAACGCGTCAGCGGCAACCCGCCGTGGCCGGGCATCAGGTGCTCCTCGCCGTTGGCGTAGTCGGAAAAGTGGATGCTGCGCATCCGCCCCGAGCCGTAGTAATGGTAGAAATCGTTGATGAAGTTGGTGTGCATCGAGCCGCAGTGGGCGGTGTCGAAGGTCAGGTACAGGTTGTGCTCCCGGAGAAAGGCGGTCATCTTCTCGGGGGCGGCGAGCAGGTAGGGGTTGATCTTGGATTTGGGCATGCACGGCATGTTTTCCAGGGTGATCACCACCTGGTTGTGTCCCAGCTCCGCCTGGAAATCATCAACCCCTTTGAGCCAGCGCCAGAATTTCAACTCGAAATTCAGCCACGACGGCGGGTGGAAGTTGACCAGCGGCACCCCGGCCTCGAGGGCAAGGTCGGCGCAGATCTTGAGTTGGTCGACCTTGTTCCCCCAACCGTTGATGTCGAAGAACGGGGCGTGCAGCGAGTGGATCGGCAGAATTTCGCCGAGCGAGCGCAGGTAACTGGCCTGATTGCGGTTGCCGAAATCGTGGTTGACGATGACTTCCATGCCATCGAAACCAACCTCGCGGGCCAGTTCGAAGACCGTGTGGGTCGGCAGCGTATAGAGGCTCCCCGCCGAAAAGATCAGCTTCATCGCGTCAGACTCATGTCCGCAGAGGCTAACCGGCGCTCAAGGGCTGTGCACCTTTTCGACCAGGAAGCGGCGGACGCTGGCGGGCGGCGGGGGCGTCAACAGGGAGACGACGACGATGGTCAGAGTGACCAACGGCGCGCCGATCAGGGCCGAAGCCGTCGGCGGCAGCCAGTCGCACAGGCCTGGGAGCAAGTGCCCGGCCAGCACCGGGGTGAAGGTCAGAAATATGCCGAGGAGCATGCCGCTGACCGCCCCGTACTTGTTGGCCCGGTCCCACCAGATGCCGAGAAGAAAGACGGGGAAGAGGGTGTTGCCGGCCAGGGCGAAGGCCACCGCGGTGATCTCGGCGATCAGTCCCGGCGGGTTGACGGCGATCATCAGGATGAGGGCGGCAAGCAGCAGCGTCACCCCTTTTGCTACCTTGAGGAGATGCCGCTCGCTGGCCCGCGGGTTGACCAGCCGGTAATAGATATCGTAGGTGAAAGCGCCGGCGCCGGTAATCAACAGCCCGGCGACCGTACTGAACGCCGCCAGAATCCCCCCGACCGCCAGCAGCCCGACCAGGGCTTGCGAAATCCCCACCCATTCGCCAGCCTTGACCACCACCAGATCGGCAATCGCCAGGCTCTCTTCGGGCGAGAGGTGGGCCGCCGTTCTGGTCTGCCAGGCCTTGGCAAAGGCTCCGAAGGCCGGCGCGCTCCAGTAAAGGAGACCGATAAAGAGCAGCCCCCAGACCACCCCCCAGCGCGCATCACGGTTGTTGGAAACCGTGTAGAAGCGCGAGAGCACATGGGGGAGCCCTGCCGTGCCGACCATCAGCGTGAAGCACAGGGCCATCCACTGGTAGGGCGAACCGAAGGCCCATGGGTCGAGATAGTCGTGTATCATCTCCTGGGGGAGTTCGTTGAGCGCGGCACCGTAGCTGAGCTGCGGCAGAATCCAGGAATAGCCGAGGCTGGCGGCGATCGCCATCAACGGGATGATGAAACACAGGATCAGGGTGAGATAGTGCAACTGCTGATTGCGCGAGGCCCCCAGGGAGCCGGCGACCACCAGGTAACTGATCGCCACCAGCGTGCCGAGCAGCAGCGCCCGGGTGTAGTCGATACCGAACAGCCAGGCGAAGACCAGGCCGATCCCCTTGTACTGGGCGACACAATAGATGAGGGTGATGAGAATGGCGATCACCGCCGAGCAGATACGGGCCAGAGACGAATCGTAGCGCGCCTCGACGAATTCCGGGGCCGTGTACTTGCCGAAACGGCGAATCTGCCCGGCCATTAGCACCAGGAGCAGGACGTAGCCGCCGGTCCAGCCCAGGATGTAGGCGAACGCGAAATAACCCTTGACGAAGAAAATCCCGGCAATCCCCAGAAACGAGGCGGCGCTCATCCAGTTGGAGGCGATGGCCGCGCCGATCCCGGCATGCCCGGCAGAGCGGGTTCCCAACCCATAGGCGCTTTCCGCCCGGCGCCGGCTGAACAAACCGACCAGCAGCGATACGCCCAGAGCCCCGGCCAGCAGCAGGAGCGGCAGCAGCTTGAACTCCCCGAACATGTGCTACATCCCCCCCGGGCGCCGTTTATGGAAGCTGGCGGTGAGCCGGTCGATCAGCAGGTTGAAAATGACGCTGATGAAGATGAACCAGATGATCAGAAACTGGCCGCTGAACCAGTAATGCACCGGCATGCCGAGGATGGTGCGGCTGGTTAGCTGGGCCTGGGGGCAGGAGACCAGATACAGTGGGAAGCCGAACGTGAACAACCCCCAGGCCGACAGGGTGAGCCAGATGATGGTGACCTCGCGGCGCATGAAGCCCGGGCGGGGGCGAAAGAAGTTGACGCGCAGATCGTCATTGGCTGGGGGGGGCGATGGCGGCATGGGCATGCGGCATCCTCCTGCGTCGGCGTTTAATGACTTCGCTGACTTCGGGCGATGATAACAGAAGCGTCTATTCGGTGGTATCCGGCAATTCTGTCGTGGCTCCGCCGCTCTTCATGACCTCATGCAGCACCGCGGTGGCGAAACTCCCCTTAGGCAAACGGAAGGCCAGCAGCAGGTCGGCACGGTCGGCCTGAACCGACACCTCGCTTAGCGGCACGCGCAGCGGGCGGCGCTCGCCCTCCATGGTCAACCCTCCCGGCAGGCGAAAGGCCTCTAGAGCCAACTGTTCCTTGTCGAGCAGGCTCCGCTCAAGCAGCCCGGCCTGGCCGCCGGCCAGACGCACCTTGCAGCCGTAAAGCGGCGCGGTCGGGCTGATCTCGAAGGCATCCGCGCGCGATTGCTCGGCGACGGGGTCGGTAACCTCGAAGCAGGCACCGTTGACATGTTTCATGGCCAGGTCCCCGGGCCACAACCGTTCGAGGGCCTGCAGGCGCATGTCAACCACCCGGTCGAAAAGCGACGACTGGTAGGCGGAGAGATACAACCGCAGCAATTTGCGCGGCAGGGAAAGCACCGCTTCCCGTGGCGGTTTTCCACTGCGCAGTGCTTCGAGCAGCCGCCGCTCGGGGTGGCAGTGCCGCGGCAGACGCGCGATGGCCGTTGCCAGGTCGCCGGCACGGAAGGCCGCGACCGCCGCTTGCCAGTCCGGGTGCAGTATCTCCGCCGGGTCGCCGATGATCTCACGCACGGCCGCCGAAAAATCGCCGGCCAGAATGGCGCGGCCAATCCGATGGGAGTTGCCGAGCGCCCCGTAACGCTGATCGCCGAAACGGTTCGGCACGCCAAGGTCCTCGAGAACGCCGAGGATCGTTTCCGCCCGGGCCAACGCATCCGGCTCAGGCTCGTGGATGCGGATGCGGAAGCGATTGCCGGCAAGATGCCCGAGACGCAACTTGTTGCGGTGCAGACGGGCGGCAAGGATGCGCACCCCGGTAAGCTCCAGCCCGCTCACGTCCTCCGGCCGACGCAGCGGGATGGAAACGGTCTGACGGGTCACGGCCCGGGCATCCTTGAGCCCGGCATAGCCGATCTCGCGCTCGGGGACGCGCAGAGCCCTGGCCAGCTGGTGCAGCAGGTCGAAGGTGGTCATGCCGCTCTTCTCCACCGTCACATAGAGATGCTCGCCCTCGCCGCACGGCTCGTAGAGAGGAATCTCCTCGACCATGAAATCGGCCGGTTCCCGGCGCAGGGTTCCGCCGGTCCCGGGGAGCATGGCGGTCAGGTAGTGGCTCATGCGGGGTTCCCGGGGCGGCGTGAGCGATAGCCGCGCATCAGCTCCGGCGCGGCAAAGGCGGCGAGCGGCACGGCCGGATCGCGGCGGCAGTGGATAAAATGGATCGGCAACCCCTGGGCGAGAAACCGGCGCATGTACTTGGAGAGCGGATAGCCGGGCAATTCGACGGCAAATGGCGCCGCCAGCTGGTTGCGAAACGCCGGGAGTTGCGCCATGGCCCCGGCGACCTCTTCGGCATAGTCGCGCTGATCGCTGGCGAAGAACAGCTCCCCATCGGGGCGCAGCCGGCACAGGGCCAGCTCGAGAAAGGCCTGATTGACCAGGCGCCGGTCGCGATGGCATTTTTTCGGCCAGGGATCCGGGCAGTTGATGTAAATCGCCTGCAGACTGGCATCGGGCAGCGCCCTGAGCAACAGTTCGCGAGCCTCGACGCGCATGACCCGGACATTCGAGAGTCCGGCTGCCTCCAGCTTGCGGCAGGTCTTCAGACAGCCCTTGTTGTAAATGTCGATGGCCAGGAAATTACGCTCCGGGTACCGACCGGCAAGAGTGGTAACGAAGTGTCCGGTGCCGCAGCCGATCTCCAGCAGCAACGGCGCGGTGCGTCCGAACACGGCCGGCCAGTCGATGGGCTCATCGAGGAACCGCACCGGCAGAAACCAGGGGGAGTCGATCGGGATGACCCGCTGGATACGCTGCGGAGCCGCCGCTGCCGGAAGAGGGCTGATCGTCATTGGCGCTGGCTCAGAAAGCTGGCCAGGGCATCGATATCGTCGGCGCCGAGATGGCTGAAATCGGCAATCCGGCCGGCAGCATGACGGTGATCGGCGGAAACCAGCCGGCTGCGAATCTGCTCCTTCTTCAGGCGGCCGCCAACCCTGCTCAGGTCGGGGGCCAGCGATTCTTCGGCGCTCTCAAAGGGGTGGCAGGCCTTGCAGCCCTGGCTGTTGAGCAGGCGCCGCGCCACGGCCTCACTGTCAGCCGCCGCGAGGAGGGGGGAAAGCAGCCCGGCCAGGGCGAGCAGGCCGCAACAGGCAAAAATAGAACGGAATCTGGTCGATGCCACCGGCGGCTCCTGGAGGATAAACAGTAATTTTCTTACCATAGCCGAAACACAGGTTGCCGCCAAGATGCTTGAAATTGAGCGGGGCGGCCGCTATTGTGAAAGATCAAGTCTGCAAGCAAGGAGCGAGACCATGCTGATCGTCATGCATCATTCCGCCAGCGAAACCCAGGTTGACGCCGTCGTCGCTGCGGTTCAGGCCATGGGTCTGATTGCCCAGCCGATCCCCGGCAGCGAACGCACCGCCATCGGCGTCCTCGGCAACGAGGGGTATGTCGATGACAGCAGCATTCGCGATCTTCCGGGCGTGCGCGAGGTCATCCACGTCAGCAAGCCTTACAAACTGGTGTCCAGGGATTTTCACCCCGAGTCGTCGGTGGTGGAAGCCGGCGGGGTCAAGTTCGGCAACGGACAGCCCCCGGTGATTATCGCCGGACCTTGCTCGGTGGAGAGCGTCGGCCAGATGCTCAGCGCCGCCCATCTGGTCAAAGCGGCCGGTGCCCACATGCTGCGGGGCGGGGCATTCAAGCCGCGCACCGGTCCGCACAGCTTCCAGGGGCTGGGCACCGAAGGACTCAAATACCTGCGCCAGGCCGGTGACGCCGCCGGGTTGCCGGTCATTACCGAAGTGATGCGCATCGAGCAGCTCGAAACCGTGTGCCGCTACGCCGACGTACTGCAGATCGGCGCACGCAACATGCAGAATTTCGACCTGCTCAAGGAAGTTGGCAGGCTCTCGCACCCGGTGCTACTCAAGCGCGGCATGAGCGCAACCATCGAAGAGTTCCTAGCCGCGGCTGAATATATCCTGGCCGAGGGCAACCCTCGCGTCATCCTCTGCGAGCGCGGCATCCGCACCTTCGAACGGGCCACCCGCAACACCCTCGACCTCTCCGTCGTCCCGCTGATCCGCGAATTGAGCCATCTGCCGATCATCGTCGACCCATCGCACGCCACCGGCAAGCGCAGCCTGGTGGCGCCAATGGCCAAGGCGGCGCTGGTGGTCGGTGCCCATGGCATCATGGTCGAAGTTCATCCCGACCCGGAGAAGGCCCTGTGCGACGGCGCCCAGAGCCTCGACGGTCCCGGCTTCAACAGGTTGATGGTGGAATTGCAGAAGTTGCAGGGCGTCCTATAAGCGGCGCACGCCAGGACATCTCACGCCCGTTCGCTGAGCTCACTCGAGGGCACAGAGAAGAAACCAAAGAATCACGCTTCAATGTTTTTCTCGGTGTTCTCTGCGAGAGATGACTTTGTAGTTTACGGACCAAGGGGATTAAGCTCAACCACGGTGATCTCCGGGCGGCAGGCGAGACGCACCGGCAGCACGCTGGTGCCGATGCCGCGGTTGACGTAGAGCGGCGTGTCGTATTGGCCGACCCGGTACAGACCGGCGACAAACCGCCCGGAAAAGCGCGGTAGATAGAGCGGCGGCAAAAGGGGGAGACGCACCTGGCCGCCGTGGGTATGGCCGCACAACACCAGGCCGATCGAGCGTTCCAGATGTTCGTGGGGGAATGCCGGGACGTGAGAGAGGAGCAGATTGAAGCGGTCCGGATCGGCCTGGGCCTGCAGGCGACGCAACTGATCCCCCGACGAAGGGTAATCGAGGCCGAGGATCGACAGCTTCTGCCCGTTGACCTCCAGATCGGCCCGTTCGTTGATCAGCAGGCGCACACCGGTGCCGGCAAAGTGGCGGCGCAGATTTTCCCCTTCCAGCCTTGACCAGTACTCCCAGTTCCCCTGCACGGCAAAGATCCCCTGCGGCGCCTTGAGCAAGCGCAGAAAGTCGAGCACCCCGCGAATATTGCGCTCCTCCTCGAGATAGTCACCGGTCAGCACGATCAGGTCGGGGTTGAGCCCGGCAACCTGTGCGGCAATTTTCTGGAAATAGCTGTCGAAGGTCTCCAGGTGCAGGTCGCTGATCTGCACCAGCCGGATCAGTCGGCCCTTTTGGCCGGTGTTAACCGGCAGTGTCTCCACCCGCACGCCGCGCGGCTCCAGCCAAAAGATGTCGGCCAGGCCTGCAGCCCCGGCGCCGATAAGGCCGAGGCGCAGGAAGCCCCGGCGGGTCAAATGACGCTGCCTGCGGAACGTCATGGCGAACCCGGTGACGGAACCACCCGGCACGGTTGCCTGGAGCCGAGCGAATATATTATGGTAGCGAAATTACGCATGGCCGGCCTGATTATACGTAGAGAGCCGCCTGCAGGGAAAGGACAAAGGCTATGGAGCAGATTCAACCGATCATCCCCGGAGTTGACTGGGTTGGCGTCCGTCACCGGGATCTGCAGATTTTCGACGAACTCTTCCCGACCCACAACGGCACCACCTACAATGCCTATCTGGTACGCGGCAGCCAAAAGACGGCACTTATCGACACGGTCAAGGAGGCGTTCACCGCGGAGCTGCTGGCCAAGCTGGAGGCGGCGGGTGGTCTCGACCAGATCGATCTGGTGGTGGTCAACCACACCGAACCGGATCACTCCGGAGCGCTGCGCCATCTGCTGGAGAAGCTCCCCGACCTGCCGGTCTACTGCAGCAAGGCCGCGCAGAACTTCCTTGCCCAGCAGCTCAACATGCCGTTCAACGCCCAAGTGGTCAGCGACGGGCAGGAGATCAATCTGGGCGGCCGGACGCTGCGCTTTTTGCTGGCCCCCTACCTGCACTGGCCGGACACCATGTTCACCTACCTGGTCGAGGATGCCGTGCTCTTCCCGTGCGACGCCTTCGGCGCCCATTACTGCGCCCAGAAACTCTTCGACGACGAGATTCCGGACTTCTCCCAGGACTTTCATTTCTACTTCGACTGCATCATGCGCCCCTTCAAGGACAAGGTGCGCGAGGCGCTGGCCAAGGTCGAACACCTGCCGCTGCAGTTGATCTGCCCGTCTCACGGCCCGGTCCATCGCCGCGATCCGAAAGCGGTGGTCGACGCCTACCGGCGCCTGTCCGCCCTGCCGCCGTCCAGCGGCAAGCCGCGCGCCCTGATGCTGACCCTCTCCGCCCACGGCAACACCCGCAGGATGGCGGAGGCGGTGCGCGAAGGCGTCGAGGGGCAGGGGTTCGAAGTGATCGAAATGCGCCTGTGCGACCTGCGTGACGACGATCTGCGCGACGAACTGGAACAAGCCGACCTGGTGCTGATCGGCACCGCTACCATCAACCGCGACGCCCCGCCGCAGGTCTGGCACGCCTTGGCCCTCTTCTCCCTGGCAGCGACGCGCACCAAGGTGGCGGCGGCCTTCGGTTCCTTCGGCTGGAGCGGCGAAGCGGTCAAGCTGGTTGAAGAGCGCCTGAAGGGGTTGCGTTTCAAACTGGGAGCGCCGGGGCTGACCCTGCGTTTCCGCCCGACGGACGAGGACCTGAACGCCTGCCGGCAATTCGGCGCGGAAGCGGCCAAAGCCGTGACGGCGTAAAAATAAAATGGGCTAGGGGCTGGCAACAGCCCCTAGCCCCTAGCCTCCGATGTCTCCCCCCACCGTCGCCAGAGTCGCGGTCGCCGCACCGCTCGACAAGCTGCTCAGCTACCGCATCCCCGAACCGTTGCGCGACGTGCTGCACGTCGGTCAAAGGGTCAGGATTCCCCTGGGGCGGCGGTCGGCGGTCGGTTATGTTTTTGCCCTGACAGACGGTCCGGCCGACGGGCTTAAAGCGATTGCCGCGCTCATCGACGCGCAACCGCTCTTCACCGCGGCCCTGGCCGAATTCTACACGCAGGCCGCCCGTTATTACGCCTACCCCTTAGGGGAAGCGATCCGTACCGCACTCCCCGCCGGTCTCTCCAGTGACAGCCGACCACCGCTCATCCTGCACGAACGTCTCTACCAGGCGACGGCCAGAAGCGACGAGCCACGCGGCCCCCGGCAGCGCGACCTGCTGGCGTTCGTGCGCAGCCATGGCAGCGTTGCCCTGTCGCTGCTACGCACACGTTTTCCCGCCCCGCATGCGCCTCTGCAGCGCCTGCTGGCTGACGGCTTCCTGAGCGTCACCGACATCGAGCGGCCGCGCGACCCCCTGGCAGGGGTCAGCATCCCCCCGCATGTCGAGGTCACCCTCAATCCTGCTCAGACCCGGGCGCTCGCCGCCATCGAAGCCGCCCTGGAGTTGCGCGCTTTCGCCCCGTTCCTTCTGCACGGCGTCACCGGCAGCGGCAAAACCGAAGTCTACCTGCGGAGCATCGCCAAGGCTCTCAGCCAGGGACGACAGGCCCTGCTGCTGGTTCCGGAGATCGGCCTGACCCCCCAGCTGGTGGCACGTTTTCGCAGCTGGTTTCAGGGGCAGCCGGTCCAATTGGCGGTCCTGCACTCGGGGTTGAGCGATGGGGAGCGTTTCGATGCCTGGCGCAGGATCGCCCGCGGCGAAGTCGACGTGGTCATCGGCGTGCGCTCGGCGGTTTTCGCCCCCCTGACCCGCCTCGGCCTGGTCATTGTCGACGAAGAGCATGATTCCAGCTACAAGCAGGGCGAAGGGTTCCGTTACCACGCCCGCGACCTGGCCCTGCTCCGCGGACAGCGGGAGGGGGCGGCGGTCATCCTTGGCAGCGCCACCCCGGCGCTGACGACTTTCCAACGCGCCCAAAGCGGCCACTTGACCCGCCTGGAGCTAGCGGAACGGGCCGCCGGTCAGCCGCTGCCGTCGGTGTCGCTCGTCAATCCCGGCGACTTCCCCGAGTGCGGGCCACTCAGCCCGCCGCTGCGCGCGGCCCTCGAAGAGACCCTGGCCGGCGGCGAACAAGCGCTGTTGCTCCTCAATCGCCGCGGCTATGCGCCGTTCCTCCTCTGCCATGACTGCGGCAAAAGCTGCCGTTGCCCGAACTGCGAAATCACCCTGACCTACTCCCGGGTGGAACGCACGGTGCGCTGCCACTACTGCGACTTTCGGCAACCGCCTCCCGACAACTGCCCGCACTGCGGCGGGGAGCGGCTCTTCCCCGAGGGGCTGGGGACCGAACGCCTGGAGGAAACGCTTGGCGAGACGTTCCCGCAGGCGCGCATCGCCCGCATGGACCGCGACACCACGACCCGCAAGGGGGCTCACGGCCGCCTGGTCGAGGGGATGAACGCCGGGGAATTCGACATCCTGATCGGCACGCAGATGATCGCTAAGGGGCACGACTTCAGTGCGGTCACCCTGGTCGGGGTGATCAACGCCGACGCCGCCATCAACCTTCCCGACTTCCGCAGCGCCGAACGGGTCTTTGCCCTGCTCAGCCAGGTTGCCGGGAGAGCCGGGCGCGGCGCCCGCCCCGGCCGGGTCCTGATCCAGAGCTATGCCCCCGATCACCCGGCGCTCGACTTCGTCGCGCGCCACGACTACCGGGGATTTGCCGAACTGGAGCTTGCCCAGCGCCAGGCTCTCGGCTACCCACCCTTCGGCCACCTGGTCAACCTGATCCTTGCCGGCAACGATGAGCGCCTGGTCGCAGCCACAGCCGAGCGGCTCGCCAAAGCACTGTCCAAAGAGGGCGGCGAGAGCGAAATCCTCGGTCCTGCCCCCTGCCTGCTGCGCAAGCTGCGCGGACGCAGTCGCATGCAGCTGCTACTGAAAGCGCCACGGCGCCAGGCGCTGCGGCGGCTGCTGGATCAATCCATCGCCGGCTATCGTCTGCCGGCCGGCGTAACGCTGACCGTGGATGTCGATCCGCTCGACATGATGTAACCATTGACCCCCTTGCGGCACTATGGCTAATCTGTTCGGCATGTTGATGCGCGCGTCCCTCCTCTTGACCATTCTCCTGACGCTGTTGCAGCTGACCGCCTGCAGCTGGCGGTTCTGGCCGCGCTGTCCGGAATGCCCCTCCTGTCCGCCTCCGCTGCCGGACATGCGCCTCCCCGAAACGGTCGAGCGCCTGGAAGCAGAGCCGGCAAAACCGCCGGAACCGGTACCGCCGGCACTGTTCCCCGTAACGTGGAGCGAAGTCGAAGGGTGGCAGGCCGATGACCCAAGCCTGGCCCTGAAAGCATTCCTGCAAAGCTGCGGGCCGCTGCGCCAGCGTCCCCGTTGGCAGACCGTGTGCGGCGAGGCGGCTGCGCTCGATCCGCTTTCGGAAAGCCAGGTCCGGGGTTTCTTCGAAACCCGCTTCACCCCGCACCAGTTGCGCAAGGCCGACGGAGACCCGACGGGGCTGGCCACCGGCTATTACGTCCCCGACCTGCGCGCCAGCCGCCAGCCGTCGCCGGCGTATTCCTGGCCTCTCTACCGGCGGCCGGCCGATCTATTGGTCGTTGACCTGCGCGAGGTCTATCCGGCTCTGGCCGGCTACCGCCTGCGCGGGCGGCTCGACGGGCAGAAGGTGGTCCCCTACTGGGACCGCAGCGCCATCGACGGCGCTCAGCAGCCTCTGGCCGGTCAGGAGCTGGCCTGGGCCGACGACCCGGTCGAACTGTTCTTTTTGCAGATCCAGGGGTCGGGGCGGCTCCTCTTTGAAGACGGCAGCCGGGTGATGGTCAACTACGCCGAGCAGAACGGCCACCCCTACCGTTCGGTGGCCAAGTGGCTGATCGAGCGCGGAGCGATGAGTCGCGAACAGATGTCGATGCAGAACATCAAGGCCTGGGCCCGGGCCAACCCCTCGATGGTCCATGATCTGCTCGGCCAGAATCCGAGTTACGTGTTTTTCCGCGAGTTGCCCCTGGAAACGGAAACCCCGCCAGGAGCCCTGGGGGTTCCGCTCACGCCGGGGCGCAGCGTGGCCGTCGACCCGCGCTACACCCCGCTGGGTGCGCCGGTCTTCGTCGCCACCAGCAGACCGAACAGCAGCGAGCCGCTGTACCGGCTGATGATGGCCCAGGATACCGGCGGAGCGATCAAGGGGGAGGTCAGAATCGATTTCTTCTGGGGGATGGGAGAGCGGGCCGGGATTCAGGCCGGGCAGATGAAGCAGCCGCTGAAGATGTGGGTCCTGCTGCCAAACGAGACGTAAGCGGCTAATCCTGCGCCAGCAGCCACTTGCGCCATTCGCTTTCCCACTGCGGCAGAGTCATGCCGCGCTCACCGACAAAACGCAGAAACTCCTGGTGGACAGCAACGGTCACCAGTCCCCACCACGGATCGTAGTGACCGGTCGGTGCGCTGACGACGCTGGCTCCCGGCCAGCCCTGGCGGGCATCGGCCAGTACGCCGATCAGCCACTCTCTTCCTCCGGCCGCCCAAACGGGCGGTTCTTCCTGCATCAGCACGTGCACGATCGCCCAGGCCGCGGCATAGTCGAGGGAATCGAACGTTTCCCCGTAGCGGGCGCTGAGAATCCGCTCGAGCGAAGGCGCCTCTCCCTTGCGCAAGGCGGTGCGCAGTTCATTCAGCCGGTTCGGATCGGGTGTGCCGGAAACCAGCAGCTCCGGGTCGAGGAACGCCGCCTCGAAATAGGTGGCCAGCCCTTCGTTGAGCCACAGGGGGGCAGCCAGCCGCGGCGGCTGTCCCAGCCTGCCGGCAGTACGATAGCCGGCAGCGAGGTGGGCGAATTGATGGGTTCCTTCATGGAGCAGGGTGCGATAGGGGTGCCCCGGTTCCTTCCCCCAGCAGGTGACATGAATCTCCGGGGGCGTGGACGGCAGATAGAGTCCGGTCGCCGCTGGGGTCAACCGGCGGTTAGCGAGCAACTGCTGCATGGCGGCGGGATCCCGATGCAGCCGGACTTCCAGCGGCAAAGACAACGGATCAGGGACGCCAAACACCGGAGTCCACAGCCCCGCGGCCCGCTCCATGAAGCGCGAAACCTCCTGGGCGGCCTCCTTGCCGGCATCGCTTTTCACCTGGTAACGCAGGGATTGAACCGTCTCCTCGCCTGCAGGGGCAGAAGCTGAGCGGCAACTCTCAAGGCTGTAGCGCGGCTGGGCACAACCGGTCAGCAGGCCAAGCAGACAGAGGATCAAAGTGCACCGCCGCATGGTCAGCCTTGCGCCTCCTCCATCCGCTTGAGCAGGGTGCTCACCACTTTGTCGATGCGGGCCTGATCGTTTTGCAGGATATTGAGAAAGCGCAGCCCCCCCGCCTGGACTCCGTTGGGCTGTGGCTTGTCGGCCCAGATCACTTCGGTCAGGGCACAGATGATCCCTCCCTTGTCCCCGATCGACAGGAAGACCAGGAACAGGTCGGCGGTCTTGATCGGGGCGCGCAGCGGCAGACGCATGCCGCCGCCGGCCAGATTCACCGGGTATTTCTGGAATTCGGTCAGCTCAGCGGCGGAAACACCGGCCTCCAGTTTCTTGACACTCTCCTCCCAGGCGGCGCGCATTTCGGCGAGATTGCCGTCACCGCGTTTGACACCGACCCAGGCCGTGACATCGACACGGCGGTACTGGCGGCGCGAGATGAACTCGAGGTTCCCTTCGAACTGCAGGCGGATGTCGCGACTGCTGGTGCGCTCGAGAAAACTGGCCTGCAGTTTCAACCCCATCCCCTTGTTGTCACACAGCAGTTCAAAGCGCATCCCCGGCTCGAACGGGTAGACCTCGGCGGCGTCGGATCCATAAGGGAGGGAAAGGTCGACGTGGTTCGAGCCGGTCCCGGTCACATAACCGGTGATCGTGTCCAGTGCCGCCCGCGCGCTCTTGTCGAACACACGCTGGATGAAGGTTTTCTGCCCGTTAGGGAAATAGCGCCCGTATGACATAAGCGAAAGCTATCCGGCGCGCAGGAAAGCCGGCGTCCCCCCCCTGCGTCCCTGCGTCTTTGCGTCAATGATTATGATTGCTGGACTCCGCATAAATTTTCCTCGATCGCGGCGGCGACCTCCTCCTGGCTCAACCCCGCACAGGGGATGGTCAGTTCGGCATACTGCCGGTAAAGCGGCATGCGCCGCGCGTAGAGGGCGGCAAAGGTCTCCCCGGGGTCGATGACCAGACCGCGCGTATCCATGTTGCGCACCCGTTGCTGCAAAAGTTCCAGGGGCAGTTCTAGGTGAACCAGGCGACCAATCTGCCCAAGGCGTTGCATCGCCCTGTCAGAATAGACCACCGAACCGCCGGTGGCAATCACGCTGCGGTGGGCCGCAAGCCGACACACCACCCGCTCTTCCAGATCCATGAACGCGGCCAGGCCATGGTGGGCGATGATCTGCTGCAAACGGCAATGGGCCTCCCCCTGCATCAACAGGTCGGTATCGACAAACTGATAGCTGAGGCGTTTGGCCAGCAGCACGCCGATGCTGCTCTTCCCTGCCCCCGGCATACCGATCAGGATGATGTTGTCGGGGCAATCAAGCCGACAGGAATCCACGTTTTCAGACGTCAGCGATCTTCAGGACGATCTTGCCGAAATGTTTGTCCTCTTCCATCATCCGGTGCGCCTCGATCACCTGCTCGATCGGGAATTGCTTCTCGATGATCGGAACGATGGTGCGGTCGGCGAACTTCGGCAGGGCGGTTTTGGTAAACTCGACGACAATCGCCGCCTTGTCCTTGACCGGCCGCGAACGCAGCACCGAGCCGATGATCTGCTGACGCTTGACCATCATCAGCGCCAGGTTCAGTTCGGCCTTGATGCCGCTGATCACGCCGATGATCACCAAGCGCCCGGCATAGCCGAGGGCGTTCATGTTCGGCGCCAGGTACTTGGCGCCGACGTGGTCAAGAATGACATCAACCCCCTTCTTGTTGGTAAACTCCTTGACCACCTCGGAAAAATCCGGGGTGGCGGTGTAGTCGATCACCAGGTCGGCACCCAGTTGCTTGACCCGCTCGATCTTCGAGGGGTGGGCGGTGGCGATGATCTTCGCGTTGGGAGTCAGGGCCCTGCACAGCTGGATGCCGGCGTTGGCCACCCCGCCGCCGCCGCCGTGAATGAGGACGGTGTTGCCGTCCTTAAGCCCGCCGATCATGAAAATATTGAGGAAGGCGGTGATGTACGACTCGCAGACGCAGGCGGCTTCGGCAAAGCTCATGCTTTCCGGAATGCGCATCAGGTGGCTGGCATAGGCCACGGCAAACTCGGCGCAGGCGCCGCCGCCGACCAGCGAGATGACCCGATCACCGACCTGCCAGTCGCTCACCCCGGGGCCGAGTTCGGCAATCACGCCGGCCACTTCCAGGCCGAGGATTTCGGAGTCGCCCGGCGGCGGCGGGTACTTGCCTTCACGCTGCACCAGGTCGGGGCGGTTGATGGTGGTCGCCGCCACCTTGACCAGCACCTGCCCTTCGCCCGCTTTCGGCCTCTCCGCTTCACCGACCTTCAACACCTCAAGCCCGCCGAAACCTTCCATCAACACAGCTTTCATTGCAAATCCTCCCGTGATTTTTGTTAAGGGGAAATGACTGATTTGAGCAGAAAATCGCTTATACCATTCAACCGCACGACGACTCAACCACTCAACTTACTTAACTGCGCGACTCATCGACGCTCCCCCCGCCGGGCCGATCCTGCTCAGGCTCGCGCACAAAGCGGTATCCCCGCCCGCGCACGGTCTGGAAGTGGCGCGGGTTGGCCGGGTCGGCCTCGAAGTACTTGCGCAGGCGCGCCACGAAGTTGTCGAGTGTGCGCGTCTCGGTTTCGGCGTGCAGCCCCCAGACCTGTTCGAGGAGTTCCGAACGGGTCATGACCTTCCCTTCGGCGGCCAAAAACGCCGCGAGCATCCGCCCCTCCAACTCGGTCAGCGGAATCTCTCCGCGGGGAGTTTCGGCCTTGAGTTCCACCAGGTCGACCCGGTTGTCCCCGAAAGTCTGGGGGGCCACGGACTGGCCGCGCGCCCGGTACCATCCGGAACGGCGCAGCATCCCTTTGACGCGCAGCAGGAATTCGCCGAGGCTGAAAGGCTTGGGCAGATAATCGTCGGCACCGGCCTTGAGCCCCTCGACACGGTGCTCCTCCTCGCCCAGGGCGGTGAGCAGGATGATCGGCAGGCGGCTGTCGTGACGACGCAGTTTGCGACAGATGTCGATCCCAAAGCTGTCAGGCAGCATCAAATCGAGAACCACCAGGTCGCAGCCGGCCCCGGTTGCCGCAGCGAGGGCCTCGGCGCCGGTCTCGACATGGGTCACCCGATAGCCTTCGTGCTCCAGGTTGAAGATCAGGGCCTGGGCGATATTGGTCTCATCTTCGACCAGCAGGATGTGCGGGCGCTTCATTCCTTGCCTCCCGACAAAGAGGGCTTTACCAGCGGCAGGGTGATGCGGAAGGTCGTGCCTTTGCCGGCACCAGCGCTCTCCACCTCGATGCGGCCGCCGTGCTGGCGGACATTGGCGTCAACGATGAACAGCCCCAGCCCCGAACCGCGGATATTCTCACCCTTGCGCCGCACCCGGTAGAACATCGTGAAGATCTTTTTTTGATGCTGGAGTTCGATGCCGCGACCGCGATCGGCAATCTCCAACACACATTCCCTCTCCCTGGAAGCGAGACGTACGCTGATCTCCGGCGGCCCGTCGGAGTAAAGCACGGCATTTTCCAGCAGGTTGCGGCACACGGTTTCCATCGCCTCCAGGTCGATCCTGGCCCAGAGGCCCGCCTCGACGTCGAGCGTCAGCCGGCCGGCGCGGGGGAGGTTAAACTGGCGGGAGCGGAAGTAGCGCTCGATGAAGGCCGAAAAATCCAGCGGCTGCAGGTTCAGCGACCAGTTCTTCTGCTCGATCCGGCCGGCGGAGAGCAGATTGTCGATCAGACCGTTGAGGCGGGCGGTGTCGCCCATCATCGTTTCCAGAAAAGCCGCCAGGCGCTCCGGCGGCGGCTGGTGGCGGCGTATCGTCTCCAGATGCAGTTGCAAAGAGGCTAATGGTGATTTCAGCTCGTGGGTGACCTGGGAAATGAACAGTTTCTGCTCGCGCAAGAGCGCCGCCTGGCGCGACCAGTAGAGGAAGATGACATAGACACCGGCGAGAATCGCCAGCAACAGCAGCAGCCCCTCGACCAGGATCAGCCAGTCAGGGCCGCGGTTGAGCAGTTCCGGGCTGTACTTCTCGGCGAGTTCCCGCAGTTGCCGATGACTGCCGAGAAACCAGTAGAGCCAGCCCACCACCACCACGAGCCAGGCCAGCTGGATGCCGATGAAAGCGAACAGAGGATTGATCAGGCGACGGAACCAGCGCATGTCTCTTGTTTAGCACCTCGGCCCCTTGCGGGCAAGGGGCAACCCCGCGAAAGCTTTTACATAACTGTGACATTCGCAAAGGCTCGCCTCTGATATGATGCCAACTGGACAATAGCGCAATTCTCTCAACGACGAGAGGGAGGAAGAGATGAAGATTGGCAAGCACGAAGTACGTTATCCGTTGATCCAGGGGGGGATGGGCGTGCGCGTCTCCGCCGGCAACCTCGCCGGCCATGTCGCCAAGTGTGGTGGCGTCGGCCTGGTGGCCACCCCGGGGATCGGCCTCAATTCGCCGCGTTACCAGGGAAACAACTACTTTGGCGCCCAGCCGCTGGCGCTCAAGGATGAACTGCGCAAGGCCTACGCCATCGCTCCCGATGGCGTCATCGGCACCAACTGCATGGTGGCGCTGACCGACTATGCCGATCTGGTGCGGGCGTCCTGCGAAGGGGGCGCCAAGCTGATCGTCAGCGGCGCCGGCCTCCCCCTCAACCTCCCCGAGTTGACTGCCGACTGGCCCGACGTGGCCCTGGTGCCGATCGTTTCGTCGGTGAAAGCCGCCGAACTGATCGCCCGCAAGTGGAAAAAGAGCTACGACCGTCTTCCCGACGCCGTGGTGGTCGAAGACCCCGACACCGCCGGCGGACATCTCGGCGAGAAACTCGAGAACATCGGCAACGGCGACTACGACCAGTACGCCACGGTGCGCGGCGTCAAGGCCTACTTCCGCGACGAGTTCGGCGTCGACATCCCGGTGATCGCCGCCGGGGGGATCTGGGACCGGGCCGATCTGGAGCACGCCCTGGCCCAGGGGGCCGACGGCGTGCAGATGGCGACCCGCTTTGTCACCACCGAGGAGTGCGACGCCGAGCCGGCTTTCAAGCAGGCCTATCTCGACTGCCGCAAGGAAGACATCGGCCTGATCATGAGCCCGGCCGGGCTCCCGGGCCGCGCCCTGGTCGCCAACCTTGACGCCATCCGCATCCGCGATCTGCAGCACACCCCGGGGTGCCCGATCGGTTGTCTCAAGAAGTGCACCTACAAGACCGACCAGGAACGGTTCTGCATCGTCCAGGCCCTCGACCGGGCCCAGCGCGGCGACGTCGAAACCGGCCTGATCTTCTGCGGCACCAACGCCTGGAAGGCCACCCGCATCGAAACCGTGGCGGAGGTTTTTGCCGACCTTTTCGGCGAGCAGGCCAAAGTCGTCAACGGCTAGCCCGATTGCGCCTTGTCAGGCGCGTACAGCGTGATGTATAAAGGGAAATTGGGTCCGGCCCGCCGGGCCCTTTTTTTTCCCCGGGAAGGAGATCTCATGTCGGCCGCCAACGAAGAGTTCATCCCCAAGTGGATCGCCTGGGAGACCACCCAGCGCTGCAATCTCAACTGCGTGCACTGCCGCTGCTCGTCCGACATGAGCTCTGCGATTGGCGATTTCAATACGCAAGAGGCGTTCAAGCTGATCGACGACATCTGCGAGGTGAGCAAGCCGGTCATGGTTCTGAGCGGCGGCGAACCGTTGCTGCGCGCCGACATCTTCGATATCGCGAAGTACGGCACGTCGAAGGGGCTGCGCATGTGCATCGCCACCAACGGCACGCTGATCACCGATGAGATCTGCGCCAAGATGAAGGAGGCCGATATCAAGATGGTCTCCCTGTCGCTGGACGGCTCCAATGCCCAGGTGCACGATGATTTCCGCGCCTGCCCCGGCGCCTTCGATGGCGTAATACGCGGCGCCGAGACGCTCAAGCGCAACGGCATCAAGTTCCTGATCAACTCGTCCTTCACCAAGCGCAACCAGCATGACATCGGCGCCACCTTCAAGGTCGCCAAATCCCTGGGCGCGACCGCCTGGTACCTGTTCATGATCGTCCCCACCGGGCGCGGCGAGGAGATCATGAACGAGCTGATCTCCAAAGAGGACTACGAGGAGATCCTGCAGTGGCACTTCCACCAGGAACGCGAGGAGAACGAGATCCTCATGCGCCCGACCTGCGCCCCGCACTACTACCGGGTGGTGCCGCAGATGGCCAAGGCCGAAGGGGTCGACTTCCAGCGCCGCTCGCTGACCTTCTCCACCGGCGGGGGGAAGGGGTGCATCGCCGCCCAGACCATCTGCCTGATCGACTGCTTCGGCAACCTCAAGCCTTGCTCTTATTTCCACTCCTCGGTCGGCAACGTCAAGCAGGTGCCGTTCCGGGAACTGTGGTTCAACTCCAAGGTCTTCAACGACCTGCGCGACTTCAAGAAGTACAAGGGCAAATGCGGCGAGTGCGAGTTCATTAACGTGTGCGGCGGCTGCCGGGCACGCGCCGATGCGGTCTATGGCGACTACATGGAAGAAGAGCCGTTCTGCAGCTATATCCCGCGGCGGACCTTGAAGCGGATGGAGCAGGAAGCGGCGGAGAACGCGCCGAAGGCGTAGGGGCGTGATTCATCACGCCCGGGGCGCAATGAATTGCGCCCCTACATACGATTCAAAATATCCCCAAGGAGAAGATACATGTCCGACTACACCTTCCTGAAAGCCTGCCGCGGCGAGGCGACCGAATTCACCCCGGTGTGGCTGATGCGCCAGGCCGGCCGTTATCTGCCGCAGTACATGGAGGTGCGCAGCAAGTGCACCTTCCTCGAACTGTGCAAGACGCCGGAGTTGGCCGCCGAGGTCACCATCCAGCCGATCGACTACCTCGGCGCCGATGCGGCGATCCTCTTCTCCGACATCCTCACTCCGGTGGAGCCGATGGGGCTCAAGCTCGACTTCGTTCCCGGACCGGTGTTCGAAACCCCGGTGCGCACCATGGCCGACGTCCAGCGCCTGATCATCCCTGACCCTGAAGAAGGGGTGCCGTATGTCATGGAAACGATCCGCATCCTGCGCCGCGCCTTTGAGGGCCGCGTACCGCTGATCGGCTTCGGCGGGGCACCGTTCACCCTGGCCTGCTACATGGTCGAGGGGAAGGGGAGCAAGGATTTCGCCCACATCAAGAAGATGATGTACGCCGCACCCGACGTTTATGCGGCGCTGATGGACAAGATCACCGAGATGGACCGTCTCTACCTCAACGCCCAGGTCAAGGCCGGCGCCCAGGCGATCCAGATCTTCGACACCTGGGGCGGCATCGTCTCGCCGAGCGACTACGAGAAGTACGTCCTCCCCTACACCGCCCGCCTGATCGAGGGGCTCGATCGCAGTGTGCCGGTGATTCACTTCGTCAAGGGGGCCGGGACGATGCTGGACCTGGTCAAGCGCGCCGGCTCGGATGTCATCGGCCTCGACTGGCACGTCAACCTCGGCACAGCGCGCGACACCCTCGGGCCGAAAATCGCCGTGCAGGGGAACCTCGACCCGACCATTCTCTATGCGCCGCACGCCCACATCGAGCGCGAGGTCAAGCGCATCCTCGACGAGAACGGCGGTCGGCCGGGACACATCTTCAACCTCGGCCACGGCATCCTGCCGAACGTCCCGCCGGAGAACGCGAAGTTCATGGTGGAGTGCGTGCACCGGTTATCGGGCCGATGAAAAACGCCCATCTGCGGCGTTGCCTTTGACCTCGTCGCTGCGACGTACCTTTGGGTACGCCTCGCTCCTCAGTCGGCCGGCACCTTGCACCTGGGCATTTTTGCTCGGCCTGGCACCAGTCATCATGGGGAGTTTAAGGTAGCTTATGGATGTTGAAAAACCGATCGGCCTCGTCGTTCTCAACATGGGCGGTCCGGACTCGTTGAGTGCGGTCCGCCCGTTCCTTTACCAGCTCTTTTCCGACCGCGACCTGATCCAGTTGCCGGCCGGCGCCCTGCTGCAGAAGCCGTTCGCCGCCCTGATCAGCCTGCTGCGCGCACCGAAGGTCCGGCTCAACTACGCCCAGATCGGCGGCAGGTCGCCGCAACTGGAGTGGACTACCCGTCAGGTCGAAGGGATTGCGCGCCAACTCGGCCCGCAGATCCGTCCCTACATTGCCATGCGCTACTGGGCACCGCGCGCCGATGAAACCGTCAAGCGCATGAAGGCCGACGGCATCAAGCAGGCGGTGGTGCTCTCTCTTTACCCTCACTATACCGACGCCACTACCGGCAGCAGCCTCAAGGACTTTGCCAGGGCAGTCCAACAACACTATCCCGCTCTCGGCTACACGGTGCTGCGCGAGTGGTACGACTGGCCGGCCTATCTCGATGCCCTGACCAACCGGGTGCGCGAGGGGCTGGAAAAATTCCACGAGATGGTGCGCGACGAGGTGGCCATCCTCTTCTCCGCCCACGCCCTGCCGCAAAAATTCATCGACCGCGGCGACCCCTACCTCATTCACGTCCAGGCCACCGTGCAGGGGGTCATGGAGCGCCTTGGCCGGCGCACCTGCCACCTCGGCTTCCAGAGCCGCAGCGGTCCGGTCTTGTGGATGGAACCCGATACCGTGGCCCTGATCGACCGGCTCGCCGGAGAGGGGGTACCGGGGGTGCTGATCGTCCCGGTCTCTTTCGTCTCCGACCATATCGAGACCCTGCAGGAGATCGACTTCGAATACCGGATGCATGCCGAGAAGATCGGCATCCCGCGCTTCGAACGCGCCCCATCGCTGAACGACCACCCGGATTTCCTCAAGGCCCTGGCCGAGCTGGTCGCACACCATTTGGAGCAGCAACCATGATCTGCACTGTCTGTCAGGCGACCTTTGACCCTGCAGCCTTGTCCCTTGCCGACCCGGCGGTGGAGGTCGGCCATATCCTGGCGCTGGAAAAATATGGCGACGCCGGCACGGTCTGCACCCCCTGCCTGGCCAGCCGCGGGCGCCTGGCAATGATGTACGACCCCGACCTGCAGTACTGAAAACCTGTACAAATCCACAGCCGGCCACCGTGCGAAAGCGAATTTTCGCTTGCCCGGCGAGCGGCACAGGGGGTATCTTTTGCGGATGGCTTCCCTCCTGGAAAAGATCGGCAGCGAGACCCTTTGGTACCTGCAGTCGACCGGACGTATGGGGCTGTTTCTGCTTCGCACCCTGTTCAGCATTTTCCACACCCCCTTCAAAGTTTTCCCAGTGATCCGCCAGGTTCACTTTATCGGCGCCAAGTCGACATTTGTCATCCTCTTCACCGGGGCCTTCACCGGCATGGTCCTCGGCCTGCAGGGGTACTACACCCTGCGCAAGTTCGGTTCCGAAGGCTTTCTCGGCTCGGCCGTGGCCCTGAGCCTGATCCGCGAACTTGGCCCGGTGCTGACCGCCCTGATGGTCATCGGCCGGGCCGGCTCGGCGATCTGTGCCGAGGTCGGCATCATGCGCAACTCCGAGCAGATCGACGCGCTGGAGTGCATGGCCATCGATCCCTATCGCTACCTGATCGCACCCAAACTGCTGGCGGGGGTGATTGCCCTGCCGCTGTTGACCTCGATCTTCGACGTCATCGGCATCGTCGGCGGCTACACCGTAGGGGTCGGCCTGTTCGGAGTCAGCCCCGGAGCTTATTTCCAGGGGATGTATGCCAGCGTGGTCTGGGCCGATGTCGAGATGGGGCTGGTCAAATCGCTGGTCTTCGGGCTGCTGCTGGTCTGGATCGCCGCGGCCAAAGGCTATTTCCTGCACCTCGAGCGCTCCGGCGGCTTCGGCGCCGAAGGGGTCAGCCGCACCACGACCGATGCGGTGGTTCTCTCCTCGGTGGCCGTGCTGGTCTTCGACTACCTGATCACCTCGATCCTGCTATGAGCGCTGCCGTGAGCGACAACTCCGACACCGCCAACCCGGCTCCGGCACCCGGCCAGGAACCGGCCATCGAGCTGATCGACGTGCACAAGCATTTCGGCCGGCAGGAAGTGTTGCGCGGCGTCAACCTGACCGTATTCGAAGGGCGCACCCTGGTCATTGTCGGCGCCAGCGGCCAGGGGAAGAGTGTCATCATCAAGCACATGCTCGGCCTGGTGAGCCCGGACCAAGGCAGCGTCAGGGTCTTTGGCCAGGATCTGAACCGGGCCGGTCGCAATCAGCTCAACGACATTCGCCAGAACTTCGGGGTGCTGTTTCAGAACGCCGCGCTGTTCGACTCGATGAGCGTCTTCGATAACGTGGCGCTCCCCCTGCGCGAGCGCACCCGCGGCAGCGAGGCGCAAATCCGCGCCAACGTCGAAGAGAAACTGGCGCTGATGGACCTGCAGGGTTCGGAAAACAAGTTCCCGGCCCAGCTGAGCGGCGGCATGCGCAAGCGCGTCGGTCTCGCCCGCGCCCTGGTGCTCAAGCCAAAGATCGTTTTCTTCGACGAGCCGACTACCGGCCTGGACGTGAGCAAGAGCAACGAGATCTACCGCTTGTTCCATCGCACCCAGCAGCAGCTCGGCTACACCGCGGTCATCGTCAGCCACGATGTCCCGAAGATTTTCAAACTCGCCGACCAGGTGGCCCTGTTGGCCGACGGGGTGATTCAGGAGTGCCTGACCCCCGAGGCTTTCCAGTTGTCGGAGCAGCCGAAGGTGCGTGCGTTCGTCGAGGAAACCATGGGACGTCTCTATCGCAGCGATGCCGAGGAGGACGGTTTGTATGCGCAAGTTTAATGTCGAAATCACGGTCGGCCTTTTTGTCGTGGCCGGCTTTCTCTGCTTTGCCTGGCTGTCGATTCGACTGGGCGATATCGGCATCTTCGATCCGCCCACCTATGCGGTGACGGCCGAATTCGGTTCGATCTCCGGGCTCAAGCCGGGCTCCACGGTGGAGATCGCCGGAGTGCAGGTCGGCAAGGTGACACGCATCGAGCTCAATCCGGACAATTATGAGGCGCGCGTGGAAATGACCATCCTGAAAGGGGTGGTCCTGCAGGAAGACAGCATCGCCTCGATCCGCACCGCGGGCATCATCGGCGACCGTTACATCGATATCGCTCCGGGGGGCTCGGAAAAGCTGATCGCACCCGGCGGGCGGATCGTTGAAACCGAGTCGGCCATCAACATTGAACAACTGGTCAGCAAGTATATCTTTGAAAAGGATACCAAGAAGGAGTAGCCCATGCTGTTGCGGAGCCTGATTGCCGCTGTTGTGTTTGGGGGCTGGTGCCTGACTGCGGGCCCGGGTGCCGCCATGGCCGCCGAGGACCCTGCAGCCCCCGCCGGGGAGATCGACTTCGAAGAGGGTTATGAGCCGAACGGCGAGGTGGTCTGGGACCCGATCGAACCGGTCAACCGGGGAATTTTCTGGTTCAACGACAAACTCTACTTCTACGCGCTCAAGCCGGTAGCCCGGGGTTACCGGGCGGCCGTTCCCGAGGCCGGCCGCGAGGCGGTGCAAAATGTCTTCACCAACCTCGGGGCTCCGGTGAGAATCGTCAACAGCGCCCTGCAGGGGAAGGTGATCGGCACTCTCGACGAGTTGGCCATCTTCCTGGCCAACAGCATCTTCGGCCTCGGCGGGATTTTCGACCTGCACAAAGAGAGCCGCAAACCCTCCCCCGAGGATTTTGGCCAGACGCTCGGCCATTACGGGATCCCCCCCGGGCCTTACCTGGTCCTCCCCTTCGTCGGTCCGCGCAACCTGCGTGACGGCGTTGGCATGGCCGCCGACAGTCTTGTCGAGCCGCTGCCATCCCCGTATTATCTGAAAGTACACCAGGCCGAAGTGATCGCGGCGGTGACCGGCGAACAGATCAACGCCTTGTCCCTGGACAAAGACACCTACGAGGCGGTGGTTCGGGAGTCGCTCGACCCCTACCTGACCGTCCGCGATGCCTACATGCAGAACCGGGCGGCCAAAGTCGCCAAATAGACCCCTGCAGCGAGGATAAGCCATGCGCCGTTTCATGACTGCCGGTATCACTTTGCTGATCAGCCTTGCGTTGGCACTGCCGGCCGCGGCGGCAAGCACGCCGAAAGAGGACATCCGCAAGACTGTCGACCAGGTTCTGACCATTCTGCGCGACCCGCAGATCAAGGGGCAGGCCCGGCGGGAAAAGATCAGCCCGTTGATCCGTGCCCGTTTCGATTTCACCACCATGTCGCAGTACACCCTGGGGAAGAACTGGAAAGCCGCCACGCCGCAGGAGCAGCAGGAGTTCATCCGGCTCTTTTCCGACCTCTTGGAAGAGACCTATGTCGGCCGGGTGGAAGCCTATTCCAATGAAACGGTCAAATACGGCGACGAAAAGATCGAAGCGGACCGGGCCGAAGTCAAAACCCAAGTCCATAGCGGCAATGTGGACATCCCCATCGATTACCGGATGGTCCGCAAGGGTGACGAGTGGTTCGTCTATGATGTCCTCATCGAAGAGGTGAGCCTGGTGAAAAATTTCCGCAGCAGCTACGGCGAGATCATCCGCAAGGATGGTTTTGCCAAATTGCTCGAGCGGATGACCGAGAAGATCAAGGAACTGCGCAGCGGCACCGGCAAGCCGGGGACCGCAGGCTGAGCGAAGCGATGCCATCCCCCTCTGCTGAACGCGCCTCTCAAGGGCTGCTTGCCGCGCTGACCGCCACAGAACGCGCGGCGTTGCAGGGGTACCTGACCGAACGGCAGCTGTTGGCAGGCACCGAGCTTTGGCAGGTGGGAGATGCCGGAGATTACCTGGCGTGCATCGTCACTGGCCGCATCGAAATCAAAGTCGACACCGAATTCCCCGGCAAGCAGCTGGTGATGGGGGTCTTTCTGGCCGGCACGGCCATCGGCGCCAGTTGCCTGCTCGATCACCTGCCGCGCGCCACCGCGGCAAAGGCCCTCGAACCGACGACCCTGCTGCTCCTCGATCGGGCGCGCTTTGCCGCCCTGACCAACGAGCACCCGCAGATCGCCATCAAACTGCTCAAAGCGATGCTCCTGGCCGAAGCCTCCCGGCTGCGCCAGGCTTACGCCCGCCTCGCCTCGGTCTTCTGAAGAGGCCGATTAAAAACGCCCATCTGCGTTGTTGCCCTTGCCCTCGTCGCTGCGACGTACCCAAAGGTACGCCTCGCTCCTCGGCCGGCGGGCGCCTAGCATCCGGGCATTTTTAATCGGCCGTATTTTCCGGTTGCTTACAGCCCGGTATCGCGCAGTTTCTCCAGCAGTTTTTCCTGCTCCGCTGTCAGCTTCTCCGGGACCCTGACCGCAATGATTGCATAGAGATCCCCGGCCCCGCCGTGCCGCTCCGGCACGCCGAACCCTTTCAGACGAATCCGGCTGCCGCATTGCGTGCCGGCACGCAGCTTGACGCGTCTGCTCCCCTCCAGGGTCGGCACCTCAACGCTGCTGCCGAGACAGGCCGCGCTGAACGGAACATCGACCGTCACGCCGAGGTCGTTGCCGTCCCGGGAAAACACCGGGTCGCTGCCGACCTCGATTTCCAGCAGCAGATCACCTGGCGAACCGCCGGCCGGTGACGGCGCGCCCTTGCCGGCAACCCGCAGCTTCTGACCGCTCTCCACCCCTGGGGGGATTCTCACCTTGATCGGCTCGGCATGACCATGCCGGGCCAGATCGAGCTGACGCTCGCCGCCAAGGATCGCCTGACGGAAGGGGATGTTCAGGCGCAGCAGCAGATCCTGGCCGCGCACCGTCCGACTCCGCCCGCCGCCGAAACCGCCGCCGCGAAATGCCCCGCCCCGCCCGCCGAACAATTGGCTGAAGAGTTCATCCCCGCCGAATCCGAATTCACGAAAAATGTCGTTGAGATCGACGTTGCGGAAAATATCTTCCTGGCTGAAGCGCTGATGGAAGCCGGCCTCGCCGAACTGGTCGTACTGCCGGCGCTTGTCGGCGTCGGAAAGAACCGCGTAGGCCTCCGTGATCTCCTTGAAGCGCTCCTCGGCCGCCTTGTCCCCCGGGTTCTTGTCCGGGTGGTACTTGACCGCCAGCTTGCGATAGGCCTTCTTGACGGCTTCAGGGCTGGCGGTTTTGTCGATGCCGAGGACGGCGTAATAATCTTTGGCCATGAACGGTCAACCTCGTGCCGCGGGGGTCACCACAGCTTCAATGTAAGCAGCTGCAGCGCGAAGGGCAAGTCTTGCTCCGTCATGCGCCGGATTCCGCTTCCTGCCGCCATCTGTCGAGGTGCTCCTGGATGAAGCGGATGATCCGCTGATGTTCCTCGTTCCCCTTGCCGGACACGGTGAACGGGGCGCCGAAGGCGAACCGGATCGGCCGTTGGGGGAAGATCTGGCCGTAGTCCTTGAACAGTTTTCCGTGCGACCAGGCCGCGGTCTGCAGGGCGATCGGGATCACGGGAGAGCCGGTGCGGGCCGCGAGCTTGATGCCGATGCTGTTGAACTGCTCGGGGTCGAAATCGACGGCGCGCGTATGCTGCGGGAAGATGGCGATGGAGTAGCCGGCGGCGAGACGCTCCCCTCCCTGTTCCATGACGGCCTTCAGGTCGTCGCGGGGGTTGACGCGGTCGACCACGATCGGGTTGCGGCTGCGCATGACGTGCTTGAACACCGGGTATTCGGTCAGGCTGCGCTTGACGACGAAGGTGAAGTCACCGGCACGGGGGACGATCATCGCCGGGAGGACGAACGTCTCCAGGGTGCTCATGTGGTTGCCGATGAAGACGCACGGCCGGTCAAGGGCTTCCAGGTTGGCCAGCCCCTCGGCGTAAATGCGGCAGCCGACCGCTTCCAGCGCGTGTGCGATCGCCTCGCTGGACCGGGCCCAGGCCCGGTAGTCGTAGCGACCGCGGCGCGCCATGGCGCTGGAACGGAAGACGATGCGGGCGGCGCGGGCGTAGAATGCCAGCGAGGGGAAGGTGCGGCCCAGCAGGCCGGCAGGGCGGGGCGAAGTAACATACCTTTCTTGGTGGAAGTGCCAGGTGGTGTCGATGGTCATGTGCGGATACCCGATGGTTATGATTGGGACGGGCGTCGGAAGCCGAACATCAGCAAACCGAAGGCCATCCCGGCAGCGGCGGTCACGAAGAGCGCCGTCAGGCCGAGCCACTGGCCAATATAGCCCAACACCAGCGATCCGGCAAAGACCCCGGCATCGATGGCGCCGGTAAAGATCCCCGTGGCCTTGCCGCGCACCTCTCCCGGTTCCCCGCGCACTGCCAGGGTGTTGAGCGCGGGGAAAAGCAGGCCGTGGCCGATGCCGGACAAAGTCCCGGCCAGAGCCAGCAGCCACGGTCCGCGGGTCAGCGCCAGCAGCAGCAGACCGGCCACGAAACCGACGATTCCCCAGGGGAGCACCCGATTCTCCCCGTAGCGGTCGGCTAGTTGCCCGCCGCACAGACGCATGCCGATGGCTCCGGCCGAGTAACACAGATAGTAGGTGGAGATCATCCCCAGGCCGCGCTCGCTGGCAAGCGGGGCCACGAAGTTGCCGGTCGCCGCCAGGCCGAGACCAAACAGCGTGGAGAGCAGAAACACGATGATGAATTTACCGCGCCTGAGCAGACTGAAGAAGGAGGGGCCGCGGCGCCGTTCGCTCGGCCGGTGACTCTCGGCCAGCGGCAGGTGGATCAGCAAAGAGAGCAAGGAGAAGCCTCCCGCCGCGAGAAACAGTCCGGGATAGCCGGCCAGATGCGAAATTTCCTCGGCAGCGAAGGGGCCGAGCGCCGCGCCAAGCAGCCCCGAGATGCCGAACATGCCGATCCCTTCGTTGAAACGCTCCACCGGCAGAATATCGGCCATGTAGGTGAACACCGCGGTGAAACAGATGGCCATGCCGATGCCGTGGACCACGCGCAGCAGCAGCAAAGCCGGGTAGCCGCTTCCCAGCGGATCGGCAATCAACAGATAGGCCAGAGGCGCAGCCACCATCACCAGGTTGCCCAGGGTAAAGCTGCGCTTGCGGCCGATACGGTCGATCATCTCCGAGATCCACGGCCGGCACAGGGCCGACGCCAGGGCGAAAATCCCCATGACCACGCCGATATCGCTGCGGCCGCCGCCGTGCTCGAGCAGATAGAGAGGCAGCAGGCAGAAGGCGCTGAAGCTGGCGGTCTGGGCGAGGTTGGCGGTGGCCATGGCCCAAAAGGCAGGCGTGTAGATCATTTTTCCTCGTGGTGCCGGCAGTGGGGGCCATTCTGGACTGCCGCCCGGGGAGTGTCAAGCGCATCGCGGCCGCTGTGCTTTGACGCCGCAGAAGAGAACGCGTATAGTGCTTTTGAGTAAAACACCTACACGGAGTCGGTAGATGGAAACCTTGTCCCCGCGCGTCAGCGAATTGATCGCCAAAATCGGCGGTTTCGGCAAAGAAAATCTGGCGGAGATCCTTCACGCCATCGGCGAGGCGGTCCCGCTGATTTCACGACAGAGCCGCTGCCGGCTCTACCTGGAGGATCTGACCACCGGCACGCTCAACTGCATGCTCGCCACCGGGCGCATGGCCGAAACGGTGCGCAGCCACCAGTTCCCCCTGACCGATCCCGTTTACCTGGTGTCGCAGGTGTTCATCACCCACGAGAGCGCCGCCTTCGAGGATCCGTCCGAACTGGTCCCGCAGGGTCGCGAGATCGCCGAGCGCTTCAACCTTCTGACCTCCTACCAGCTGCCGCTGATCCATCGCCAGCGGGCGGTCGGAGTGCTGTGCGTCGACGGCAGCCGCCGCAGCCAGTTCCCCGATGCCGCCCGGCGCCGGCTGCTCAAGCAGTTCGCGGCCGAGGTGACCCCGATCCTCGACCAGGCCCGCAAGCATCATCAACAGCTGTTGCTGGCCCGGCGCATCGACGAGGGGAAAAAGACCGCGGCCGCCCGCACCATGGTGCGCTCGGCAGTGCGCCTGATCGACCGGCTGGCCCTGGCCTCGGTACTGATTCCGGCGCGCTCCGGCCAGGGGCTGGAGGTCCTGGCCGCCTATGCCGAGGATCGCAAGATGCAGCAGCTCTATGAGCAGGAAGGGCTGGTCGATCTGGCCACCGGGCGCTCGCTCCTCTCCCGCTACATCCGCAGTGACGGCGTGATCAGCGACGATGCCCTGCTCGCCCCGCTTTACTTTCCGGATCTGCGCACGGAAATCCTGCAGAAGCGCTTTCTGATCGACGCCATCGGCCTGACCTCGCTCTACGTGGTGCCGCGCTACGACCCGGTCACCCGCCGCATCACTTGCCTGGTCAACTACTTCACCAGCGAACTGCATGAGTTCAGCGAGTTTGAAAGGGGGCTCCTTGAGGCTCACGCCGAAATGGCCCAGCGGGTCATTCAGGAGATCGGTGACGAGCACGTCGAGATCCAGGTCCTCTCGGAGATCAACGACCTGCTGCAGGAGCGCTTCGAGGGGGTGCAGCCGTTCCTGAACCGCGTCCTGGCCAAGGCCACCGAGCTGATCGGCGCCGATACCGGCAGTATCGCGCTGGTCAAGGAGCGCGACGGCGAGCCGTTGCTGCTGGTCGAAGAGACGGATGGCACTCTGGTCGGGGCCAAGAGCAAGGAATGGCTGAAAAAGAATATCCCGCCGATCCGCATCGGCGGCCTGGAGCTCCCTCGCCAACAGCGCAGCCTCACCGGGCGTGCCGCTCACCTTCGCCAGCCTTGCGTGATTGCCGACACGCTGGCCGAAGCCTCCGGGGAGGGCTTCCATCTGCCGATCTCCGACCTGATCCGCAGCGAAATCGCCGTGCCGGTCTGCATCGAGGAGCAGGTTCTGGCCGTCGTCTGCCTCAACAGCCTGACCCCCAGGTTTTTTACTGAGGAGCATCAGCGCATCCTGCAGATCATCGTGCAGATGATCGCCCGTCACCTGGCCGGGCTGCTGCAGATCGAGCGCCTGACCGGGGAGGTGCAGCGTCTGCAGACCGACGTCACCTACCGCGACCCGAAGATTTCCTCCTACCGCCTGGGCAACCTGATTGGCAATTCGCCCAAGGCCCGCGAAATCGTCACCACCATCGAGACGCTGACGCCGCCCCTGTTCAACCGCCTCCTCATGTGGCACCGGGCCGACCCGAAGGAAACCAATCTGGGGCTGCCGACCATCCTGATCACCGGCAACACCGGCAGCGGCAAGGAGTTCCTCTTCAACAACATCTACTCGCGCCTTAACACCATGTTCCGCGAGCAGACCAGCAGTCAGGGCGAGTTGCCGGTCACCAAGAGCAACATCGCCGCCTACAGCGGCGAGCTGACCTACTCGGAGCTGTTCGGCCACAAGCGCGGAGCCTTCACCGGTGCCCACCTCGACCGACGCGGGATTCTGGAGGAGGCCAACGGCGGCGTCGTCTTCCTCGACGAAATCGGCGACGCCGACCCCAAAACCCAGGTGCAGCTGTTGCGGTTCCTCGACAACGGCGGCTTCGTGCGCCTTGGCGAGAACCAGACCCGCTACGCGCGGGTACTGCTGATCGCCGCCACCAACCGCGACCTGCGGCGGCTGATTGCCGAAGGGCAGTTCCGCGAAGACCTGTTTCACCGCCTCTCCGAGCTGACCATTGACGTGCCGTCGCTGAACGAGCGCCGCGAGGACATCCCCGACCTGGCGGTGCACTTCCTCGGCCAGCTCTATCGCATCTACCGCCGCGCCAACGAGCCCGCCGACCAGGTCCCGGGGATCAGCCGCGAGGCCCAGGAGCTGCTGGCCGGCCACGACTACACCGGCAACATCCGCGAACTGCGCTCGATCCTTTTGCGTGCCCTGCTCTTCCGCCGCGCCCGGGCGATCACCACCGACGACGTGCGCCGGGCCCTGACCGGCATCGGCAGCGCTCCGGCACCGCTGCCGGCGTTTACGGCCGCCACCCCGCCCGAGGTGCGCCTGCTCAATGCCCTGCGCACCGGCGAGGGGGATTTCTGGAGCCTGGTCCACCAACCGTTCAGCGAAAAGCAGCTGACCAAGGACACGGTTCGCGCCCTGGTCGATGCCGTGCGCCGCGGCGGCGCGCGCAACATGCCGGAGATCGCCATGGCGCTCAAAGCCTGCGACCCGCGCAGCGACGACGCCGAAGAGCGACTGCGCTTCTTCAAATTCAAGAATTTTCTTTACAAGACGGTGCGGGTGTAGCCTGGCGGCAGGCCGAGGAAGAAGCAGCTTTACTGACGCGGCAGGGTGATGGTGACGGTCGTGCCCAAGCCGGGCTGGCTGTCGATGGCCATCGTCCCGCCGTGGTCCTGGACAAACTGCCGGGCATAGAAGAGCCCGAGGCCGAACCCGCGGATCTGGCCAGTATGCTGAGGGTCGATCTGGTAGAACTTTTCGAAGATCCGGGACAGCTCGTCCTTGGCAATACCGATGCCGGTATCCTTGATTGACACCTGGGCCCGGTCCTTGAGCACTTCGCCAAACAGAGAAATCTGCCCTCCCGGCGGAGTGAATTTAAGAGAATTGTCGATCACCGCGCCGAGGGCAAAACCGATCCGGCGCCGGTCGAGCATGAGCCCCGGCCAGCCGCCCTGCAGGTTGCTCACCAGGGTCAGCCGCTTTTGGGTCGCGGCAGGGCGGCGCTCGGCCAGGACGGTCATGATGACGTCGCGCAGGTCGGTGGGGGCCAACTGCGGTTTCTGTTCCTGCAATATGACATCGCTGTAGGTCAGCAGGTCCTGGATCAGGTGCGCAAGGTGGTCGGCCTCTTCGCGCATCGCCTGGACGGTTTCGTCGAAACCGGGGGTCTCCGAGGTCACGGCACCGCTGGCCAGATTCTGCATGAACAGGGACAGGACCGTGGTCGGGGTGCGCAGCTTGTGGGAGATGAGCCCGAGAAATTCGGCCTTGAGGCGATCGCCCCGCTTGAGTTGCTGCAATTCCCGCCGCAGCGACCGTTTCTCCAGGGCTTTCTGGATGGTGCTCTTCAGCTGCAGCAGGTTGATCGGCTTCTGGATGAAATCGTCGGCGTCGGCCTTGAGGGCCCGCAGGACGATCTCCTTGTCGGCATAGCCGGTCATCACGACCACCAGCTGATCGGGATCACGCTCCTTGACCTTGGCCAGCAGGTCGAGGCCGTTCATGACCGGCATCATAACGTCGACCAGAATCAGGTCGGCAGGATGCGATTCCAGCAGTTGCAGGGCGGCCAAGCCGTCGGGCGCCTCGAGGATCCTGTATTCGCCGAGTGTGCGCCGGCAAAGATCACGGATGATCTCCTCGTCATCGACCACCAGAATGGTGGGCCGATCCGAATCCTGCAACAGTTGCGGCTGGCCGAACATTTCGACGCGCACGACATCCCCTTGGCAGACTCACCGACATCTGCCCACGGTTTTGATTTTCCAACGGCGAGTCACAGGCCTCACCCCGCGCAGCCCCGCCCGGTCTAGCCGGCCAACGCCGCAACGATCAGCGCTTCGGCTTTGGCCAGCGCCGCATCGAGAGATTCCGGCTTGGGCCCGCCGGCCTGGGCCAGATCCGGGCGGCCGCCGCCGCGGCCGCCAACCTCGAGGGCCATCGCCGCCACCAGCTCGCCGGCTTTGACCTTGCCGGTCAGGTCCTTGGTCACCGCCACCAGCAGATTGGCCTTGCCGTCGCAGGGGCAGCCGATCGCCACCACCCCTGAACCAAGTTTATCACGTAAACGGTCGGCCAGCTCGCGCAGCCCTTTGGCATCGGTGGCAGCAACGCCCGAGATCAGCATCTTGGCGCCAGCAACCTCACGCACCTTATCCAGGATACTGTCGGCCTGTCCGGCCTGGGCCTGACGGGCGAAGCCCTCGACCTCCCGCTCCAGCTCCTTCTGGCGCTCGACCAGCCGCAGCAGGCGGTTTTCCAACTGGGTGCGATCGCTTTTCACCAGTTGGGCCAGGCGTTCAAGAGCCGTCTCCTGCGCCTGAACCAGCTCCACCGCCGCCTCTCCGGTCACCGCCTCGATACGCCGCACCCCGGCGGCAATGCCGGTCTCCTGGAGAATTTTGAACAGGCCGATGTCGCCGGCAGCCCCCACATGCGTGCCGCCGCACAGCTCCATGCTCACCTCGCCGACCCTGACCACCCGCACCGTGTCGCCGTACTTCTCGCCGAACAGGGCGGTGGCCCCGCTCCCCATCGCCTCGGCCAGCTCCATCTCGCGCGAATCGACCCCGGCGTTGGCCATGGTAAAACGGTTGACCAGCTGTTCGACCTGGCGGAGCTCCTCCGCGGTCATGGCGGTGAAGTGGGTAAAATCGAAGCGCAGCCGCTCCGGCTCGACCAGTGAACCGGCCTGCTTGACATGGTCGCCCAGAACCTTTTTGAGCGCCGCCTGCAGCAGGTGGGTCGCCGTGTGGTTGCGCGCCGTGGCCAGGCGCTGGGCCGTATCGACCGTCAGATCGACGGCATCGCCGACCCGCAAAATCCCGCTGGTGACCTTGGCGCGATGCACGATCAGGTCGGGGTAAGGGCGCGCCGCGTCAAAGACCGCCAGGTGCGCGTTTCCGCTGGAAATCGTGCCGGTGTCCCCGACTTGGCCGCCGGAGGCCCCGTAGAACGGGGTCGTCTGGGTGATCACTTCGACCTGGGCACCGGCCTGGGCCTCAGCCACCGGCTGCCCGTCGACCAGCAGAGTGGTGACCACCGAGTAATCGCCGCACTTGCCGTAGCCGGTGAACGTGCTTTGCACCCCCTGGGTATGCAGGGTCTTGTAGACCGCGGCAATCCCCTCCTCGCCCGAGCCTTTCCAGTGCTCGCGCGACTGGGCCCGCTGACGCTCCATGCACGCCTCGAAACCGGCCTCATCGATGGTGAACCCCTCGATGCGCACGATGTCGGCGGTCAGATCGGTGGGGAAACCGTAGGTGTCGTAGAGCTGGAACAGCGTCTCGCCGGGGATGACCGTTTCCTTGCGCGTCTTGAGTTCGGTGACGGCATCGTTGAGGATCGCCAGACCGCGGTCGAGGGTTTCGGCGAAACGCTCCTCTTCGGCGCGAACCACTTTCTTGATGTAGTCTTCGCGCTCCCCGAGTTCAGGATAGGCTTCGCCCATGACCGCACGCACGGCATCGACCACCCGGTACAGGACCGGCTCGGCGAAACCGAGCATCTTGGCATGGCGGGCGGCGCGACGCATGATGCGGCGCAGCACGTAGCCGCGCCCCTCGTTGCTCGGCAGGGCTCCGTCGCTGATCAGGAAGGTCATGGCGCGGATGTGGTCGGCGATGACCCGCATGGAGACATCGTCCTTGTCATTGTCACGGTAACGCTTGCCGGAAAGCTTCTCGATGTGCCGAATGATCCCCTGCAGGAGATCGGTATCGTAGTTCGAAGTCACCCCCTGCATCACCGTGGTGATGCGCTCCAGCCCCATGCCGGTATCGACGGCCGGCTTGGGCAGGGGGACGAGCGTGCCGTCGGACTGGCGATCGAACTGCATGAAGACGTTGTTCCAGATCTCCATGTAACGGTCGCAATCGCAGCCGACCGTGCAGCCGGGGTCATCGCAGCCGACTTCCGGGCCGTTATCGTAAAAGATCTCGGTGCACGGCCCGCACGGCCCGGTGTCCCCCATGGCCCAGAAGTTGTCCTTCTCGCCGAAGCGGAAGATCCTCTCTCTGGGCACCCCTTCCTGGGTGTGCCAGATGTCGGCCGCCTCATCGTCGTCGGTGAAGACCGACACGTACAGGCGGCTCTTGTCGAGCCCGAGATCCTTAGTCAGGAATTCCCAGGCAAAGGCGATCGCCTCGGTCTTGAAATAATCGCCGAACGAGAAGTTGCCCAGCATCTCGAAGAAGGTGTGGTGGCGGGCGGTGCGACCGACGTTCTCCAGGTCGTTGTGCTTGCCGCCGGCGCGCACGCACTTCTGCGAGGAGGCGGCGCGATAGTAGCCGCGGTCCTCCATGCCGAGGAAACAGTCCTTGAACTGGTTCATCCCGGCGTTGGCGAAGAGCAGGGTCGGGTCGTTATGCGGGATCAGCGACGAAGAGGCGACCACCACGTGGCCGCGCGCGGCGAAGTAGTCGAGGAAGCGCTGGCGGATCTGGCTGCCGGTCAGTTTGCTGTGGGTCATGGCTCGGTCCGTTTCAGTTCGTTCAGAATACGATCGAGGGAGAACCCTCGTCTTTGCAGAAAAGTCACCACCCGCCGCCGTTCGCGCTCATCGGCACTGGCGAAATCGAAGCGGGCGAAGCGGCGCGCGATCAGTTCGCGCAGCGACAGCTCCTCCCCTCCCGCGGCGGAAAGCGTGGCCAGCGCCGTATCGACCAGCTCCCGCGGGAACCCGCGCCGGCGCAACTCCATGGCCAGCCGCGGCCCGGCAGCACGCCCCTGCTCCAGAAGCGCCTGGCTGACCCGTTCGATCAGCCGGGCATCGTCGAGATAGCCCAACTCGACACCGCGGCTGACAGCCTCCGCCACGGCGTCCTCGGCGAAACCTTTGGCCAGCAGGCGCTGGCGCAACTCGCCGAGGCTGTAGTCGCGACGGCTCAGCAGGCGCAGAACCGCCGCCCAGGCCGCACCGCGGGGCTGCTCAGGCGCCTTTGTTTTCCCCGCCGGACTTTTCGAACGCATCCCAGGAAAGGTCGGATGTCGACGAGATCCCGGACATCTTCAGCTTGAAATCGTCGGGGTTGGAGCATTGCCGGATGGCTTCCTCGAAGGTGATCAGCTTCTTGGTGAGGAGCATCATCAGCGACTGGTCGAAGGTCTGCATCCCGTAGGATTCGTACCCCTGCTGGATGGCGTCGGGGATCAGCTTGGTCTGATCCTTGTCGTCGATCAGCTGGCGCACCCGGGCCGAAGCGATCATGATCTCGACCGCCGGCACGCGGCCCTTGCCGTCGGCGCGCGGCACCAGGCGCTGGGAGATGACCCCCTTGAGCACCGCGGCCAGCTGGATGCGCACCTGACGCTGATGGAACGGCGGGAAGACCGAGATGATGCGGTTGATCGTCTCGGCGGCATCGACGGTGTGCAGGGTGGAGAGCACCAGATGGCCGGTTTCGGCGGCGGTGATGGCCGTTTCGATCGTTTCGTGGTCGCGCATCTCGCCGACCAAAATCACGTCCGGGTCCTGGCGCAGTGCGCTTTTGAGGGCCGACTGGAAACCCATGGTGTCGGAACCGACCTCGCGCTGGTTGATGATGCTTTTCTTGTCGCGGTGCAGGAACTCGATCGGGTCCTCGATGGTGACGATGTGGTTCTTGCGGTTGGCATTGATGAAGTCGATGATCGCCGCCAAAGTGGTCGACTTCCCCGAGCCGGTGGCGCCGGTCACCAGGATCAGGCCGCGGTTGGCCATGCACAGCTTCTTGATGACCGGCGGCAGCAGCAGCTCGTCGATCCCCTTGATGTCGAAGGGGATGGCGCGAAACACCAGGGAGATCGAACCGCGCTGCGAAAAGGCGTTGACGCGGAAACGGCCAAGACCCGGGACGCCGTAGGCAAGATCGACCTCGCGGGCTTTTTCGAAGCGCTCCCGCTGCAGCTCGTTCATGATCTGGTCACAGAACTTCTCGGTGAACTCCGGAGTGATGCGCGGGGCGTTGGGCAGCGGACGCAAGGCACCGTCGATCCGGTAGATCGGCGGCAGGCCGACCTTGAGATGAATGTCCGAGGCGTTGCTCTTCAGTCCAACGGAGAGGATCTCGTTCAGTTCCATGATTTATTCTTTCTTGTCGGCAGGTTTCCCCAGCCCGTAATGGGCGAGGACTTTCGTTTCGATCTCGCGGGCCAGGGCCTGGTTGTCGGCCAGGAACTGCTTGACGTTCTCGCGCCCCTGGCCGAGGCGCTCCCCTCCGTAAGAGAACCAGGAGCCGCTCTTTTCGATGAGCTTGCTGGCAACGCCGAGATCGACCAGATCCCCCTCCCAGGAGATGCCGGCGCCGTACATGATGTCGAATTCGGCCTCCTTGAACGGCGGGGCCACCTTGTTCTTGACGATCTTGACGCGGGTGCGGTTGCCGATCGTCTCCTCCCCCTGCTTCAGCGCCGCGATGCGGCGGATGTCCATGCGCACCGAGGCGTAGAACTTGAGGGCGTTGCCACCGGTGGTGGTTTCCGGATTGCCGAACATCACCCCGATCTTCATGCGGATCTGGTTGATGAAAATCACGCAGCAGTTCGACTTGCTGATGGTCGCGGTCAGCTTGCGCAGGGCCTGCGACATCAGCCGGGCCTGCAGCCCCATGTGCGAGTCACCCATCTCCCCTTCGATCTCGGCCTTGGGGACCAGGGCGGCCACCGAGTCGACCACCAGCACGTCGATGGCGCCGCTGCGCACCAGGGTTTCGGCAATCTCCAGCGCCTGCTCGCCGGTATCGGGCTGGGAGATCAGCAAATCGTCGGTCTTGACCCCGAGTTTGCGGGCATACTGCACGTCGAGGGCGTGCTCGGCATCGATGAAAGCGGAAACACCGCCGCCTTTCTGGGCCTGGGCGATGATGTGCAGGGCCAGGGTGGTCTTCCCCGACGATTCCGGGCCGTAGATCTCGATGATCCGGCCGCGCGGCACGCCGCCGACCCCGAGGGCGATGTCGAGGCTCAGGGCCCCCGTGGAGATGGTCTGCACATCGGGCAGGTGGGCATCCTCGCCGAGGCGCATGATGCTCCCCTTGCCGAACTGTTTCTCGATCTGGCTCATCGCCAGCTCGATGGCACGGTTACGATCGTTGTCTGCCATAATCTCTCTCCCTCCGCTCATGTGAAATAGGTCTGCAGCTCAAAGCCCGGCGGGTCCCTTACCCAGCGGGGCCGTCAATAGCGGCAAGTGCCGGGCGCCCCCCGGCAACAGCTGGCTCTCGAAGAGAACCAGTCGATCGACCGGCAGCGGCGCCAGCTGCCGCGTCTCCCAGGCGGCCAGTACCTCGCCCAGCCGTGGCGGGCGCCGGTGCATGCGACCGATGGTCAGGTGCGGTGTAAAGCCTCGCCCTTCCCCCGGAAAACCGGCCTGAGCCAAAGCGGCCTCGCAATGCGCATGAAACGCACTCAGGCGCGGGTCCGTCACCCCCAGCCAGACCACCCGCGGCATCCGCAGGTGGGGGAAGACGCCAAGCCGGCCGACAGCGGCCGTGAAAGCCGCTTCGCGAACAGCTATCGATAGCACGACTTCACGAATCTTTTCAAGCTCATCGGCGCCGGTTGCGCCGAAAAAGCGCAGGGTTAGATGCACGTTGCCGGGTGGCGTCCAGCGCACATCCGGCAGGGACCGCTGCAGCGTGCGCTGCACCTCAGCGACCTCATCCTGCAACAGCTGCGGCAGCGGGATGGCCAGGAAAGTCCTAGTGGCCATCGGCGGGATTTGCCCGGGGGATTGACGGCAGCAGCATACTGAAGCAGCTCCCCTGCCCCTCGCCGGCACTTTCGGCCCAGAGCAGGCCGTTATGGGCGGTGACGACCCCTCTGGCCAGCGTCAGCCCCAGGCCGACCCCCTCGCCGCCGAAACTGTCCCGCGACGAGGAGTGGCTGGCGATGTCGCCAAGCGTGATGAATTTCTCGAAAACGCGCTCGATATCCTCCGCAGCCAGCCCTATGCCGCTGTCACGCACCGAAATGTGCAGATACTCCGGCGCCAGCCCCGCGGCGAAGACCTCGGCGGCGGCCTGGTTCAGCCGTTCGGCCATGATCCCGACCTCCACCCCGCTGCGTCGCTGCGCAGCAAGCGCGACCGTGCCGCCATCCGGGGTGAACTTGACCGCGTTCTCCAGAATGCGCCCGAGGGCCCGCTGCAGGTGGTGCCGGTCGCCCCGCAAGCGGATTCCGGCGGGACACGCTTCGAGGATGAAAGCGACGGCGCGCTGGGCACAGCGTGGCCGGTACTCTTCCGCCAGAGACGCCAGCAGGTCGCAGGGATCGAACTCTTCGTTCGCCAGGTAAACCGCGTTGGCCTCCAGGCGGGCTGCCTCGAGCAGGTCGTCGACCAGTTCGCGCAGCCGGCGACTGCCCTGCAGAATCGCCTGCAGGGCCAACTGTTCCGGCGGGGCGAGGCGTTCGTTCGCCGCATCCTCGAGCAACTCGGCCCCGGACAGGATGGTGGTCAACGGGGTGCGCAGTTCGTGGGAGGCCAGGGCCATGAAGGAACTTTTCATCTGGTCAAGCGATTGCAGCAGGCGATGGCTCTGCTCGAGCTGGCGCAGATTTTCGCGCAGCGCCCCGCGCGAGCGTTCCAGCTCACGCAGGCTGGCCTGATTCAGGCGATGCTGCCATTGCAGTTCGTCGAACAGCTCGGAGTGCTTGACCAGGGGGCCGATCTGCCGGCCGATGGCCTGGAGCAGGCGCATCTCGTTGCGATTGAGGACCCGGTCCCCGCGCTCGAACAGGAACAGCACGCCGTGGCAGCGGTCCTTGCTCTCCAGCGGTACGGCCAGGAGAGCCCGCCAGCCATCGGCTACGGCGGCCGCGCAGTTGAAACGGCGATCCTTACCCAGGTCGACCGAAAGCCGGGACTGGCGGCTGACCGCCACCTTGCCGAGCAACCCCTCGCCGGGTTGGATCTCCTCCAAGGCCGCGGCGACCTCCGGCACGATCCCGCGCTGGAAGGCCAGCGACAGGCTGGTCCCCGGCGGCCGCAAGAGGAAGATGCCGCCGCCGGAAACCCCGAAGCCATCCACCACCTGCGCCAGGATGGTGGCCAGGATCGAGGAGAAGTGCTGCTCCTCGGCGGCCAGCCTGGCCACCTCGTTGAGCAGGGTCAACTGCTGGTTGTGGCGCCGCAGCTCGCTGGCCAGATGAACGTAGGGGGTGGCGTCGTGGAAGCTGCCGTGAACCACCCGCTGGGCACCGAGCCAGCCAAGCCGCGCCTGCACCGAACCGATGAACAGGCTGCCGTCCTTGCGGCGGAACTGCAGTTCAGGCTCCTCGCCCTGGCCGTCGGTCAGAATCCGCCGCACCAGCTTGAGAAAACGCCGCCGGTGCCGGCCGGGAAAGAGCACGCCGAGACTTAAGTGGCCGATGTCGCCGCGGGTGTAGCCGAGCAACTCCTCGGCCCGCCGGTTGACCTCGATCAGACTGCCGTCATGGGGATCGATGCAGAACATGGCATCACTGGCGTGATGCAGGATCTGTTCATAGCGGGAGCGCGCCTCATCGAGGTCGCGCAGCAGAACCTCGTGCTCGGCGCTGATGGCCGCCAGCTTTTGCCGGTGACGTGCCGCCTTGCGGGCCTGCCGCCAGGCGACCACGTTGAGCAGGATCACCCCGCCGCCGGCCAGGGCCAACCCCGCGGGAACGGTCCAGACCGCCAGCAGACCGCCACCGGCCGTCATCGCCAGCGCCAGCCAGCCGTCGCGGGGGAGCAGCGTCACGGCAGGCAGCTTGTCCGCAGCCGGCCCGCCGCTCATGGCGCTGCCGCCAGGACGGCGATGGCATGCCGGCGCAGCCAGTCGAGGGCGGTGCAGGCGCTGCGCAGGCGCACCTGAGCGCGATCGCCATGAAAGCGCAACCCCTCGACCCGTTCGCCGTCGGCGCTGACCAGCGCCAGAAAGACGGTGCCGACCGGCTTGTCCTCGCTCCCGCCGTCCGGTCCGGCGACCCCGGTAACGCCCAGGCCCAGCGCGGTGCCGGCCGCCGCGCGGACGCCACGGGCCATGGCCAGCGCACAGGCACTGCTGACCGCACCGTGCTCGGCCAGCAAAGCTTCCGGAACCCCGAGCCAGGAGGTTTTGGCGCTATTGGCGTAGGTGACGGCGCCGCGCTCCAGAAAAACCGACGCCCCCGGCTGGTCGCTCAGGAGCTTGGCGATCAGCCCGCCGGTGCACGATTCGGCGAGCGCCACGCTCAGGCCGGCCGCCGTCAACAGGCGGGCGGTCGCACCGGCCAGGGTGTCGTCGCCCAGCGCGACCAGAAAGTCATCCAGTGCCCGCCGGGCCAGCAGCTCGGCATGGTCAACCCGCTGCTGGGCCGCTTCGCCGCTGGCACTCAGCCGCACCCGCACCAGAGGGAAATCGACCGTGTAGGCGATCTGCACGCCGGCCCCGACGCCGGCGGCCACCAGCCGCTGCTCCACCTCTGGCTCGCTCAGGCCGAAAACGGTCAGGCGCTGCCGGGCCTGCTCCGGGCGCTGTGCCGCCATAGCCAAAAGCTTCGGCAGCACGCTGTCAGCGAGCATGGCCCGCATTTCGAAGGGAACGCCGGGGAGGAAGAACAGCTCGGCCCCCTTGGGGTGGCGCAGTTGAAAGCCGGGGGCGACACCAAGCGGATTGGGCAGAACGGCGGCGCGGGCCGGCAGCAGCGCCTGCTTCTCGTCACGCGGGTGCATTTCCCGCCCCCGCAACTGGAAACGGGCCCGAATCTGCCGCAGCGCCTCAGGATCGAGACTCAGCGGCACACCCAGGGCGCGGGCCGCGCCCCGGGCGGTCAGGTCATCGGCGGTCGGACCGAGGCCGCCGGTGACGATCACCGCCTGGTGGCTCAACGCCAGGCGGTTCAAGGCGGCGGCAATCTCCGCCTCCTTGTCGCGGACACAGGCGGCCTCGCGGACGCTCAGCGCGTGTTCACCGAGCAGCCGGGCGACAGCGGCGGTATTGGTATCGGGCTGGTCGCCGTTGAGCAGTTCGTCACCAATCACCAGGACCGCGATCTCCATCGACTTTACTCCAACAGCAGCCAGAGGGTCAGGCGCAGCGCCAGGGCGGCATAGACGCCGGCGGCTACGTCGTCGAACACCACGCCGAAGGCGTTTTTGCAATGCCGGTCGAGCCAGCGTGCCGGCGGCGGCTTGACGATATCGAACAGCCGGAACCAGGCGAAGCCGAGCCAGGCCGTGGTCCAGTTCCACGGCAGAAACGCCACGGTCACCAGGTAGCCGGCCAGTTCGTCGATGACGATGCGGCCGTCATCGACCACGCCGTAGTGGCGCCCGGCCACCCCGGACACCCACACCGCCACGCCGGTCAGCACAGCCAGCGCCAGCAGGTACTCCAGCGGCGACAGGCGATGCAGCAGCCAGAAAACCGGCAGCCCGGCCAGGGTCCCGAACGTGCCGGAAGCGACCGGCGCATAACCGAGGCCGAAATTGCTCGCCAGCAGCAACGCCAGGGCGCGCATCAGGGGTCGAGCCCGCAGGCCCGGGCGGCCACCGCCGTAACCAGCCGGTAGACCTCGGCGAGGGCACGCCCACTCGCCGCCGCCAGCGCCACGCAAGCGGCATGCTCCGGCGCGACCCGCAGCAGCCGCTCCCCTGCAAAGAGCAGCTTGACCTGGGCCGGGCCGAGCGGCGTGTCGATGGTGCGCACTTCACGGCGCAGCTTGAGGCGCCGGGTCTCGTAAAGGCGCACGCCGATGGCGCTCGACTCGCGCAGTACCAGGCCGGCCAGGCTTTCGGCCAGGACCGGCGGGGCGATCACGGTCAGTTTCACCCCGGGGCGGTTTTTCTTCATCTGCAGCGGGGAGAAACCGGCATCGAGGGCCCCGGCGGCCAGCAGACTGTCGAGCAGCGAACCGAGCACTTCCGGCAGACAGTCGTCGAGATGGGTTTCGATGACCGTGACCAGGTCGCGCTCGAAGCCGTCGACAGTCACCGGTGTACCGAAGATGCCGCGCAGCAGGTTGGGACGGTCGGCCAGATCCCAGCCGCCGACCCCGTAGCCGATCCGCTCCACGGTCAGTTCCGGCAGCGGCCCGAAGCGCCCCAGCGTGGCGGCAAGTGCCGCCCCGGTCGGGGTCACCAGTTCGCACTCGCTCCCGGCGTCGCGCACCGGAGCGCCGCGCAAAAGCTCCAGGGTGGCCGGTGCCGGCAGCGGCAGGGCACCGTGACTCCCCTTGGTCAGCCCGTGGGAGAGGGGCAGCGGCGCACAGACGATCTCATCGACCCCCAGGGCGTGCAGGCCGAGACAGGTGCCGACGATATCAACAATGGCATCGACGGCGCCGACCTCGTGGAAGTGCACCGCATCCAGCTCCACCCGGTGGACCCGGGCCTCCGCCTCGCCGAGCCGGCGGAAGACGCGGCGGGAGCGCTCGCGCACCGGCTCCGGCAACTCCGCCGCCGCCAGCATGGCATCGATGGCGCTCCACGAGCGATGGGCCTGCCCGGTGGCGCAGAGGACCTCGACGCGGGTGCCGCCCAGCCCGTGGCGGAGCTCCTCCCTGACCTCCAGCCGCCAGCCATCGACCGGCAGGGCGCGCAGCCCGGCTTCCAGGGCGGCGGGGGCGACGCCGAGATCGACCAGCAGGCCGAGACACATGTCGCCAGCGATGCCGGCAAAGGGATCGAGATAAAGGGTGGTCATGACGCGCGCCGGCGGTTGATGCGGGTGGCGGCGAAAGCGGCGCCGAAGCCGTTGTCGATGTTGACCACCGTGACGCCGCCGGCACAGGAGTTGAGCATGCCGAGCAGGGCGGCGACCCCGCCGAAGGCCGCGCCGTAACCGACCGAGGTCGGCACGGCGATCACCGGCACATCGACCAGGCCGCCGACCACCGAGGGGAGCGCCCCCTCCATGCCGGCCACCACGATGATCACCGCCGCCTCGCGCAGCTGCCGCGAGTGGGCCAACAGGCGGTGCAGACCGGCGACGCCGACATCGCTGATCTCCACCACCCGGTTCTGGAACATCTTTGCTGTCACGGCTGCTTCGCGCGCCACCGGTAGATCGGAGGTGCCGGCACAGACCACCGCCACCGTGCCGCGGCCGAGATCTTCCAGCGGCTGCTGCTCCAGGGCAAAAGTCCGCGCCAGGGAATCGTAGATGCCGCCGGGATGGGCCTGCACCAGCGCTTCGGCCTTTTCCGCGGAGAGGCGGGTGACCAGGACGTTGCCGCCCCGGGCGGCCATGCGGCCGACGATGGTGGCCACCTGCGCCGCAGTCTTCCCCTCGCCGAGAATCGTCTCCGGGACCCCCTGTCTGAGAGCACGGTGATGATCGATCAGCGCCACTCCGGCATCCTCAAAGGGGAGGTCGCGCAGCCGCTCCACCCCCTCTTCCGGGGAGATGTTACCGGCTTGAATGGCTTCGAGGAGGGTTTTCAGTTCGGCTGCATTCATCAGGGGCTACTCCGAACTGTTCCGCGGGATGAACACTTCCCGCGGCCGGCTGGTGCCGTCGGAGGGGCCGACGATCCCCTCGGCCTCCATCTTTTCGATCATGCGGGCCGCGCGGTTGTAGCCAAGGCGCAGCCGGCGCTGCAGCATGGAGATCGAGGCCTGGCGGGTTTCGGCAATGATCGCCAGCGCCTCATCCCACTTCTCGTCGTAACCGTCCTCGTCCTCGTCGCTGCCGCTCCCGGCGCTCGCCGCCGGAGTCTCCAGAATCGACTTGTCGTAGTCGGGGCTCCCCTGCTTTTTAAGGAAATCGACCACGCGCTGGACCTCGAGGTCCGAGACGAAGGCACCGTGGGCGCGCTGCAGCACGCCGCTCCCCGGCGGGATGAAGAGCATGTCGCCGTTGCCGAGCAGGGTTTCCGCCCCCATCGAGTCGAGGATGGTGCGCGAGTCGATGCGCGAGAAGACCCGGAAGGAGATACGCGTCGGCAGGTTGGCCTTGATCAGACCGGTGATGACATCGACGCTCGGCCGCTGGGTGGCGAGGATCAGGTGGATGCCGGCGGCGCGGGCCATCTGGGCGAGGCGGGCGATCGCCTCCTCGACCTCGCGGCCGGCCACCATCATCAGGTCGGCCAGCTCGTCGACAATCACCACGATATACGGCAGGTGGGCGTGGTCGAGAACCTCACCTTCGATCGTCTCGATCTCGGGCAGCGCATCCTCCCCCAACTCTGTGTCGAACAGCGTCGCCTTGGTGCGTTTCCCCTTCGGCTCCTCCGCCTCCTTGGCCAGCTTGCGGTTGTAGCCGTCGATGTTGCGCACCCCCTTGTCGGCCATCAGCTTGTAGCGGCGCTCCATTTCGCGCACCGCCCAGTTCAGCGCCAGGGTGGCCTTCTTCGGGTTGGTCACCACCGGCAGGAGCAGGTGGGGGATGCCGTCGTACATCGACAGTTCCAGCATCTTCGGGTCGATCATGATCAGCCGCACGTCGCGCGGATCGGCCCGAAGGAGCAGGGAGAGGATCATGGCGTTGATCGACACCGACTTGCCGGTGCCGGTGGAGCCGGCGACCAGAAGATGGGGCATGCGCGCCAGGTCGCTGACCACGGTATGGCCGAAGATGTCCTTCCCCAGGGCCAGCGGCAGGCGGCCGCCGTTCTTCTGGAACTCCTCGGCGGCGATGATCTCTTTGAGGAAGACCATCTCGCGGTCGCGGTTGGGGATCTCGATACCGACCACGCCCCGCCCGGGGATTGGCGCCACGATGCGGATCGACTGCGCCTTGAGCGCCATCGACAGGTCGTCGGAGAGGCCGGCGATCTTGCTGACCTTGACCCCCGGCGCCGGGGCGAACTCGTACATGGTCACCACCGGCCCCGGCTTGATCTCGGAGACCTCCCCCTCGACGCCGAAATCCTGCAGCTTCTTCTCCAGCAGCCGGGCGTTCATCATCAGCGTTTCCTTGTCGACCGGCTTGGTCTTTTCGCCGTCGTGGTCGAGCAGGGAGATCGGCGGCTGGTGGTAGGTGCCGGACGCCGGGAGGAAATCGAAGGTTTCCTGGGCGAGTTCGTCCTTCCCCTTCTTGCCGCGCCCCTTGCGCTCAAGCAACGGCACGACCTCGGCCATGGCCGGCCGCGGTTCCGGGGGGCGGATCACCACGCCGCGTTCCCTGTCGGGCTTGTCGTGCTCCTCCAGTTCGCGGCGGGCGGCGCGGGCCTCGCGGTAGCGTTCCATGCGGTCGCTGGCCCGGCCGAACAGCCCTTCGAGGAAGAGCACCAGCGAGAAGCGCATGACCAGGATCGTCGAAACCGCCAGGCCGATGAGGAGAAAGAGGGCCGCGCCGATGGTGTTGAACCACCCCTTGAGGGTATCGGCCAGAAAGTCGCCGGTGACGCCGCCGCCGCGCACGATGGTCTGCCCGAACCAGTCGATCTGATCGAAGCGCAGGGCGATCAGCCCGCCGAGGCAGGCGATCAGCATCAGGAAGGAGAGGAGCTTGTAGAAGCGCGGATGCAGGTCGCGGAACTTGAGGAGACGCCAGGCGGCGAGCAGGCAGGCCAGCGGAATGAGCAGGGCCGGCAGCCCGAACACCTGGAAAAACAGGTCGGCGACATATGCCCCGACCTTGCCGCAGATGTTGTGGATTGTCGTCGGGGCGAGGTTGTTGTTGAACGACGGGTCGCCGCTGTGGAAGGAGGCCAGGCTGAGCAGCAAAAAGAGGCCGGCCGCCAGCCAGAGCAGGCCGATGATCTCCTTTTTGACATGCTCGGCAAGAAACGTTTTACGGGCTGGTTCGGTCATGATCGGGCCGTTTTTCGGAAATTAGGACATGTTAGCGCGAAACGCCGTGGCGGTCAAAGCCGTTGCGCAAACTGCGCGGTTGACAGCGGCTTTTCGCCGCGGGTATTTTGTCGTGTTCGTCAACCCCCACAGGAAGGAACTCTCATGTCCAAAACATTGCACGTGATTGGCGCCACCATGCTGCTGGTGGCGATTGCCGCCGGCTGCACCGCCGAAGAAGCCGTCGTCAAGCTGGACGATGCCAAGCAGCGCATCAGCTACACCATCGGCCTGAACATCGGCAAGGATTTCAAGACCCAGGACGTCGCCATCGACACCGCCGCGCTGATGGCCGGCGTTCGCGACGGCATGGCCGGCACCGCCCCGCGCCTGACCGAAGAGCAGATGAAGAACGAGATCAAAACCTTCCGTGAAGGGATGATCGCCCAGCAGGAAGCCAAGCAGAAATCCCTCGGTGAAAAGAACAAGAAGGACGGCGCCGAGTTCCTGGCCAAGAATGCCAAGGCCGAAGGGGTCAAAGTCACCCAGAGCGGCCTGCAGTACAAGGTGCTCAAGGAGGGGACGGGGCCCCTCCCCGCCAAAGATGCCATCGTCAAGGTCCACTACCGCGGCACGCTGATCGACGGCACCGTGTTCGACAGCTCCTACGACCGCAAGGAGCCGCTGACCCTGCCGGTCGGCGGCGTCATCCCCGGCTGGACCGAGGCGCTGGCCATGATGAAGGAAGGCTCCAAGTGGCAGCTCTTCATCCCCTCGGATCTGGCTTACGGCGAGGACGGCGCCCCGCCGGTGATCGGCCCGAACGCCACCCTGCTCTTCGAGGTCGAGTTGCTTTCGGCCGCCGCCAAACTGGAGTAGACCGCATGGAGCGCGCAGCAAAAAGCGGCGACCGGGTGCGGGTCGCCTATACCGGCCGCTTCGACGACGGCAGCATCTTCGACAGCTCCGAGGGCAACCCGCCCCTGGAGTTCACCATCGGTGCCGGCGAGGTCATCTCCGGCTTCGACAGCGCGGTAACCGGGTTGAAGTCCGGCGAGAGCCGCACCGTGGCCATCCCCCCGGAGGAGGGCTACGGCCTGCACCTGCCGGAGATGGTGGCGGAGGTCGAGCGCCGGCAGATTCCCGATGACCACCTGCTCGAGGTCGGCAACTATCTGGAGGTCAACGCCCCCAACGGCGCCAGCTTCGAGGTGCGCATCGCCGGGCTGACCGACAGCCATGTGCGCCTCGACGGCAACCACCCCCTGGCCGGCAAGACGCTGAATTTCGAGATCACGCTGATCGAGTTTGTCTAGGGCAGGTTGAGGCTCAGGCTCAGGTTAAGGCTTAGGTTGAGAGTCTAGAAACACTGGAGGATAAAAGGCAGCGGGGCGTCCGGAAGGGCGCCCCGCTGTTTTGTAAAGGGTTTTGTAGGGGCGTGATTCATCACCCCCTGGGCGCAACGAATTGCGCCCCTACGGATCACGGATCACGGATCACGGATCACGGATCACGGATCACGAATCACGAATCACGAATCACGAATCACGAATCACGAATTACCGTTGACCGATTACGGGCGACGCATGCGTCGCCCCTACTGCATCTCGTAAATCAGCAGGGCGGAGTTGCCGTAGGTTCCGATCATGCCGCCGCGCGAGAACATGACCAGCATGACGATCTCGTTGACGCCGTCGTTGTCCGCATCGGCCATGCGGAAGTCGCCAAGGTAGCCGCCCTGCGGCTTGGTGCGCCAGCGTTCGACCAACGAATAACCGTCGTAGGTCACGGCCTTGAGGTGACTGCTGTTGAATTGGCGGAAGGCGCTGAAGGTCCGGCTCCCTTCGTTGACCGGCACCAGCACGGTCCCCTCCGGCCCCGGCTCCAGGCGCGGCTCGATGAAGGCATAACGAATCGAGGCCCCGGACGCGCCGTCCGGTCGTTCGAAGGAGGTTTCCGAGCCGCCGAAGTAATCCGAACTTTCCCAGAGGATATCGCCGGTTACATCCAGAACCTGCAGTTTGTCGTTGACGTTGAGGTTGGCAATCAGCGTTCCGCCAGCGCTTTCGAATTTCTGGAACCCGCTGACCTGCACCCGGCTCGGCAGATCGACGGCCGCGCCGCGCTGAAGTTTGTCGCCACTGCGGGTCAGGCGAAAGATCGGCCCGCTGAAATCGGAAGTCTGGTCGCGCACATCCGGGTTGATTTCCTGGCCGAGCAGCTGGTAACCCTCGCCGGGGAGATTGACCTTGCGCAGCAGGTAAGGGATGCTTTTGATGATCTGAACCAGCTTGCCGTTCTGCATTTCCAGCGCAATTGAGCGCAGCGAGTTCTGCCCCGCCATCGAAACGTACAATTCCATGCGACCATCGCCGTCGAGGTCGAGACCATCGAGGGTCATCGCCGAGCCGCCGGTACCGAACGGATAATCGGCAACCGGCTCGAATTTGCCGGCGACAACCCTGGCCACCACGATGCGATCCTTGAAGCCGAGGACGATTTCGTTCTTGCCATCGCCGTCGATGTCGCCAACTTCGACCCCGACCGGATGCCCTTCCATGCGCGGCCCGTACCAGACCCCCTCGCGGTTGTCCATCTGACTCATGATCAACCCGCCGCGGGTGGCACTGCCGCTGCCGGGGAGAGCCCCTCCGGGGCCGGCCGGGGAACTGCTGCCACCGCCAAAAATTTTCGTGACCCCCGAGAACAACCCCTGAGAACCACTCCCCCCGGGGAGCGCACCGGGCGCCGGGGCAGCCGCCGGGCTGCCGGGGGCGACGATGCTGGCGCCGGCCGGGGCCACACCCGCCGGAACGGCCGGAGCGGCGATCGCCACCTTGCCGGCCACCTGCTCCGGGCGGTAGAAGCGCACCGGCTGGAAGGCCTGGTCCTTGATACCGAGCCCCTTGTCGTTGTAGACGAAGACCAGGGTCGGCTCCATGTTCGGCACCGGGCGTGGCTGTTCCGGCCTCTTCGCTTGGGCGACGGCGTAGCTCTGCCAGTTGAGATCGGGGAGGGCCCCCTGCAATTGGGTGAAGACCGCCTCGCCGTCGCCGGCGTAATCCCAGAAAATCGCCGGCAGCCCGGAGAAACGCCGGGCTTCTTCGCCGGCCTTCAGATCGCCTTTGCCGCTGATGACTTCGGCGTAGGAGTAGCCGTTCTTGACCTTGGTGACACGCAGCACCGCCTTGACCGTCTCCAGGTTGCCGATGGTCTTCTTGGTCACCGGGTTGACCACCGGCGCGCCCTTGACGATGACCGAGAAGAGGTCGCCGGCCTGCACCCCCTGGCTGGCATCGGCATCGATCAGCCACTCCGCGCCAGTCGGCGCCGGGGCGATCAGGCTGGCATTCTTCGGGCCGAGATCGCGGGCGACATCCTCCTTGAAGCCGGCGAAGGCGGGGAGGGCGCAGAGCAGGGACGCGGCCAGGATTAACGCCATGTATTTCATTGGGCCAGACCATTGATTAATCATGCAGAACCTCACCGGGTTGATGACGTAGGGGCATGGCATGCCATGCCCGGGATTGTGCCGGCATAATACTCTAAAAGGGGAGAGAAACCGAGAGGAATTTCACGGATTCTCCGCTGTGCTATTGCACGCTCGGGGACTCTATCTTCAAGCAGGGGCAAGCCAGCATTGTCACGGGCGATGCGGTGCATCGCCCCTACAAGCGTCCTGGAGGCTAATGGCCATATCAGGAAAATCTGTGAGGATTTTGCGATCCATGGTCACCAGCCTGACCCCCTGACTTTGCGCCAGGGCGACGAATTCGCAATCGTAGGCTGAACACGAACTGACGCTGACCAGTTTGAGCACATCTTGCGAGACGCTTCCATACTCGTTCTCTTTAAGAAACGACTCGGCCTCCTCCTGGATGCGTACGGCCTCCCCAAGGGAAATCAGTCCCTTCCTCAAATACAAAGCCAGAACATTTCTGAACTCGCTGCGCCAGAGAATCGGCACGGCCCATTCGGGATCGCATTCGACCAACCGCTCGGCATCTCTGGTGAGGTCAGTCGGGAGGTACAGATAAGCGATGATGTTGGTGTCCACAACAATCATGGACGACCCTCATCGATGGCCTGCGTGATTTCCTCGCGGCTGACGATGTTCTCATCAAACTGCGGGCGCACGGCTCTGGCCAGGCGGATTCTCTCCACGGGGGTAATCTTTTGCGGCATCAACACCGTTTCCAGGCAATGAACAATTTCGCTGTTCAGGCTGCGGTGGTGGCTTTCGGCAACGAGTTTCAGTTTATCGTAGAGATGCTGCGGAATGTTTTTTACGGTCAGGGCGGGCATAGCGATCTCCTTTGGTTTCATAATGGTATCAGAACGGTTTCACGTCAAGTAGGGGCGGCGTTTCGCCGTCCGTTTGATACCGCCCGGATAATGTTCATCTACCAGCCACCGCGCCGGATTACCGGCGATGTAGTCGCGGATCGCCGCCAGGTCACGGTCGTCGCGGATCACGTGTTCGTAGTAGTTCCGTTGCCAGACGGGGTGGCCGAGGGTGAGGCGGAGGTGGTTGATGTGTTTGGTAACAGCGGATTTGAACGAACCAACGATTGTGCCGATTGAATTTGGTTTGGGTCCATTTCGTAGGGGCGACGCATGCGTCGCCCGGGCAGGACCGGGCACGCCAACAACGGGCGACGCATGCGTCGCCCCTACACCGGGGAAATCATCCATCAACACGACGACCCCATGTACATGGTTGGGCATGATGACGAATTGGTCCGATTCTACGTGCGCGAAATGGTCCGGCAATGCGTCCCACGTTTGTTGAACAACCTCCCCCAACCCATTCAACCGCACCACCTCATCGACCACATCGCCAAACAGACATTCGCGCTCATGCGTGCAAATGGTGACGAAATACGCGCCGGGGGTGGAGTCATCGAAATTGGACAGACGGATGGGACGGCGGGATGGTACAGGCATGGAGCCCTCCTGGGGACGGGCGGGGAGACCCCGCCCCGACGATAACAATGCATGACATCAATGGGGTGGAGGATAGCACAAAATCCGGCGTTTACAATCTGATCCGCGTAGGGGCGCACACTTGAGACGCCAGATTTCCTTGGCGACCATCATCCGGGCGATGCATGCATCGCCCCTACACCGCCGCCATCCACGTAGGGGCGACGCATGCGTCGCCCGATCTTGGGCAAATGAAAAGGCCGGGTCTTGCGACCCGGCCTTTCCGGTACTACCAGTAACGCGCGTTGCTTAGAACGGCACGTTGACCATCAGGTAGGTCTTGTAGATGCTGTCCGGATCGGACAGGCCGCCACCGTTGACGTCGGTCACGGTGTCGTCGTAGAAGCTGCCGAAGTCGGCGAAGGCGGCGTTCAGGCTGACATCGACCTTCTCGAAGAACTTCTTGCCGACGCGCAGGGCGAGTTCGTAGCCGAGGGTCTTGCCGTCGCGCTCGTCGGTGTTGAGGTAGTTGCCGCTGACATACGGGGTGTCTTTGTCGTTGCGCTCGTCGTCCACCGCCAGGTAGTAACCGGCACCCCAGTTGACATACATGTTGTCCGGGAGGGTGTGGTTGCCGCTGAGGACGAAGGCCATCAGGCCGAAGCCCTGGCGGGCGGCGTCGTCCATCGCGTAGCGCTCCTTGGTGGCGTTGCAGACGAACTTGTCGGTGAGGAAGATCATCTGGTTCTCGCCGACGAAATCGTACTCGCCGAAGCTGCCCATCCAGTAGCCGTTGTCGTCGGCATCGTCGTCTTCGCTGATGTAGATGGCGCGCAGGCCGATGTCGCCGTTGCTGAGCTTCATCTTGCCCTTGACCGAAGCGGCCCAGGCCTTGCTGTCCTCATCATCGGCCCCGGCAACGTCGATATTCAGCTTGCCGTCCTGCAGAATCGCGAAGCCGTCGATGCTGAAGTCGCCGAAGGTGGCGGCAGCGTTCAAGCCGTAGAAGAACACTTCCGCATCAAGCTTGTCGGCGAGGGTGGTAGCGATAGCTTGATTACCCCACTCACCAAAACCGTTGTTTGAACCCGAAACACCCAAGATGTACGCCGAGGAGCCGGCAACGTTCGAGCGGGGATCCTGGACATCATTTGCGTCAAGATAATAGATAGCAGCGCCGGCCTTGAAGGTATCGGAGAATTTCTGGGAAACGGTCACACCGTAGAAGTCGGTGTCGTCCCAGTTGCTGCGGGCAGCGTTCGCACGGGATTGACCAGCCGTGTAAACACCATTCTGAACACTGTCGCCGTCGTTCTCGTCCCACTTGGCATAGAGAAGGCCGATGGAAGTGTTGCCGATCTTGTGCTTGACGGCGGCGCCGGTCATGTCGCCGTTGACGACCAGGCCTTCGAACTCGTCGGCGTAGTTCTGCAGACCGAGGCGGGCGCTGGTGTCGCCGGACTTGATGTCGAGGAAGATCCACTTGGACTCGACGTTGACGCCGTCGCCGTCGAAGCCGCCACCCTGGCCACCGGGATACTTGGTGGAGGTACCATTACCCCAGTCGGTGTCGATTTCGGCCAGGTAGGTGATCGAGACGTTGTCGTTGAGGGTGTTGACCACGCCGAGGCGCAGACGCTGGTCGACCCAGGACTGGGAATCGCCGTCTTCGTAATTCTTGTTCTTCAGCTCGTTGTTGTAGCCCATCAGGCGATAGTTGCCCGTCACCTTGAGCTCGGCGAGAGCCGGGGTGGCAACGGCCAGAGCCAAACCCGCCGCCAAAATTGTTTTTGCCGTTTTGTTCACGTTTTGCCTCCTAAATATCATTGGGTTGGCGTTCGGATGCCGGCCTATCCGGCACCTTCTAGCAACTCTTCAAGCTCACTTTTGGATCGGTGCGTCGAATTCGTAGCCGCAGGCCGGGCACTTGGTCCGGACCTTATCCTTGCCCCCGGCCGCACAGGCCATCAGGGAGAGGGCGAGAACCGCCACCATCAGCAAGGAAACCAGCTTCTTCATCCAGTCACCTCCTTCCGTTGTAGTGGACTCCTTAAACCATCCGCGGGCCGCGAGGCACACGGGAAAACACTACTTCGGCGAAACTTTACTTCTACAACAACGGTGCCAAAACCACGTTCTGCCAGAAACCATCAGAAACCCACCGGAATCGCTAGTGTTTTCTCACGAAAACCAAACATCCACAGAGAATCAGCACCACATTCCAACCATCCAACCGTTGCAGACACGCCACAGCCGCTGTGGCAAACCGGCAACAACATCTGTGCAAAAGCACACTGTGAATCAGGTTAAGGTTAAGGTTACAGTGCGGCCTCAACCAGCTTTTTAATCTCCGCCGCGGGGATGACGTTGGCGGAGTTGCCGTTGTCGAAGCGCACCTTCTGCTCGCGGTCGATCACCAAAAGGCGCGGGATCAGGTAGACGCCGTAGCCCCTGTAGGCCTGCATGTCGTCATCGAGCAGCGCCTGGTGCGTCACCGACACGTTCTGCCCGGCAAAGTAGCGCGTCACCATCTCCGGGGTGTCCTGCACGAACACCTCGAGCAGCGCCACCTCCTTCTCCTTGAAGAAGTCCCCGAGCGAGGCCAGTTCCTTGGAGAGGACCTTGCACGACGGGCACCAGGTGGTCGCCAACTTGAGGACCACCACCCTCCCCTTGAAATCGGCAAGGCTGACGCTTTTGCCGTCGACGGTCTGCGCCGTGAATCCCGGCGCCGGCTGGCCGGCCTCCACCGCCCCGGCATACACGGGGGCGAAGAGCAGAACGGTCAGGATGAAAAAGAACGCGAGGCTTTTTTTGATCATTTTAAAACACCGTGCTAAATATATTTAGAGGGTCGATGCTTGTCAACGAAAAAACCTCTGAAGCCGCATAAAGCCTGGCATTCTGTGATAAAATTAATTTTATAACGTTTTTATAAAAATCTCCGGGCGCACGCCAGGCGCCCCTACAAATGATCGTCCACATCCATGCGGCCGTGCAGGATACGCACGACCTGAACCCGGTTGTCAGCTATGCTGCGATAAAAAATTACGTGCCCCCCCAGGGGGAGCTTGCGATAGCCTGGACGAATTTCACTGCATTCCCTGCCGAGGCCCGGAGCTTCCCCCAGGCGGTGAAAACAGTCGTCAAACATGGAAAGATATCTGATCGCCTGTTCACGACCCCAACGCGCCCAGGTAAATCGTGCAATGCTTTTCAGATCAGCCCTGGCCTTTGGGGTCAGAACGACCCTTTTCATCCACCAAGGCCTTCAGAATCCAGTTCACGAATCAATTCTGCAAGCGAGTATTCCTGGTCAGGCCCACTGTCCTCGCCTTCTCGGAGAGCGCGCCGCAAGGTCTCCAATCTGGTCTCACGCTCTTCGAGAAGCTTCAAGCCCGCCCGGATTGCTTCGCTTGTCGTACCAAAATGGCCTTGAGAAATTTGCTCTGCTATAAAACTTTCGAAATGCGGCCCGAGCGTTACGCTGGTGTTTTTCGGCATTTGAACCCCTCTTTGTTAAGGCTGACGCTATTATATAATATTTATTGGTATTGCGCCAAGCGGTCCACGGGCGAGGCAACGCCTCGCACCTACGCCCCGAACAGGCCAGGCGCATGCAGTGCGCCCCTACCGGATCACAGGAATCTACGCCTCACTCCTCAATGCCCCGGCTCGCACAATTCCGTCAGCACGCCGCCGCTGGCCTTGGGGTGGAGGAAGGCGATGCGTGTGTGATGGGCGCCGGTGCGCGGGGTCTCATCGATCAACCGCACCCCCTGCCCCTTGAGGGCGTCGAGACGTCCCTGCAGCCCCTCGACCTGATAGGCCAGGTGGTGGATGCCGGGACCGTTCTTCTCCAGGAACTTGGCGACCGGGGAATCGGGGGCGGTCGGCTCGAGCAGTTCGATGCGGCTTTCGCCGATCACCAGGAAGGCCACCTTGACCTTCTGCTCCTCCACCACCTCTTCGCCCTCGTATTCCAGGCCGAGGACCTCGCGGTAGAATGGCAGCGCGGCTGCGATACTTTCAACGGCAATGCCGATGTGGCTGATCTTTTTGGGCATGTTGGACCTCGTTTGTTAGAGACGTGTGAGCATGTTGATAAGAATACAGGATTCAGAATACAGAAGTCAGGATAAAATCAGGGAACCGAATCTAGAATCTTTGCCGCGTAGCTTTCCAGCAGTTTGCTGATCTCTTCAAGCATTACAGCCAGCGACTTGCTACAGCCATAGCCAAGATCATTTGCCAGAATCAGGTAATATCTGGTTTCTTCGAGCGATCCTTGGGCAATATTCAGGAATCTGGCCTTGTCCTTCAACCCCTTCTTTTTGAATCCTTCTGCAATATTTGCCGGAATAGAAACGGCCGCTCGTCTCAGCTGAGATCTCAGCCCGTAAATCTCACGCTTTGGAAACTCCTCGGTCCAGCCATAAACCTGCAAGACAAAACCATGTGCCTTCTGCCATACGATCAAATCCTGAAAGTTTCTTGCTGTCATCTCTCCCTCCCATCATTTCAGCAATTTCATATCATTCTGAATTCTGACTTCTGAATTCTGGATTCGCCTTTAGCTTCTCCGGAACACCTCCATCAATCGCCGCGCCGCAGCACCCGGGGTCGTCACTCCCGCCGCGACGCTTTCCTGCAGCTGCGGCAGAAGGGCTTCGACTTTGGGGTGGCGCAGGAAGGTCTCCTTGAGATCGTCCATCAATAGGGTCCACATCCAGTCGCTGTTCTGCAGGGCGCGCTTGGCGACGAACTCGCCGCCTTGCTGCATGGCGGCGCGGAACGCCTCGACGGTCTGCCAGACCTCGGCGATCCCCTCACTGTGCAGGGCGCTGCACAGCAGGACCGGCACCTGCCAGTTGGCGCTCTTGGGCGCGGTCATGTGCAGGGCGTTGGCGCATTGCTGGCGGGCCAGGTCGGCACGCGGGCGGTTCTCCCCTTCGGCCTTGTTGACCAGGATGGCGTCGGCGATCTCCATCACCCCGCGCTTGATCCCCTGCAGCTCGTCGCCGGCATTGGGGAGCTGCAGCAGGAGAAAGAAGTCGACCATGGAGGCGACCGTGATCTCCGACTGACCGACACCGACGGTCTCGACGATGATCACGTCGAAACCGGCCGCTTCGCAGATCAGCATGGTCTCGCGGGTCTTGCGCGCCACCCCGCCGAGGGTGTCGCCGGCCGGCGACGGGCGGATGAAGGCCTTGGGATCGCGGGAGAGTTCCTCCATACGGGTCTTGTCGCCGAGGATGCTGCCACCCGAACGCTGCGATGAGGGGTCGACGGCCAGGACCGCGACCTTGTGCCCTTGCGCGGTCAGATACAGGCCGAAGGCCTCGATGAAGGTGCTCTTCCCCGCCCCCGGTACACCGGAGATGCCGATGCGGATGGCGTTGCCGGTATCGGGAAGAAGATCGTCGAGGAGAGTGGTGGCGGCGAGGGAGTGGTCGAGGTTGCGACTTTCGACCAGGGTGATGGCCTTGGCCAGGGCGCGGATGTTGCCGGCACGCACGCCGGCGGCGAGATCGTGGAGGATGGTCATGCAAGCAGCGGTTCTATCTGTTCCCCCCTGCAAGGCAGGGGGGATGGTGAGTGGAACGAACCAGGGGGGTCACAACCATCCAAGCACCCCCCCGCCCTACGGGCACCCCCCCTGTTTCACAGGAGGGGACAGACAAAAGCAAAACCCCTACCGCCGCTTCTCCTCGATCGCATCCAGCGTCTGGGTGGCGGAGGTGATGATCGGGGTGCCGGGGCCGAAGATGCGGGCGGCGCCGGCTTTATGCAGCTCATCGTAATCCTGGCGCGGGATGACGCCGCCGCAGACCACGGCGATGTCGGCGGCGCCGAGGCGCTTGAGCTCCGCTGCCAGCTGCGGCACCAGGGTCTTGTGCCCGGCGGCGAGGCTGGAGACGCCGACCACGTGGACATCGTTCTCCACCGCCATCTTCGCGGCTTCCTCGGGGGTCTGGAAGAGCGGACCGACATCGACGTCGAAGCCGGCGTCGGCATAGGCGGTGGCCACCACCTTGGCGCCGCGGTCATGGCCGTCCTGCCCCATCTTGGCGATGAGGATGCGCGGCCGGCGTCCCTCGCGGGCGGCAAAGGCAGCGATGCGCTGCTTCAGTTCAGCGAAATCCTTGTCGCTTTCGACCACGGCTCCGTAGGCTCCCGAAACCAGCTTGATGTCGGCCTTGTGCCGGCCGAAGACCTTCTCCATGGCGTCGGAAATCTCGCCGACGCTGGCGCGCAGGCGGGCGGCTTCGACGCACAGGCCGAGGAGGTTCTGCGCCTCATTCTGGCACGCGCCGGTGATGGCGGCAAGGGCCTGCTGGCAGGCGGCCTCGTCACGGCTGGCGCGCATCTTCTCCAGGCGGGCGATCTGCGCCTTGCGCACCGCGGTGTTGTCGACATCGAGGACCTCGATGGGGGCCTCTTCCTTGAGGCGGTACTTGTTGACGCCGACGATGACGTCGCGCCCGGAATCGATGGCCGCCTGCTTGCGCGCCGCCGACTCCTCGATGCGCAGCTTGGGCATGCCGGATTCGATCGCCTTGGTCATGCCACCCAGAGCCTCGACCTCTTCGATGATCTTGCGCGCCTCAGCCACCAGGGCGGCGGTCAGCGACTCGACGTAATAGGAGCCGGCCAGCGGGTCGACCACCTTGCAGATGCCGGTCTCCTCCTGAATCACCAGCTGGGTGTTGCGGGCGATGCGCGCCGAGTGATCGGTGGGGAGCGCAATCGCCTCGTCGAGGGCGTTGGTGTGCAGCGACTGGGTGCCGCCCAGCACCGCGGCCAGCGCCTCGATGGTGGTGCGGATGACGTTGTTGTAGGGATCCTGCTCGGTGAGCGACCAGCCCGAGGTCTGGCAGTGGGTGCGCAGGGCCAGCGACTTGGCGCTCTTCGGCTCGAAGCGCTGCATGAGCTCGGCCCAGAGCAGGCGCGCGGCGCGCAGCTTGGCGGCCTCCATGAAGAAGTTCATGCCGATGGCGAAGAAGAACGACAGGCGCGGGGCGAAGGCGTCGACATCGAGGCCGCGGTTGACGGCGGTCTTGACGTACTCGAGGCCGTCGGCCAAGGTGAAGGCCAGCTCCAGGGCGTTGTTGGCCCCGGCTTCCTGGATGTGGTAGCCGGAGATCGAGATCGAGTTGAAGCGCGGCATGAATTTGCTGGTGTACTCGATGATGTCGGCGATGATGCGCATCGAGGGGGCCGGCGGGTAGATGTAGGTGTTGCGGACCATGAACTCCTTGAGGATGTCGTTCTGAATGGTCCCGGCCAGCTGCTCCTGCTTCACCCCCTGCTCCTCGGCGGCCACGATGTACATGGCCATGATCGGCAGGACCGCCCCGTTCATGGTCATGGAAACCGAGACATCCTGCAGCGGGATGCTGTCGAAGAGAATCTTCATGTCCTCGACCGAGTCGATGGCCACCCCGGCCTTGCCGACATCACCGACCACGCGCGGGTGGTCGGAGTCGTAGCCGCGGTGGGTGGCCAGGTCGAAGGCCACCGACAGCCCCTGCTGGCCGGCGGCCAGGTTGCGGCGGTAGAAGGCGTTGGACTCCTCGGCGGTGGAGAAGCCGGCGTACTGGCGCACGGTCCACGGCTTGCCGGCGTACATGGTGGCCATCGGCCCGCGGGTGAAGGGCGGCAACCCGGGGAGAGTGCCGAGGGTCTCGAGCCCTTCGAGGTCGGCGGCGGTATAGAGCGGCTTGACCGTGATCCCCTCCGGGGTCTCCCAGTTGAAGCGGTCGAGGGAGTCGCTCTTGCACTCCTTCTTCGCTGCAGCTTCCCACTCGGTGAGGGTCGGTTTCTTGGGGGTGGACATGGTGAAAATCCTTTCAAAAAATCGAGAATACAGAATTCAGAATACAGAAGTCAGAATAGAAACCGCGAACGTGCCCGTCCCGAAGGCTTCTGAATTCTGACCTCTGGCTTCTGGATTCAGCTTTCCTACCGCGTCACCACTGCCAGCACCTGCACCACGGTGCCTTCGCAGGCGAGCAGGCGATGTTTGAGGGAAGCGTCGAAGTAGACGGCGTCGCCTTCCTCGAGAATGATGCGCTCGTCCTCAAGGATGACCTCGGCGCGGCCGGAGAGGATGAGCAGGAACTCCTCGCCGTCGTGGTTGTAGAGTTCCTCCTCCTTGGCCCGCTCGCTGACGGTCAGCACGAACGGCTCCATCTTCTTGTTGCGTTTGCGGAAGGAGAGGGCTTCGTAGGTGTAGCCGTGACCGGTGCCGGCCTTGGAGATCACCCGGCTGACCACGCGCCGCTCCCCCCTGCGCACCACCTCGTACTTGCGCTCAGCCTCCTCCTCGTCGAAAAACATGCCGATCTTGACGTCGAAGAAGCGCGCCAGCTTGGAGAGGGTGGCGATAGGCGGAGAGACGTTGTTGTTCTCGATCTGCGAGATCAGCGCCGGGGAGAAGCCGGTTTCCCTCGCCACGTCCTGCAGGGTCAGCTTGCGGGCCTTGCGCAGTTTCTTGATTTTGCCACCGATATTGAAGTCCATGCCGGTTCTCGAAGGGAATAAAAAGAGGTTTTACAAAAAAACGAATTTAATGGAAAGATGTCTCGATGTCAACAAAGCGCATTTAATCTGGATAAAGCGATTTTAGCCTAACTGAACACAAACTGGCAAGCCGGACGCGTTTTTACTTGCCACGAAAAACCAGCCGATTAACATGGCCGCCATGACACCAACCGCGACAAAAGGCATACACTACGGCTGGATCATCGTCCTGGCCGGCGCGCTGACCATCTTCTCGTGCTTCGGCCTGGCACGCTTCTCCTTCGGCATGCTCCTCCCCGGGATGCGCGCCGGGCTGCAGCTCTCCATCGACGACATGGGTTTTTTAAGTGCCGGCAACTTCGCCGGCTACCTGGTGGCGGTGGGGCTGGCACCGCTGGCGCTGCGCTACGCGACGCCGCGCAAGCTGATCACCGGCAGCCTGCTGGTGATCGGCCTGTGCCTGATCGTCATCAGCCGGACCTCGACCTATTGGCTGCTGGGGGGGCTGTACACGGTGATCGGCATGGGCGGCGGCTTCGCCAACATCCCGGTGATGGCCCTGGTCTCGCGCTGGTTCCGCCGCGAGCGGCGCGGCCAGGCGGCGGGGATGATGATCATGGGGAACGGCACGGCGATCATCCTCACCGGCTTCCTGGTGCCGTGGCTGAATGCGACCTTCGGTGGCGAGGGGTGGCGGATCGGCTGGCTGCTGCTCGGCGGGGCGTGCCTGGTGCTGGGCTCGGTGGTCGGCGTGCTGCTGCGCAACGATCCGGCCGATCTCGGCCTCGAACCCCTTGGCGCTGCGCAGCCGGTGACCTACGACCCGGCGGAGACCCGCGGCCCGTACCGGGCAAGCGGCATCCTCCTGCACCTGGGCGGGCTGTACCTGCTGTTCGGCCTGACCTACATGGTCTACGGCACCTTCATCGTCGCCACCATGGTCGACGAATACCACTTCGCCGAAGCCACTGCCGGCAGCTTCTGGTCATGGACCGGCTTCTTCTGCCTGTTTTCGGGGGTGGGGTTCGGAGTTCTCTCGGACCGGCTGGGACGGCGCGGCGGACTGATGCTGGCCTATGCGGTGCAGGGGGCGGCCTACCTGCTGGTGGCCTCCAGGCTCGGCACGCTGGCGCTGTTCGGCTCGGTGGTCCTTTATGGCCTCGCGGTCTTCGCCGTGCCGGCGATCATGGCCGCGGCGGTGGGCGACTACCTCGGCACCGCCCGGGCGGCGGCAGCCTTCTCGATCATCACCTTCTGCTTCGCCATCGGCCAGACCATCGGCCCCGGCGCCGCCGGAGTGATGGCGGAAAGCGCCGGCACCTTCAGCGTCCCCTACTATGTCGCCGCGGCGCTCAACGGCGTGGCCCTGGTGGGGACGGTCTTCCTCCCCAAACCGCCGAAGGAGGCGGGGTAGGCAGCTACAACTGCTCAGGCCACTTCCTGGAGGCATGATAGACGCGCAGAATCTCCACCGACTCTCCCCGGACCCGGTAAGGAACGATGAAGGGGGCGTTCGGTACCACCAGCTCTCTCGTCCCCGGCAGCCGGCCGGGTCGCCCAAGCCCCGGCTGATCCCGCAGCAAAGTCACGGTCTGAACAATCCCCAGCACTATTGCAGATGCCGCCCGCGGATTTTCGCGGGCAATATAAGTTTCGGCGGCGTCGAGATCAAGCAGGGCGCGTCTGAGCCAGCTAATGCGCACCCTTCTTCTCCCAGCGCTGCAGAACTTCAGCATGGTCGACAAATTCGGCGCCCGGGCTGTCGGCTTCGGCCAGAGCTTGCCTTATCCCCTGAATCTGCCATTCGTTGACATCGAGATACTGCTCGAGCGCGTCCTCGATGACGAAGGACTTGGAACGCTGGGTTGATGCCGCAAGCTTTTCCAGACGGGAACGGGTTTCCGGTTTGACCCGGACAGTGAGACTGGCCGTTTTCTGCATGATTCACCTCCATGTGATACACACAATTACAATGTATTACAAATTCTGCCTCCGCACAAGCGCGGCGGGCTGATTACCTTTTCACCAACCGCTTCACTCCGCTGACCACCGCCAGCACCAGGCCACCGGCGACGATCCCGACCAGGAGATTGACCAGGGTCGGCGCCAGGGCCGCCAGCAGGGCACCGATCCCCGGCAGGCCGCGGACGGCTGCCGCACAGGTGTGCAACAGGGGTTCGGCGCCGGGGAGACCGTGCACAAGAATGCCGCCGCCGACCAGGAACATCGCCGCCGTACCGACCACCGCCAGCGTCTTCATCAGCACCGGCGCGGCGCGCAGCAGCAACCGGCCAAGCACCAGCCGAACGCTCGGCTTCGCTTTGTCCGGGGCGGTTTCCAAAAGATGCAGTCCCATATCATCGAGCTTGACGATGGCGGCGACCAAGGCATAGACCCCGACCGTCATCACCAGAGCGATCCCTGACACAACCGCGATGCGGGTGGCAAGCGCCGCCCCCTGGACCGTGCCAAGAGTGATGACGATGATCTCGGCGGAGAGGATGAAGTCGGTGCGGATCGCCCCCTTGATCTTCTCCTGTTCGAAGGCAACCAGATCGACGGCGGGATCACAAAGTGCCTGGAGCATTTCGGCGTGCTCGGCCCGATCCTCGGCGCGGCTGTGCAGCAGCTTGTGGGCCACCTTCTCGAACCCCTCGAAGCAGAGGTAGGCGCCGCCAAGCATCAGCAGCGGGGTGATGACCCAGGGAGCGACGGCACTGATCAGCAGGGCCGCCGGCACCAGGATCAGCTTGTTTTTGAAGGAGCCTTTGGCCACCGCCCAGACCACCGGCAGTTCGCGTTCGGCACGGATGCCGCAGACCTGCTCGGCGTTGAGGGCGAGATCGTCGCCGAGCACCCCGGCGGTCTTTTTGGCGGCCACCTTGGTGAGGACGGCGACGTCGTCGAGGACGGTGGCGATGTCATCGAGCAGGGCAAGCAGGCTGGTTCCGGCCAAGGGGAAGCTCCTTAGGTGTCAAGAATGGCGGCGCGAAGATTACGGCAAGACCGCAACGGCGTCAACTGTCAGCCGGGCGGATCGACAACCCCTCAACGAGAGAGCCGGCCATCGCGGAGCTGCACCACCCGGTCGGCCCGCGCCGCCAGCTCGGGGTTGTGGGTGATCATGACCGTCGCCAGCCCGTTGCCCGTGAGGGTGCGCAGGATCGCGAAGATCTTCTCGCTGTTGTCGCTGTCGAGATTGCCGGTCGGCTCATCCGCCAGGAGGATTTCCGGATCGTTGACCAGCCCGCGGGCGATGGCGGTGCGCTGCATTTCGCCGCCGCTGAGCTGCGCGGGGCGATGATCAAGCCGGTGGCCGAGACCAACCATTTCGGCCAGGGCGATGACCTTGTCGCGCTGCAGCGGTTTTTTGCTGAAGAGCAGCGGCAGGGCGATGTTGTCGAACACGCTCAACCCCGGGATCAGATAGAACTGCTGGAAGACGAAACCGATCTTTTCACGGCGCAGCCTGACCAGGTCGGGCTCCGGAATCTTCGCCGCATCGATGCCGTCGATAAGCACCTCCCCCCGGGTCGGCTGGTCGAGACAGCCGAGGATATGCAGAAGCGTGGTCTTTCCGGCCCCGGACGGCCCGGTGATCGCCAGCAGCTCCCCGCTGTGCAGCTGCAGGTCGACCCCCTTGAGGGCGCGGACCTCTTCGGCACCCCGCCGGTAACTTTTTTCGATGTTTTTAAGATGGATCATCCTTTGATTGCCTCAATGGGGTTGATCTTCGCGGCCTTCCACGCCGGGTAAAGCCCGGCCGTTATGCCGATGACCAGAATGAAGGCGACGCTGCCAAGGGCGAGCAGCGGATCGAAGCTGATCAGTTTTCCGGAGGGGACATAGGGCATCACCGTCCGCACGAACGTCTCGATCAGGCGCGAGCCGAGAACTGCGACGACGATCCCGCAGACACCGCCGCAGGCCGCCAGGATGCTGGTCTCTTCGAGAATGATGCGGAAGATGTCGCGTCGCGACGCACCGACCGCACGCATCATGCCGATCTCCTGGGTGCGCTCGAAAACCGCCATGAGGACGGAATTCATGACGCCCACGGCACTGATCAGAATGGCAATGAGGACGAGCGCCAGGCTCAGGGCTCGCGCCGCGGCCGCCAGGTTGGCGATCGAGTTCATGACCTCCCCCATGGTCACGATCTGGATGCCGGGAACCGCTGCGGCCAGCGTGTCGATAATCCCCTTCATCCGTTCAGGATCGCTCACCCTTACACCGATGGCCGTCGCCGCATCCTGCTGGCCGAGCAATTTCTGGGCGGTGCCGATGGGGAGATAGACGAAGGCGTCATCCTGGCTGCCGGTGAGGCCGACAATCCCGGCAACCACCAGCGGCACCCCGCCGGGAGCGGCAAAGCGGTCGCCGGGCTTGAGCTTCCCGTGTTGGGCGACCTCATAGCCAAGCAGGATCTCGCTGTCATTGGCGGGGATGCGGCCGGTGATCTGCCAGCCCGGCTTGATCGCCGCAAGAACCGCCATATCCACCCCGTAGATGAGATCGACCTTGCCGCGCTGCGGATCGGGCAGCTGCGCCACCAGGATCGGCGTGGCCAGCGCGATGCCGTCGGTGGCCTTGAGCCGGCTCATGACCCCGGTATCGAGAAATTTCGGGATGACCGCGCCGTGCAGGACCAGGGCCGCGACCTCGTGCGCACACCCCGAGGGGACGACCATGAAGTGCAGTCCGGTCCGGTCCAGTTCGGCCGCCAACCCCTGGTTGAAGCCGCGGTTGAAGGAGAGAACCGAAAAGAGCACGCCGACCGACGCGGCAATGCCGAGCATGGTCAGGGCGCTGCGGGTGCGGTGGCGCAGCAGATTCTGGACGGAGAGTTTCAGATAGCCGCTCATTTCACCTCGACCCCCGTGGCGACCAGCAGAATATTCTGCTTCGACATGGCGACCGTGCCGCTGGCGATCACCGTTTTGCCGGGCATGGCCGGGAGAGAGAACTGGTTGGTGGAGAGATCGATATAGACCTGGCCGGTGTCATCCTGGAGGAAGAACCAGCAGCCGTTGGACTGGCACTGGGAACCGATCTTCCCTTCCAGGGTGACCTTCTGGCCGAGCAGCGACTGCTGCAGAAAGATGTCCTTGACCTTGACCTTCTGGGCTGCGGGATCGATGCCGGCACCATATTTGTCGCCGCCGCAACCGGCAAGAGCAAGAGACGTCAGGAGAAGAATAGCCAGCAACATGTTTTTCATGGGGATAGACCTCGTTTGTCATTGGTTAACCGTTGATGAGAGCAGGCGCCTGAGCCGGCCATCCCCGGCAGAGCGGGCAAAGCAATGCCGGATCGGATGCGCGTGCACGACCCGGCCACCGGCAAAGGGCCGCCGCCAGGGGGGAGCGCTTAAAGAGCAACAGGGTGGATCAGGCGGTTTCGGGCGGGTAGTCGATGGTTCGGTAGACGCCGCCCATCAGGGGGGAGACGGTGTCATGGTAAAACTGGCCGGGCGCATCGAACCCGGTCAGGGCGAGGGGGGAATCGTGCAGGACGATGTTGATGCAGGACAGGCATTGGCATTCCGGTTGCGAGCAGCAACCATCGGCCGCGGAAGACTCCGGAGCAGGGCCGGATTCCGACGGACAGCACAAATCGGCTGGCGCGTCACAAGCCAGCGCCGCGGAGACAACGCCCCCCTGGTTGCACAGGGCCAGAGCGAGGATGATGACAACAAAGATGCGGAGCCAGGTTGAAAGCATACTTAAAAGATAAGCAATCGCCCTTCGGAAAGTCAAGTGCGCCGCCTGAGAATGCGTCACGGGCCGCTGCGAGGATTATTTCATCAACATCAGGCTCAAGGCCATGATCGCCATGCCCAAAAGACCATCGCTCGCTAACTGAGAGCCACGTCAAGAATCATCATCACCGTAAAGCCAAGGATGGTGCCGAGGGTGGCCAGGTCGTTGTGTGGCCCGTTTTGTGATTCCGGGATAACTTCCTCGACGACCACAAAGATCATCGCCCCGGCGGCAAAGGCCAGGGCCCATGGCAACAGCGGCTGCATCCAGAAGACCAGCGCCGCGCCGAGCACCCCGGCGAAGACCTCGACCAGCCCGCTCAGCTGCCCCAGCCAGAAGCTCTTGAACTGCCCCAGCCCCTCGCGACGCAGCGGCAGGGAGACCGCCAGCCCCTCCGGGAAGTTCTGCAGGCCGATCCCCAGGGCCAGCGCCACCGCGCCGACCACCGTCGCCTCGGGGTAGCCGGAAGCCGCCGCGCCGAAGGCGACGCCGACCGCCAGCCCCTCGGGGATGTTGTGCAGGGTGATCGCCAGCACCAGCAGGGTGGTGCGCTTCCAGGTTGTCGAAATCCCCTCGGCCGCCTCGGTCGGAAAACCGATGTGCAGGTGCGGCAGAAAACGGTCGATCAGGCGCAGCACACCGGCTCCGGCCAGGAACCCGCCCGCCGCCGGCAGCCATTTGGGGAGGCCGGTGGCCTCGGCCATGGCGATGGCCGGGGCGAGCAGCGACCAGAAGCTCGCGGCGATCATCACCCCGGCGGCGAAGCCGAGCATCAGGTCGAGAGTCCGGCGGCCGGGGTCGCGGCGCAGGAAGACCGCCGCAGCGCCGAGGGCGGTCATCCCCCAGGTGAAGCAAGTGCCAAGCAGGGCCTGGAGGATCGGGTGCAGTTGGCTGAAGTTCTCTAGCACGGGCCGGTTCCGTTCGGGTTCATTCCAGCAACTGGTCGATGATCGCCAGGGCCGCGCGGCGGCCGTCGGCGGCGGCGGTCACCGCCAGGTCGGCGCCGCGCTGGCAGTCGCCGCCGGCGAAGACTTTCGGGTGCGAAGTACGGCCAGAAGCCGGGTCGATGACGACCTCCCCCCAGCGGCCCAGTTCGATCCCGGCATCAGCCAGCCACGGCAGCCCGGCGACATCGAAACCGAGGGCCATGATCACCACATCGGCCGGGACGCAGTGTTCGCTGCCGGCCAGCTCCGTCACCTGCTGCCGGCCGTCGGCGTCCGGTGTGCCGAGGAGGGTGCGGATGGCGTCGACGCCGACCAGGGCCCCCTGTTCATTGAAGTCCAGTCGCTGCGGTGCGGCCTGAAAGAGGAAGGTCACCCCTTCCTCGACGGCGTTGTGGTACTCCTTGCTGCTCCCCGGCATGTTGGCGGCATCGCGTCGGTAGAGGCAGGTGACCTCCTGCGCCCCCTCGCGGACGGCGGTGCGCACGCAGTCCATGGCGGTATCGCCGCCGCCGACCACCACCACCCGCTTGCCGAGCACCCCGAAGCGCTCCATCCACCCCTTGCCGGCCAAGCGGCGCTGCACGTTGGTGAGGAACTCCATGGCGAGGAAACAGTGCTCGTGATCCTCGCCGGGGATGCCGGCGCGCTTGCCGTTGGTGGCGCCGGCGCCGATGAAGACCGCATCAAAGCCGTCGACCAGCCGGCCGAACGACTGGTCCTGGCCGATTTCGGTCTTGAGATGCAGCGTCATCCCCGCTTCCTTGAGGATAGCGAAGCGACGCTCCACCGTGCGCTTGTCGAGCTTGAAACCGGGGATGCCGTAAGCGAGCAGGCCGCCGGGGAGATCCGCCCGCTCGAACATTTCCACCTTGATGCCGGCACGCAGCAGGAAGTGGGCGCAGCTCATCCCGGCCGGCCCGGAACCGATCACCGCCACCTTCTTGTCGGTGGTGATCCCGGGAAACGGCAGGGTGTAGCCGGCGGCAAAGGCCAGATCCGAGATCGACGCCTCGATCGGGCCGATGCTGATGGCGCCAAAGCCGTCTTCGAGGGTGCAGGCCCCTTCGCACAGGCGGTTGTGCGGGCAGATGCGGCCGAGAATCTCGGGAAAGGGCGAACTCTCGTTGCTGAGCAGGAAGGCCTTCTCCAGGTCCTTCTCGGCGATCGCCTCGAGCCACTGCGGGATGTAATTCTGCAGCGGGCAACCGATGGTCGTGCAGAACGGGTCGCCGCACTGCACGCAGCGCTCGGCCTGGCGCGCCACCTTGCGGTCGGAGAAGAAGCGGTAGATCTCTTCGAAGGTGTGGATGCGCCGGCTGACATCCTCCTTGGCGGGTTCTTCGCGGTTGGTTTCGATAAAGGTTTGCATGGTGTGGCCTCTAGGTTTGAGGACCCCTCCGCCCTCCGGGCACCTCCCCTCCTTAGCAGGGGAGGATCATCCCCCTTGCGGAGCAGGGGGGACGTCACGCCTTGGCGTGACGGGGGGGGTCAGTTCCCTTCCTTCGGATTCAAAGGCGCGCGCATGTCTTTTGGTGTCACCATCCAGAAGTAGGCCAGTTCCTCGCGATAGTTGTCGAGGAGGAAGCGCGCCTTCGGGCTGCGCGTGCGGTTGTGGTAGCTGACCAGGATCTTCTTCAGGTACAGCTTCCCCTCGTTGTCGTCGTCGATGTCGATCCGCCGCGCCGCCACCAGCTCCGAGTTGAGATTGTCGATGAAGGTCTTGTGGCGGTCGTAGATGAAGGCCGCCCCGCCGGTCATCCCCGCGCCGAAGTTGATCCCGGTCTCGCCGAGGATCACCACGGTGCCGCCGGTCATGTATTCACAGGCGTGGTCGCCGGTCCCCTCCACCACTGCCAGGGCGCCCGAGTTGCGCACGGCGAAGCGCTCGCCGGCGATCCCCGCGGCAAAGAGCTTGCCACCGGTGGCGCCGTACAGGCAGGTGTTGCCGACCGCAGCCGCCCCCTCGCGGTAGATCTTCGGGGTGACGATAATCCGCCCGGCGCTCATCCCCTTGCCGACGTAGTCGTTGGCCACACCAAACAGGAAGATATTGACGCCGCCGGCCAGAAACGCGCCGAGGGACTGGCCGGCCACCCCGGTCAGTTTGAGGGTGATCGCCTCCTTGGGGAGGCCGGCGTCGCCGTAGTAGCGGGCGATTTCGCCGCTGATCAGGGCCCCGACCGAGCGGTTGACGTTGCTGATCTCGCGCTCGACAACGATCTCCTCCTTGGGATTGCGCAGCACCGGCATGACCTCTTCGAGGAGCGCCTTCTCGTATTCGTTGCGGTCGAACGGCTCGTTGCGGCGGGCATAGCGGTCCGGCCCGTCGATGCGCTGCAGCAGCGCCGAGAAGTCGAAGGTTTTGGCCGGTTCGGCGTCGATGACCCTGAGCAGTTCGGTGCGACCGACGACCTCGTCCAGCGTCCGGCAGCCGAGCGCGGCGAGGAGTTCGCGGACATCCTCGGCAACATTGCGCAGAAAAGCCACGACCTTGTCGACGGTGCCGACATAGTGGGCGCGCAGCGCCGGGTCCTGGGTGGCGACCCCGACGGTGCAGCGGTTGAGATGGCAGACGCGCAGCAGCTTGCAGCCGAGGATGACCAGCAGGGTGGTGCCGAAACCGAAGCGCTCGGCGCCGAGGATCGCTGCCTTGACCACGTCGGCGCCGGTCTTCAACCCGCCGTCGGCCTGCAACTCCACCAGGTCGCGCAGGCCGTTCCCCTTCAGGCTCTGGTGGACTTCGGCCAGCCCCGGCTCCCAGGGGTTGCCGGCATGATTGATGGAACTTTGCGGCGCCGCGCCGGTCCCCCCCTCGCAGCCGGAGACGACGATACGGTCGGCGTAGCACTTGGCCACGCCGGCGGCGATGGTGCCGACCCCGGCGGTGGAGACCAGCTTGACCGAGATGCGGGCCTGCGGGTTGACCTGCTTGAGGTCGAAGATCAGTTGGGCCAGATCCTCGATGGAGTAGATGTCGTGGTGCGGCGGCGGCGAGATCAGGGTGACGCCGGGGATGGTGAAGCGTAAGGAGGCAATCAGCGGCGTGACCTTTTCGCCGGGGAGTTGCCCCCCCTCGCCGGGCTTGGCCCCCTGGGCGACTTTGATCTGGATCTCCTCGGCGCTGCGCAGATACGCCGGGGTGACGCCGAAACGCCCGGAGGCGACCTGCTTGATACGGCTGTTGCGGATCGTCTTCAGCCGTTCCGGCGCCTCGCCCCCCTCACCACTGTTCGATGCCCCGCCAAGGAGGTGCATGGCCTCGGCCAGCGCCTCGTGGGCCTCGGGGGAGATGGAGCCGAGAGACATGGCCGCCGAGTCGAAGCGCCGGGTGATCGCCTCGACCGGCTCGACCTCGTCCAGCGGGACCGGCGCATGCGGACTGTTCCAGGTGAGGAAGTCGCGGATGAAGCGCTGCCCGCGCCCGTGAATCAGCGCGCGGAATTTCAGGTAATCGTCCCTCTCCAGGGTTGCGGCGAAACGGTGCAGGGACGTGATCACCTGGGAATTGAAATCGTGGTATTCGCCGCCAGGGTTGTCGCGGTTGGCGCTGCCGATCACCAGCGGGTAGAAGGGGGCCAGCTGGTTTTTGCGGAACAGCTGGCCGTGGGCGGCGGCGATCCGCCCCTCGAGGGCGGCGAAGTTCAAGCCCGGGACCAGCCGCGCCGACGCCGGGAAGCAGGCCTCGGCCACATCGTCGCCCAGGCCGATGAGGTCGAACAGCGCCGCATTGCGATAGCTGGAGACAGTGCTGATTCCCATCTTCGACATGACCTTGAGAATCCCCTTGGTCAGCGCCTCGTAGAGGTTCTTCAGAGCCAGGCGCGTTTCGCGCGGCGAGAGTTGTTCGCGCTCGCACAGCTGCAGGCCGGTGGCGTAGAGGAGCCACGGGTAAATGGCCAGCGCCCCGTAACCGAGCAGGACGCTGGCCTGGTGCGGGGTGGCGACCTCGCCGGTGACCGCGACCAGCGACACCAGGTGGCGCAGCCGCTCGTTGAGCAACCGCTGGTTGAGATAGCCGACCGCCATCGCCATCGGGATCAGGCGGGTCTGTGCGTCGAGGACGCGGTCGTCGAGGACGACCACGCGCACGCCGTCATCGCGGACCGCCGCGGCCACCCGGTCGCCAAGTTCCGCCAGGGCCTTGTGCAGATCGGCGCTGAAGCCGGTGAAGAAGGTGCGATGCCGGTAACAGGCCTCGAAACGGGGCTTCTCCGGGTCGCCGAAGGAGAGGAGGGCGGCGAGGATATCGTAGGAGAGGATCGGCGAGATGTTCTTCAGGCGCCGGGCGCGCTCGGCGGTCTCGATGAGCGGGTTGCCGAGTTCGCCGACGCCGATGGTGGTCGACATCACCACCTTCTCGCGATAGGGATCGATGGGCGGGTTGGTGACCTGGGCGAACTTCTGCCGGAAAAAATCGGCGAAATTGCGCGGCACCTCCGAAAAGGCCGCCTGCGGCGAGTCGTCCCCCATGGAGCCGGTCGGCTCCTTCCCCTCGCGCAGCATCGGCTTGATGGTGTATTCCACCGCTTCGTGGGTGATGTTGTGGTAGCGCTGCAGCCTGGCCAGGTCGGGAGTCCGGTAGTCGGCGAGGTCGTCGAACTGGTGCTCGATGAACTCCATCAGGTACCAGGTGCGCCCGGTCAGCCATTCGCTGTACGGCTGCGAGTCCATGAGGTAGCGGTCGATGTCGGTGGAGCGGAAGATCTGCCCGGTCTGCAGGTCGGCGGCGAGCATTTCGCCGCTTTGCAGGCGGCCGTACTCGCGCACCTGCTCCGGCGGCAGGCCGAGGACGCCGAACTCGCTGGTCAGCAGCAGGCGGTCGTCCAGGGTGACCACGTACTTGGCCGGGCGCAGGCCGTTGCGGTCGAGGAGGCAGCCGACGTAGCGGCCGTTGGTCACGCTCACCGCCGCCGGGCCGTCCCACGGTTCCCAGGAGGCCGAGGTGTACTCGTAGAAGGAGCGCAGCCGGGCCGGCATGTGGGCGACGTTGTGGCGCGCCGGCGGAATGAGCATGCGCACCGCCTTGAAGAAATCGACGCCGTTGACCAGCAGGAACTCGAACATGTTGTCGAGACTGGCGCTGTCGCTCCCCACCGGCTGGACGATCGGCAGGATGCGCGCCAGCTCTGCGTCGGTAAACACCGGGCTGGACATGGCTGCCGCCTTGGCCACGGCGTTGAAGCGGTTGGCGCGGATCGAGTTGATCTCGCCGTTGTGGGCCAGGTTGCGGAACGGCTGGGCCAGCCGCCACTGCGGCAGGGTGTTGGTCGAGAAGCGCTGGTGGAAAAGGACCAGATGGGTGGCGAACTCCTCGCGGCGCAGGTCCGGGTAGAGGCGCGCCAGGTTCTTCGGCATGACCAGCCCCTTGTAGGGGAGGAGTTCGCGCGAAAAGGCGGCGATGTAGAAGGCCGGCTGATCCTTAAGGGCGTGCTCGACCTCTTTGCGGGTCAGGTAGATCAGGGCGTCGAAACGCCGGGTGGCGATCAGTTCCTTCGGCACCACGAAGGCCTGGACGATGCGCGGCAGGCTGGCCAGGGCGTAGTCGCCGAGGACCTCGGTATCGACTGGAACCTCGCGGCAGAGGACCACCTGCAGGTCGTTGCGGGCGCAGGCCTCGGCAAACTGCTCCAGTTGCGCCTGCGGGTCGGAGAGGAAGAGCGTCGCCACGGCAAAGTTCTCCGGCAGGGAGACCCCCTGCTCGGCGGCGACCCGGCGCATGAAGGCCACCGGCATGGCGCAGAGCAGGCCGCAGCCGTCTCCGGTCTTGCCGTCGGCGGCGATGGCGCCGCGGTGCATCATGCGACTTAAGGCCCGGATCGAATCCTGCAGCAGCTGATGGCTCGGCTGCCGGCGCAGATGGGCCAGCAGACCCATGCCGCAGGCGTCGTGAAACTGGTTGGCAAAATTCATTCGGCAGGCATCCTTTGCCAGGGGTGGAATCCGCACCTTACGCCCTCTTCCGGCACGTCACAACCACTTCTTGCGTCGAAACACCAGCAGCATGACGAACACGCAGGCCAGCATCACCGCCCACAGTGCCGGATAGCCCCAGGTCCAGCGCAGCTCGGGCATGTAATCGAAGTTCATGCCGTAGACGCCGACCAGGAAGGTCAGCGGGATGAAGATGGTGGCCATGACCGTGAGCACCTTCATGATCTCGTTGGTGCGCTGGCTGACGCTCGAGAGGTAGAGATCGAGCAGGCCGGAGACCGAGTCGCGGTAGATCTCGACGGTGTCGATGATCTGGATCAGGTGTTCATAGAGGTCGCGCAAGAACGGGATGGTGCGCTCGTCGATCAGCTCGGACCCCTCGCGCTCCAGACCAGAGACCACCTCGCGCAGCGGCCAGACCGCCTTGCGCACCACCATCAGGTCGCGCTTGAGGGCGTGGATGCGCTGCAGCGTCGCACGCTGCGGCCGGTCGGCCAGCTCCTCCTCGATGTCGGTGAGTAGTTCGCCAAGGCTCTCCAGCACCGGGAAGTAGCTGTCGACCACCGAATCGATCAGCGAGTAGGCCAGGTAATCGGCGCCGCGCTGGCGGTGTCGGCCCTTGGGGGAGCGCAGACGTTCACGCACCCCGTCGAAGATATCGCCGGGCTGCTCCTGAATCGAGAGCACGGTTCGTTCCGTCAGGGCGATGCTGACCTGCTCGCTGGCCAGACGCCCGCTCGCCTTGTCGATGCTGAGCACCTTGAGGATGACCAGGAGGCTTTCACCAAAGTTTTCCGCCTTGGGCCGGTGCTCGGTGTTGAGCAGATCCTCCAGCGCCAGGGCATTCAGGCCGAAAGCGGTGCCAAGCTGTTCGACCAGCGCCACATCGTGGATGCCGAGGAGGTTGACCCAGTGCAGCCCCGGCTTCCGGCAGGTGTCCAGGCACGCCTGTGCAGACAGATCAAGGCTCTGTCCGAAAAGCTCCGGCGTATAGCTGATCAGTTCGAGGCAGGGCTTGTCCAGGCGGCGCGCGCCAATGTGCAGCAGCGTGCCGGGGGAGAGGCCGATCCGCCGCGCGGTTCCGTCAGGCATGCGTATCTCCTTCGATTAATCGAGTGATTATAACAGCTTGAAGAAAACTGCCAAGCCACCCCTGGAAATGCTAGGATTATGTTCACAAGGTATTAGCTCCTGTGCTATGAATGCACATCCCAAACGGCAAACCATACCCCCGAAACGCGGAGGATTCATGTTCGGATTGATCCCCAAGGATGAAAAATTCTTTGTATTGTTCAAAGAGCTCAGCGCGACGATCATCGAGGGCGCCGAGGCGCTCAAGGAAATGCTCGATCATTTTGACCATCCGGCTGCAAGCCAGAAGCAGATCAAAGATATCGAGCACAAGGCCGACCACCTGACCCATGACATCATCAAGAAGCTCAACACGAGCTTCGTGACGCCGCTGGATCGCGAGGATATCTATGCCCTGGCCGGCGCCCTCGACGACATCCTCGACCTGATCGACGCCTCGGCCCAGCGTTTCGTCATGTACAAGATCGACAAGCCGACCCAAGAGGCCAAGGAATTGGGCTTCCTGATCCTCAAGTCGTGTCAGACCCTCGACAAGGCGGTCGCCCTGCTTGGCGGCAAGCTCGAACCGATCGCCGCGTACTGCATGGAGGTCAACTCCCTGGAGAACGAGGCCGACCGGGTCTACCGCGAGGCGATCAGCAAGCTGTTCGAGGAGGAGAAGGATCCGATCCAGCTGATCAAGTGGAAGGAACTGTACGAAACGCTGGAGAAGGCGACCGACAAGTGCGAGGACGCCGCCAACATCCTCGAAAGCGTGGTGGTGAAAAATGCCTGACGCCAATCTGCTGCTGCTGTTGATGGTGATCACGGCGGCGCTGGCTTTCGACTACATCAACGGCTTCCACGACACCGCCAACGCCATCGCCACCTGCGTCTCGACCCGGGCGCTGAGCGTCAAGGCGGCGATCTTCATGGCGGCTTTCCTCAACTTCGCCGGGGCCATGGTCTCCACCAAGGTGGCCACCACCATCGGCAAGGGGATCGTCAGCGCTCAGGACGTCACGCAGATGGTGATCTTTGCCGGGGTGATGGGGGCGATCATCTGGAACCTGATTACCTGGTATTTCGGATTGCCGTCGTCGTCTTCCCATGCCCTGATCGGCGGAGTCATCGGCGCGGCCGTGGCGCATGCCGGCGCCGCGGTCCTGCAGTGGGCCGGGCTGAAGAAGATCATCCTCGCCCTGGTGCTGTCGCCGATCATCGGCACCGGCCTCGGCTTCCTGATCATGCTGGCCGTGCTCTGGGGATTCCGCCGCAAGGCGCCGGGGCCGCTCAATACCGGGTTCCGCCGCCTGCAGGTGCTCTCCGCGGCCGTCATGGCCTTCTCCCACGGTACCGCCGATGCGCAGAAATCGATGGGGATCATCACGTTGGCGCTGGTCAGCTACGGGGCGCTTCCGGTTTTTGCCGTACCGCTGTGGGTTAAACTTTCCTGCGCCATCGTCATGGGCCTGGGCACCGCCGCCGGCGGGTGGCGAATCATCAAGACCCTCGGCAAGGACTTCGTCAAGCTGCAACCGGTGCACGGCTGCTGCGTGGAGACCGCCGCCGCCGGGGTCATTCTCAGTGCCTCGTCGCTCGGTCTGCCGGTCAGCACCACTCACGTCATCACCTCCAGCATCCTCGGCGTCGGTCTCACCAAGCGGATCACCGCGGTCAACTGGAATGTCGCCTACCGCATCCTGTGGGCCTGGATCCTGACCATCCCCGCGTCGGCGGTGGTCGCCTTCATCACCTATGTGACGCTGACGCCGTTCTTCGGGCAGTAGTCCTAGAGGGCGACATAAAAAAAGACAAGGGGACAGAATTGAATTCTGTCCCCTTTTGATTGGTCTGGTCGTTCGCCGGTCGTTCAGGGCGATTTCTTGTGGCGAATGATCGTTCCCTCATTCAGATAGATCACATCTTCAGCGATGTTGGTCGCCAAGTCGGCGATCCGCTCCAGGTTGCGCGAAACCACCAGGAAGTGCAGGAGATAATCGACCGATTCCGGATCATTGCGGATCTGCTCCTTGAACAGTTCGTAGTTGCGGGCATGCAGAATGTCGACCTCCTCATCGAGGGCGATGATCCTGCGGGCCAGGACTAGATCGGCGTTGACCAGCGAATCGAGAGCCTTGCCGAGCATGTCGAGGGACTTTTCGGCCATCGCTTCCAGAGCCAGCGAATGTCTGGCCTGGTGCGGGAAAGCCGCTGCCGCAATCGCCCGCTGGGAGATACTCACAGCGTTGTCGGCAATCCGCTCGAGGTCGTTGTTGATCTTCATCACCGCCACGATCAGGCGCAGATCGTGGGCGACCGGCTGATGCAAGGCCAGCACTTTGAGGCACTCCTCCTCGATGTCGACCTCCATGCGATTCACCTGCTCGTCGCTGACAACAACTTTGCGAGCCAATTCCGGGTCACGCAGGGCCAGAGCCTTGACCGCCTGCTGCACATTTTCTTCGACCACCGCGGTCAGGGTCAGAAGGTGCTTTTCCAGCCGTTCCAGTTCCTGTTTCAGCATGAGATCTATTCCCCTTTGCGCCAATACGTGATGATCAGCCGAAACGGCCGGTGATGTAATCCTCGGTCTGCTTCTTCTGCGGCTTGATGAACATCTCCCGGGTCACGCCGTACTCCACCAGGAACCCTTCGTACAGGAAGGCGGTGAAGTCGGAGACCCTTGCCGCCTGCTGCATGTTGTGGGTGACGATGATGATCGTGTAGTCGTTGCGCAGTTCACCGATCAACTCTTCGACGCGGGCCGTCGATTTCGGGTCGAGGGCGCTACACGGTTCGTCCATCAGGATCACTTCCGGATTGACGGCGATCGCCCGGGCGATGCACAGGCGCTGCATCTGCCCGCCGGACAGCCCGAGAGCCGAATCATGAAGGCGGTCCTTGACTTCATCCCACAGGGCAGCACCGCGCAGGCTGCGCTCCACGGTCTCGTCGAGTACGGTCTTGTTCTTCACTCCGGCGATGCGCAATCCGTAGATGACATTCTCATAGATCGATTTAGGAAAGGGGTTCGATTTCTGAAAGACCATCCCGACCCGGCGGCGCAGATCGATCACATCCATCGACGGCGCATTGATGTCGACGCCGTTGAGAAGGATGTTGCCGCACACCTCGATATTGTCAATCAGGTCGTTCATCCGGTTGAAGCAGCGCAGCAGGGTCGACTTGCCACAGCCGGACGGACCGATCAGTGCGGTCACGTTGCGCCGGGGGAAGTTGATGCTGATCCCGTGCAGGGCTTTGCTCTGCCCGTAATAAAACTCGAGATTTTCGACCTCGATGATTGAATCGTTGGTCTGAAAGGGTGCCGTGTCACTCATGCGATAAAACCTCTTGGGTTCAGAACGTCCCGAAAGTGTAGCGTTTCTTCATCTTGTTGCGCAAATAGATGGCGATGCTGCTCATAATCAGGACGATCAGCACCAGCAGCAGGGTGGTCACGAACACCATCGGCTTGGCGGCTTCGACATTCGGCGACTGAAAGCCGATGTCAAAGATGTGGAAGCCAAGGTGCATGAACTTGCGGTCGAGATGGAGAAACGGAAAGTTACCGTCGAGCGGCAGAGACGGTGCCAGTTTGACCACCCCGGTGATCATCAGCGGCGCCACTTCGCCGGCGGCGCGGGCCATGGCCAGAATCAGTCCGGTCATGATCCCGGGAGAGGCCATTGGCAACAGGATGCGGGTCAGCGTCTGGAATTTGGTGGAACCGAGAGCCAGCGACCCTTCGCGGATCTCGCGGGGGATGGCGCCAAGGGCCTCCTCTGTGGCGACGATCACCACCGGCACCGTCAGCAGAGCGAGGGTCAGACTGGCCCAGAGCAGGCCGCCGGTCCCGAAAGTCGGCGTCGGTAAAAGTTCCGGAAAAAAGAGTTTGTCGAGCGTCCCGCCAACTCCATAGACAAAGAAGCCAAGCCCGAAGATTCCGTAGACAATCGAGGGGATTCCCGCCAGGTTGTTGACGGCAATCCTGACCAGGCGGACGATCACGCCGTCGCGGGCATACTCTTTCAGGTAGATGGCGGCAATTACGCCGAGCGGGAAGCTGAACAGGCTCATGACGAAGATCAGCATGATCGTGCCGAAGATCGCCGGGAACAGGCCCCCTTCGGTATTGGCCTCGCGGGGTTCTTCAGTGAGAAGTTCCACAAGCTTGCCCAGATAGAACCGGATTTTCTCCCCGACCGTCATGGCGTTCGGCCGGTAGACACGGACGATGTCGGCCAACCGGAACTCCTTGGTGCGCCCGTTGCTGTCGGCAAAGACCGCCGTGTAGGCGCCGAGACGGATTCTGTCGGCCTCCTGTCGACCCATGACGCGCTTGAAGTCATCATCCAGGATGGTTTTCTGCCGTTCCAATTCGGTGATTCGGGGGTCGGCGGCGGCAATGCCCGCAAAGGTCAACTTGAGAAGTTTGTGCCGGACCTGTTCGGCACGATAACTGAGGAGGGAGAGTTCCTCGTCGGCCTCGAGAAGCGTTCTCTGCAGGGCGCGCAGCCGGTTTTGCGCGTCCAACATGGCCGACAGAGGATCCAGCCCGGCCGTCTGGCCGGCGAGGTCGCCCAGCTTGACCTCGACCAGACGGCCGAAGAAGTTGCCGTACTCCATCCGTTCGAGTGCAACTATCTCTGCCGGCCGGCTTTCGCTGACGATCTCGACTTCGTCGACCCACCGGAAATCCAGACCGTACAGGTCGCGGTTACCAACCTTATACTGGCGACGGAAGCCTTCGCCATTGGCGGCCGGTTCGCGCTTGATCGGTTCGCCGACCAGCCGGCTGCCGTCCTTGAGCTCGAGTTGGTCAAGATCGGACGGCCAGAACACGCCAAGGCCGTTAACCATGACCACCACAATCAGAGTGAACGCGATCAGCAGGGTGGTGGCCAGGGCGGCGGCCGTCCCCCATACGCACGGTTCGCCGATGCGCCAGTATTTGTTCATGGTCAGAACCGTCCGTATTTCTTGCGCAGCCGCTGGCGCACCAGTTCGGCCACGGTGTTGACCACAAAGGTCATCAGAAAGAGGATCACCGCCGAGAGGAACAGCACCCGATAGAGGGTGCCACCGTGCGGTGCCTCGGGGATCTCTACGGCGATGTTGGCCGACAACGGCCGCATGCCGTTGAACGGGCTCCAGTCGATGATCGGCGTGTTGCCGGTCGCCATCAGCACGATCATCGTCTCGCCGACGGCGCGGCCGAAACCGATCATGGCGCCGGCGAAGATGCCGGGGCTGGCCGAAGGAAGGATCACCCGCCACACGGTCTGCCAGCGGCTGGCGCCGCAGGCCAGCGAAGCAGCCTTGAGGGCCGGCGGCACGTTGGACAGGGAGTCCTCGGCGATGGTGAAGATGATCGGGATCACCGCGAAGCCCATGCCGAAGGCGATGATGATGCAGTTGCGCGGATCGTAGCGGGTGTTCATCTCCTCGAACAGCCACTGTTTGAAATTGCCGGCGAAAAACCAGCTCTCGAGCTGCGGGCCCAGCACGCAGGCTGCAGCCACCGCCAGCAACAGGACCGGGGCCACTGCCAGGAATTCATAGCCACGCTCGACCCGTTTCAGCACCGTGCGCTCACGCAGCCCCTGCCAGAGAACGATGGCCAGGAGCAGGCAGATCGGCACCATGACAATGCTGAGGAAAACCGCCCCGAGGGATCGCTCGATGATCGGCGCCAGCCACAGCGCTGCCAAAAAACCGATGATAACGGTCGGGATGGCCGCCATGACCTCAATGGCCGGCTTGATCACGGCCCGCACCCGCGGCCGGCAGAACTGACTGGTGTAGATCGCCCCGAACAGCGCCAGCGGCACCGCGAAGAGCATCGCGTAGAAGGTCCCCTTCAGGGTGCCGAAGATCAGTGGTGCCAGGCTCATCTTCGGCTCGAAATCGTCGTTCCCCGACGAAGATTGCCAGACTTGGGCCGGCTCATCGTACCCCTCGTACCAGACCTTGCCGAAGAGCGTCTTCCAACTGACCTCGGGGTGGGGATTGCTGATTTTCCAGAGAATCACACGGTTGTCGGTCGTCAGGCCAATCAGACCGTCGCCCCGGGTCGAGAGCGCATACTGGGTCAGCGGCTGGTTATTGCCGAACGTGAGCAGGTGCCGCTCGCTGGTCATGTGGTCGAGGTGCAGAACGCCGTCCTCCCCCAGGCTGAGCAGCGATTTGTCACGCGGCGATGGCTGCACGGCAACGACCCGGGCGTGGTGGTTCGACAGGTCGTGAATCCGCTGCAGGGATTTTTGCGGGCTGGTCGTATCACCGCGCACCGGGAACCAAACACTCACCTGGCCGGAGGCATCCCCCACGGCCAGAGAATAATCGCCGAAGACCAGGGTCAAGGCGGTGATGGCGCGACGGTCGGCAAAGGCCTGCACCTCGTCGAGGGCTTCGGCGGAGCCCGGCTCCTCGAGGCTCCAGCGCAGCAGGTAGCCGTGTTCGGTACCGGCATAGAGCGTCTGGCCACGGCTATCGAGGGCCAGGGCTTTGACTGCCCCGTAGCTGCCGATGGCAAGCACTTGATGGTGCCGCTGTTCGCTGACCTCTCCGGAAAGCGTTTCCGTGGTGATCCGCTGGGTGACCGTCAGACGGCCATTGTCAAGCAGGTCGATGCGCGTGCCTCGGCCGTCCTCGGAAAGGCGGGCGAGCGAGCGAACCGCAGTGCCGGTGTCGGGTGGCGCGAAAGTGGCCTGACGCTGAACGGTGTGTTTGATGGTGCGCCGGTTGCCGTCCCCCGCATCGAAGGTTGGGCGAAACCCGACTGTTTCGATAGTCAGGCTGCCGTCAGCCCAGAGCAACCCATACTGCAGCCGCCCATGGGCATCAACGGCCCGCAGCGGCTGCGCCGCATTGCCTGGCGGCGGTGCCGCATAAACATCAATGGCCGCGCCCTGCTGGGTTTCAAAAAAGTGAAAGCGGCCATTGGCGTCGAGGTAGTAGCCGGTTTCGAGGTATTCGTCGATCCCGATGGCCCGGACCTCTTCGGTCCGGCTTACACCGGGGAGAGGGAACTTCGCATAAAGCTCCTCCTCCGCGCCCCTGAACAGCGGCAGGGTGACGTTGGCGATCTGCAGCAGGATGAAGACCACGCTGAAGATCACCAGCATGCCGCCTCCGGTGATAACCCAGCGGGCAATGCGATCGTTGCGCCTGACGCGGCGGCGATATCGTTCGTTCATGCGGTCAAGTCCGTATCATGCGACAAAGCGAGGTCCCGCTCTCGCCAGAGCGGGACCTCGCCTTCAACCAGGCAAAGCTGGCGGGGTTCCCTTATTTGAGCAGTTCGAGTTGCTTGGCGGCGACGCTGGCAGTCAGCGGCAGGTAGCCGTCCTTGATCACGATTTCCTGCCCTTCCTTCGACAGCACGAAGGTCAGGAACTCCTTGATGACCGGCGGCAGCGGCTTGTTCGGCTCCTTGGCCACATAGATGTAGAGCATGCGCCCCAAGGGGTACTTCCCTTCGAGCACGTTCTCATAGGTCGGCTCATAAGCCTTCTCGCCGTCCTTGTTAGCCAGAGCCAGGGCCTTGACACCGGAGGTCTTGTAGCCAATCCCGGAGTAGCCCATGCCGGCCTTGTCCTCGGTCACGCCGAGCACCACCGAAGCGGAGCCGGGCTGTTCCTTGACGGTGTCCTTGTAATCACCCTTGGCCAGGGCGTGCTCCTTGAAGTAGCCGTAGGTCCCGGAAGCCGAGTTGCGGCCGTAGAGGCTGATCGGCGCGCTGGCCAGGGCCCCTTTCAGACCGAGTTGTCCCCAGGTGGAAACATCCTGGGCCGCGCCGCCCTTGCGGGTCTTCGAGAAGATCGCATCGACCTGAGTCAGGGAGAGTTCGTCCAGCGGGTTGTCCTTGTGCACGTAAACAGCCAGGGAGTCAAGAGATACCCCGATGGCGGTCGGCTTGTAGCCGAACTTGGCTTCGAACGCCTCGATCTCCTGCTTCTTCATCATGCGCGACATCGGGCCGAGCTGGGAGGTCCCTTCGATCAGTGCGGGGGGGGCGGTGCTGGAGCCTTTCCCCTCAATCTGGATGTTGACGTTGGGATAGCTCTTGCGGAACCCTTCAGCCCACAGGGTCATCAGGTTGTTGAGCGTGTCCGAGCCGACGCTGTTGAGGTTGCCGGAAACACCCTGCACCTTGGCATAGGCCGGGATCTTGGCATCGACCTTGACGTCTTCGGCCAGGGCCGGGGCGGCCAGCAGGCAGACGGCCAGCAGGCCGGCGAGCAGTTTTTTTGCATTGCTGATCATTTTGTCTTTCTCCTTTTTTCGTTCTCTCTATGAGTGTGGTTTGTATGGGTCATTTCCGGCGAATCCGGACCACCCGAACTCCTTTATGGCTGGAAGCATCGGGGGTGTCGGTTAGCATTTGGTTAGCAGCCGGTGAGAAGTTCGTATGTTGAACCCCGGCCGATGAAATCAATAAACCGTGCTGAACGACCGGCGAAGATATTATTTGCTTTTTGTTAGGGATTGGTTAGGGAGCGGTCAGGAATGATTAGACCGGTCCGGCAGCACAATGGTGAAGAGACTCCCTTCACCGGGGGTGCTGTCAACCCGGACCTGGCCGCCGTGAGCCTGGATGATGTGCTTGACGATCGCCAGACCAAGGCCGGTTCCTCCCTGCTTGCGGCTGCGGGCCTTGTCTACGCGGTAGAACCGCTCGAACAGGCGCGGCAGGTGTACCCGGTCAATCCCGCAGCCGAAATCACGCACCGTGATTTCCAGCCCGGCCGCCCCGGCGTGCGCGGCAAGCTGCACTTCTCCCCCGTCGTTGCTGTATTTGATGGCATTGTCGATCAGGTTGACCAGCGCCTGTTCCAGAAGCGGTGCGTTGGCCGGGCACTGTAAGCGCTCGTCACAGTCGATGGTGAGACGGACCTGTTTGTCCCGCGCCTTGACCTGACAGGACTGCAAGGCACTCTGGATCACCTCGCCGATAGCCACCGGCGTCATGTTGATCCCGGCCTTTTCCTCATCCTGCTCGATACGCGACAGCGCCAGCAGATCCTCGATAATCGCGTTGAGCCGGTCGGCCTGGCGGGCGATGATGTCGAGGAAGCGCGGCGCACTGTCGGCCTCGTCCATGGCCCCGCCAAGGAGCGTCTCCACCGAGCCCTTGATGGCCGTGATCGGGGTCTTCAACTCATGGGAGACGTTGGCCACGAAATCGCGACGAATGTTCTCCAACCGCTGTAACCTGGTGATGTCGTTGAGCACCACCAGCACACCGATTTCCTCCCCGCGGGCATCTCGCAGCGGCGCCCCGTGGGTCTGCAGAAAGCGCTCCTCACCACGGATTGTCAGGCGCATCTCGGCTTCGATCGGGACCTTGCTCTGCAGGGCCCTGGCAATAAACTGCTGCAGGTCGGTTTTCCGCGAGACTTCCTGAATCCGCCGGCCGATGGCCGCATCGGCCTGAATGTCGAGCAGGCTGGCCGCCGCCTGGTTGATGCGCAGAATCTTTTCGTTGCGGTCGATCGCCAGCACTCCTTCGATCATGCTGGCTAAAACGGCCTCCTGCTCGTTGCGCTGGCCGACCACGGTACGGATGCGCTCATCAAGCTGGGCCGCCATCTGGTTCATGGACGCGGCCAGTCCGGACAATTCCCTGTTGCGATAATGCGGTAGCCTGCGATCGAATTCACCGCGCGCAAAACGTTCTGCGCCGTCACGCATTTCGGCCAGGGGGCTGGATATTTTCCGGGCTATCCACAGGCTGATCAGGGCAGCCCCCAGAGCAACGGCCAGAGCGATACCGACGCTCTGTGCGGCAGCGGTCTCCCTAATCCGGTCGATCCTGGCCAGAGACAGGGAGGCCCTGACACAGCCGGTGACCCGGCCGCTGTCGACCACCGGAACGGCGACATACATCATTTTCTGCTGCACGGTGTGGCTGAAGCGTGTCGACATGCCGACGGCCCCACCGAGCGCCGCGGAGATCTCAGGGCGCTCGGCATGGTTTTCCATCCGCCGCGGGTCTTCGCTGGTGTCGCCGAGCACCCGGCCGTCAGGGAGAATGACGGTCAGCCGGGTAAACGAAAGCGGGCCCAGGCGCTTGCATAACTCATCGATGCGGGCAGCTTCTTCGGGATGCAGGAATTGCTCGACCTGGGCAGCAACCAACCGGGCGCGCGCCTCCAGATCCTTGCGGGTCTGTTCAATATGGAACTGATCGAGGGCACGGGAGAAGAGCCAGGTCACCATCAGCAAGGCGCAGAGGGTGCTGGCGAGGAAGGGCAGCAGAAACTGCCAAACGAGTCGGTGCCGCATCATCTCATTCGGACCTTATTCGGTTTCCTTGAAGCGGTAGCCGACGCCGCGCACGGTTTCGATATACTGGCCGCCATCCCCGAGCTTTTTGCGCAGACCGACGATCTGGACATCGACGGCCCGGTCAGTCACCGCATAGCCTTCACCGTGGATGGCATCGACGATCTGTGTGCGGGAGAAAACCCAGCCGGGGCGACTGGCCAGGAGAAGCAGGATGCGAAACTCCGTATAGGTCAGATCGACCGCTTCGCCATCGACCGTCACACGATTTCGCCCGGGGTGGATGAAAATGTTGAAAATCTGGATCGGCTCCTCCTGCTCGAGCGGACTTTCCGTGCGCGCATTGCGGCGCAGCAGAGCACGCACCCGGGCGAGCAGCACCTGAGGGCTGAACGGTTTGGGAAGATAGTCGTCGGCACCGAGTTCCAACCCCTGCACGATATCGGCTTCCTCGCCCTTGGCGGTCAGCATGATGACCGGGCAGTTCTTGGTATCCGGTGACTTGCGCAGGCGCCGGCAGACTTCCAGGCCGTCCATACCGGGGAGCATCAGGTCGAGTACAATGACGTCCGGCTGGAGGTCGCGGGCTTTCTGAAAGCCCTCTTCGCCGCACATGGCGCACTCGACGCGGAATCCGGCGCGCACCAGGTTGAAATGCACCAGGGCCAGGATATCCTCTTCGTCCTCGATGACCAGAATCTTCTCTTTGCTCATGTCGTCGTGCCGTCCTCATTACTAGATGTCGGTCATCACCAATAACGGACAATTGTTAGGATTGCGTGAGCATTCCCGCAACCCTGCAATTTTTCGTCGCCGTTGAGCAGCCACTACCGAGAAAATAACAGAGAGCTGACGGTTTGTTAACGAGGATCTTCAATTTATGTCAGCATCTAAGCTCTGACAACCAGACAAGGAGAGACCAAATGACCGTCCCGCAAATTGCAACCACGCAGAAAACCTGTGACTCTCGGGAAAAATGCCCCTTCCTCGCCGACGATTGTGGTCAATGCAAAGCAGCTCTGCTCAGATTCATGCCGGATTCCAGACAGCTCTACCACTACTGCTGCAGCGACGATTACGACGATTGCCCGGTATTTCTCGCCAAAGCTCTGCGCAGCAGTGCCCCGGTTGGGCATATCCGCGACATCGCCGCCTACTGCGAGAAATAACCGGAAAAAACCTGGTATAATCCGGGAGAGGAATCCGCCCAGGTGCCGCCTGGACGCTCTTGGAACGGAGGTTCGCATGTATCTTGCCAGAGACAAAAATCAGGATCTCTACCTGTTCAACGAACTCCCCCACCGCGGCAACGAGTGCTGGTGGGCGGAGTCGGGGGTCGACGGGACATATCTGAAACTCGACAAAAAGCTCTATCCCGAGGTTACCTGGGATTCGGAACCACTGCCGGCTCGACTGGTCCTGCATAAAGAACCCTCCGCATAGCCCACAAGGCGACCCTGCACGCAGTTATCTGGTCGATCGGCAGCCGCATGACTGCCAAATCCCGAGACGAAAAAAACCCGCCTCATGGCGGGTATCGCATTTCATCGCTTTGCCTCGCAACGGTAACGCTTCGCTATAACAGCAACCCTGCCGCGCCGGAACCGATCGCGCCGCCAAGCAGGGCGCCGACCAGCACGTCGGTGGGGTAGTGCATCCCGAGAAAAACCCGGGAGCAGCCGATTAACAGAGCGACTGCCAGACCTGGCAGACCGAGCACCGGCAGTCCCTGAGCCAGGACTGCCCAGACGGCGAAGGCGGTCATGGTATGCCCGGACGGAAAGGAGAACTTGTCGGGAGCCGGGACCAGGGAGGTCAGCCCCTGCCAGCTCTCGAACGGCCGTGGCCGGCCGACCAGGTGCTTGATTCCCGTGAAGAGCAGCACCGAAGCGCCAACGGCCGCCGCTGCCGCCAGTGCGGTGAGTTGGCAGCGCCGTTCGCCAGTCGCGAGCAGGCTTAGGCCGGTGACCACCCAGAGCGGCCAGTCGCCAAGGCGGGTGGCGGTTTTCATCAACCAGGTCAGCCAGTGAATGCGTCTCAATTGAAACACACGACGCATCATGCCGACTTCCAGGGGGGTCACATGGTGCATGTAGTAAAAAGTCAGCGATTTCATGAGTACTCCGCGGGATGACAACTGCTCCCCGGCTTTCGGGAGCAACCATTCGCTGCGTATGCGGCAACGTTGACCGGAAACTGTTAGCGGATCATCGTGAACCGGTTAACTTCCCGATAAATCATCCCACCGCGTCGACATATGCCCGGCGCAGCCCCTCCATGATGACCCCCCAACTCTGGCTTTCGGCATGACAGCGGGCCTGCGTCGCCATCTCACGGCGCCGCTCATCTTTACGGATCATTTCACTCATGACTCCTCGCAAGGCCCCGGCAGTAATGGTGTCTACCAATCGGCCGGACACGCCGTCGGCGATGATGTCTCCCGGCCCCTGCACCGCGAAAGCGATGGCTGGCAGCCCCGAGGCCATCGCCTCGAGGACCACATTGCCAAAAGTTTCGGTGACCGATGGAAAGATGAACAGGTCGGCGGAGGCATACATGCGCGCCAGTTCCTCGCCGTGCCGGTAGCCGGCAAAAAGGCAGCGCTCCCCGGCCTGCCCTTCCAGCCGCCGGCGCAGGGGTCCATCGCCTATGAACAGCAGGCGGCACCTCTCACGCTCGGGGAGGCCGCGCCAGGCCTCGGCCAGCAGCTCCAGGTTCTTTTCCGCCGCCAGGCGACCGGCATAAGCCAGCACGATCTCGTCCGGGGCAATTCCAAGTTCTGCGCGCAGGGCCGGGTCGCGCTTGGCCGGATGGAAGCGCTCGCTGTCAACGCCGCGGCTCCAGATGGCCAGGTTGCGGAACCCGTGCGCTTCCAGTTCGCGTTGTGTCGAGGGCGTCGGACAGAATGTCATCCGGGTGGCGTTGTGGAATGCACGCAGGTAGCGCCAGCACAGCGGCGCAAGAGCCCCCGCACGGTACCTCTTCAGGTATTCCGCGAAGTTGGTGTGGTAAGAGCTGACGACGGGGAGTCCAAGCTGGCGCGCGGCGCGCAGCCCGGACCAGCCGAGGGGTCCCTCCGTGGCGATATGCACCAGGTCGGGGCGAAAACCGGCCAATTCCGCTCTGACGGATGCCGGCGAAGCCAGCGGTAGCAACACCTCCCGGTAGAACGGCAGGGCGATGGCCGGCCAGGCCCGCATGCTGCCTCCCCGCGGCAGATTAACCGCTCCGTCCGGGTAGCGCGGCAGCAGCAAATGCAGAACATCTCCTTGGTCAGCGCAATAATGGACGAGACGGTCGAGCGTTCGGGAGACGCCGTTGACTTGGGGAGAGTAGGTTTCCGTGATCAGGACGAGACGCAGATTCTTGCTCATGCCGGCAGAGCACTTATGCCGCAAAGGGGATCCAAACCCGGAAACAGTTGCCTTTACCGTACTGGTCGTCGACCTCGGCGTTACCACCCATCGCATTCGCCAGGGTCCGTACTCCGAAGAGCCCGAGGCCGCTGCCGGCAACACACCGGGCGCCATCTCCACGGTAAAAACGGTCGAAGACCTTCGCGGAATCTTGTACCTGCACACCCTCGCCGGCATCGCAAACATCCAGTTCGAACCGCCATTCGCCGAACCTGCACACCACCTCGACCGGGTGATCGGACGGCCCGTACTTGACGGCATTGTCCAAGAGCGCGGAGACGATGATTCTAAAGGCCGGGCGATTGGCCGTCAGAGGGAGGGGCGTTCCTTCGACACGCAACTTTAGTGCGATGCCGCGCGCTTGCGCAGCGGTCTCATAGAGTTCGAGCATTTCGGCGGCAAGCGCCTCGGCGAGAATTGGCTCTGTGGGCAGTTGCATCTGTCCGCCCTGCACCTGGCGGATCAGCAGAAAATCCTCAGCCAGACATTGCAGGTAGCTGGAACTCCGATGAATCGCCGCCAGACGGGACGTCACCGCCGAGCTATCAGCATGCTGCAGCAGATCGGCATTGATTTGCATGGCCGCCAGTTGATTGCGCAGTTCATGGAACAACAGGCTATGCAGATTGCGCTGTTCCTCGACCGCTTGATTGAGCCGGGAGAACTCGCGCTGCAGTTGGATTTCACGGCGGTGACGCTCGACCAGCCGGCCGCTGACCAGCATCACTTCCTGCTGCGAATAGGGCTTGGCAAGGTAGGCGTCGGCGCCGAGTTCGAGGCCGTGCAGCTTATCCTCCGGGCTGTTCAGAGCGGTCAGCATAATCACCGGGGTTGATGCAATCAGGCGATCAGGGTGCTGGCGCAGCATGCGGCAGACCTCCCAACCGTCCAGGTCGGGGAGCATGACGTCGAGGAGGATGAGGTCCGGGCGCTGGCTGCCGATGATCCGGCAGGCCGTCATCCCGTCCTCAGCCTCGTGAACGATGTATCCGGCGCGCTTGAGTGCATGGCAGAGCGGAGCACGGATTTCCGGTTCATCCTCGACGACAAGGATCGTCGCCGGGATGCTGGTCCGGGGAGCCTCACCCCGGCTGGCTTGCGTGCCGGTCTCCAGCAAACGGGCGGCTTCGCTCATCGGCTCCCCCGGGCCAGAGTCAGCATCTGCCGCAGACGCCGGCGGATTTTGCGATCATCGGCAATGACTACGGCGGAGATCCCCAACAGAAACAGCAGACTGAGAACGAGATCGGACATGATTTGCCTCCCGGCACTTGATGGCCTAGTATCCGTCCCGTGCATTCGCCAAACGTTAACCTTCGTTTCAATGTTTGTTAGAAGTGCCTGAAGTCCCCTTAGATGCGCTCCCGGCAGACCTGGAATTCGAGGGTCGCGCTGGTGACGGAGCTGCGGCCGGTGCAGAAAAAGATCAGCAGCCACAGCACTTGCAGGCAGAGCAGAGCTTGCGGGGTCCAGAGGGCGGCGAGCCCGGCACCGATTGCCGGATCCATCATCGGAGCCGGCCCGGCGGTGCTGACCAGTCCTGCCGCGTAGGGGATACCGGCCAGAGCCATCCACTGATAGGCGGTCAGGCGCCCGGAACCGCGAAAGTCGGCGCGCAGGAATTCGGAGAACACCCGCCACATTTGCGTGGTGGCCACGGCCACGAGAAAAGCCGTTGCGAAATTTTTCTCCAAATACAGGGCGCTGCCGACCAGACCGGTGACGACACAGACAAGGGCCGTCAGCGCCTGCACCGGCAGAACCCGTTCCCCCTCCAGCCCCCCGGCATAAGCAATTTTCTTGGTGGCGCCGAAAAAGCGCAGGGAGAAACGCCCCAGCATAAGTCTCAACAGGGGGGGGCTGCCGGCAAGCGCTTTGCCGTAGCAGCAGCCAAAACTCAGGCAGGCCAATCGCCCCAGCCCTTCCCCAAAGGCATAGGCGATGCCGAGGGCGGCCAGCACGGGGAGCGTCGGCAAAGGAGCCAGTCCCAACTCTGCAGCGACCCGATTGCCGGCCAGCAGCACAAACGGACTGATCAGCAGTCCGACGAAAACGGCACCGCCGACGGTCATGGTGTGAGCCTTGCCCTCAACGAGCCGTGCAACCCAGCGCGAGGCCGGAACGCATATTCCCAGCAATCCCGCGACAAAAACGCCAAGAGCTGCGGGCTGCAGGCCGAGCGCGCCGGTCAGCAGCAGGAAAAGCACCACCGCAGCCAGGTAGGCATTGGCAGAGAAGAACCCGTACCAGGTCAGATTCATCCCTTGCCAGACTCCCCCCCGGCTCCGCCGTACCGGTAGTGCCGCCATGATCTGCCACTCTTCCCGCGGGAGGGTACGGAAGCCCCAGAACAGGTAGCCAGCACTGCCGGCGGCCAATAGCCAAAGGAACTCGAACTTCGTCATGAGTCGCCTCCTTTGCGGGGTTGCGCAGTCGCGATCAGAGAACGAACCTTGAGGTCAGTTTCCACCAGCGGTTGGGCAAATCCCTGGCTGAACCGGCTGTCAACATCCTGCCGATTCTGATTGGCGAGCAGGTCGTCGGCAAACCGGACCCGGCCGCGCTGAAACAGGAGCACATCGGTGCTGCTGCCTGGGCGGTACAGGCTCTTGGGCTGGCCCTTGCGCAGAAACATGCCGATTTCAACCGGCTGTGGCGCGTCGTAACACTCCCGGCTGTAACATTGCACCACTTCACCGATCATCAGCGCCACCACCTCGATCATCGCCACACGACCGACACCGGTCCCCCCGGGGACATCGGTGTCAATGACCGTAACCGTGCGCCGGTTTTTTGAATAGGGCGTCACCACGGCGACGACTGCTGATGGGTTGCACGAGTGATAATCGCCGTCGAGGGTATAAATATCGAGCACCTTGCCACTGACGGGAACGTGGTTGTAGTGATATTTGTCGGGGGTCAGGCGGAACACGGCATAGTCTCCGCCGGCAAAAGCTTCCCGCCATACCGGATGACCGCCGAGCAGCTCACTGAAACCGAAAAACTTTTCCTTGATGAACACCATGCTGGCGGCGGGGCACGAACCGACCAGCACCCGAGCATCGGCGGGCGAGGTCACGGCCGCAGGGTCCGCCGGCATCGGCCGGCATTCCCAATAGCGGATGCGCCGCTCGAAGAGCTTGCGGGGAGTATCGAGACTGCCCGGCGGGTCCAGGCACTCAGCCGGATCGACCCCGTAGGCGGTGAGGAGTCGCCGATGGCCCGAGAGCTGCGCGCCGAGGGCCAAATCGTAGTTAAAAAAGGCCAGCGCCCGCGACGAGGCCGGACCGGTCAGGAGCCGGAACATGCCGTCGGCATTCTCGCGCAGCCGGTGATAGAGCAGGTTGACCAGACGATCGCCGAAGAGCCGTTCGGTCAGGACCCGGCCGCTATCCCGCTCGATATACTGGTGTGGGGTAATTGTGGGCATGGGTTTTGTCCAGGAAAGAGTCGGCGCGGAGCCGGTCGCGATGCGTCGTGAAGATGACCAGATGAATCAACCGGAGCAACACCCCGGTCTCGAGCCGGTCCGCGAGCAGGTCGGCTTTGATGCGCCGCAGAAAGGCCGCCGCTCCCTGACCGCCGCTGGTGGAGGCCAAAGCGCCGCGGATGGATGGGTCATCGAGGTGAGCCACCTCGTCGAGACGTTGCAGGTCGCGCTCCAGATATTCAAGTCCCTCGACAAGGTGCTGCCGGGCCAGAGTTTCTCGGTAATAGCGTTCGGCGGCCTGATTGAATTCCGGGGCCGAAACCTGCAGCGGATGAGAGGCATTGACTTCGCCCAGAATCCCCCTGGTCAATCGGCCGGCAACAGAACATTCCGCAGGCAGCTCCAGGCGCAGCTTGAGATCGTCGATCATGGTGTCGAGGCGAAGGGCCTCGATCAATCCGGTCGCCTGGTCTTTCAGCAGGCGAACCAGTGCCTGCCGGTATTCGCTGTGGTGAATGCGTAAATATCCAGCATAGCGATGGCTGGTGCGGGTTTGACAAGTGCGCCCCAGAATCTGGCGGAGAAAGCGGTTGGGGGTGTCGGCGCGGACGAAAAAGGTCGGCAGGTCAACGGCCGTGCCGAAGAAGATCTGTCGACGCTCGCTCTCGGTGACCGGGTCGTCGGGGATGTCCCCATGGCTGACAACTCCGGTGGCGATCAACTGGTAGGCGAAGGCCATGATCAACGTCTGCAGGCTGGTGGCGTAGCCGAGATCGCGGCCGAACTGTTCGAACAGACTGTAATGCCGCCCCTCGACCCCGCTGAAGCCCATGGTGGCGAATTCGCGCGGTTTGAGGAAAAGATACAGCGACATCTGCCGGTCGGTCACCCCCATTTCGGCCAGGTCCTCCCTGAGCTGGTCGTGGTTGCCGAGGCGGCCGTCGAAGGCCGGGCTGCGATCGGTGGAGAGGAAGCAGATCGGGTAGTCGAGCAGTCGAAAATCCGGGACGAAATCGCCCCGCAGGCCGAACATCCGGCTCACCGGCCGGTCGATCCACTCCGGCCCGAAGGGGGTGAGGGTCTGACCGCAGACCGACAGCCGGGCCTTTTTACGCCAGCGTCGCCAGAGCATGCGCAGGTGGGTGTAGTCGAGTTGATGCGGGAGGAAGCCGAGCGCCCGCTCCGGGTGAAAGTCCTTGAAGTCGAGCCGGTAGGGTGCGGCCGTGTAGCTGCCGACGAACAGGGGCAAAAAGTGTTCGGCAATCTTGATGGCCAGATCCCCCAGGATTTTCTCATGACCGGCATGAAACCCCGAGCCGGGGGCGGCCAGCCGACTCGTCAGCCGGCGACTCCCCAGGCTGACGTGCACGCCGTTGTTGGCCAGACTGGTATTCGACAGGGTGGGGAGCACCACCAGGTTGTTGGCGATGATCCCGGCCTCGCGCAGCTTGGCCACCGCGTTGATCTGGCTGCGGCTCAGCGTCTGGTGGCACAGGTGCATGTAGTGGTGCTTTTTCTCTCCCTCGTCCCATCCGGCGAGACAGGGGCTCATGAACAGCTCGCGATAGAAACTGTCGGGGATGATGGCATTCAGGGCGCGCTGCCGCTGGGGCGGATGCGGGGCGAAGTAGACCCGCGCCTGCTGCCCGGATTCGCCCAGTTCGAAGCGGCGGTTGGCGTAACGGATCAGCAGTTCGGTGAGCAGATGGCGCTTGGCGGTTTCACGGGCGAGTGCCTTGCCCATTCCTGCGTCAGGACGCATCGGCACCACGTGGAAAGAGTGGGTTTCGGGGGAGGTGTTGTCGTTCAGGTAGTGACCCATCAGTGAGCGGCCGGTGGCAACGATGCTTTCCGGCAGTCCCGGCCGGGCCGCGATCACATCCGCCATGGCCAGCTTGAGCAGATAGCTGACAGGAACCCGGACTTGTGCCTCGCCGTCGGCGACTTCAATCAGAAAGCGGCCGGCATCGCTGCGCCGCCCCCGTTCCGGGGAACGCTTGTCGGCCAGCAGGTCGGCCTGGAAAACCTGGCGTGCCTCTGCATTGAGGAGGCGGAACGGGAAGCGCACATAACTGTTTTCCCATACCCCCTGCGGGTTGTCGGCGAGAAACCGTTCCAGTTCTCCCGCCAGTTGGCCGGGGCTGTCGCCCGACCGGGCCCGCTTGAGCAGGTTGGTCATGTAGCGCGAACTCTCGATCGCCAGAGGCAGGTCCACCCGGTGACGGTCTCCGCAAACCGCGGCCTGCAGTTCGGTCTCCGAGCCGGCCGTGGCGTCTTCACCGGCAAAGGGGAGCGTCATCAGCAGACGGTCGGAATCCCTCGGGTCGATGCCGGCGCGCTTCAGCGCTTCGGCAAGGGTCGGTTGCCGGGGCGGGGGCCCCTCTTGAAATTTGATCAGGCGCGCTTCGCTATCCATTGGCGTTTCCACTTTCGGAGATCCTGGATAGCGACATCCTGAGACAAACCTGTTTCCCCCGCGTTGCCGCCCGGTGAGAATCCGGTTAGCCCTTTTTCGCGGGCGACTGCATCGTTTACACGATTTTTTCCGCTCGCTAACCCGCAGCTAGCAGCCATCCCCTAAAAAGTCGGCCGAAATGTCACTGCAAAAGGTGGGGAGCCCGTGAACACCGTCGCCTTCCGTGAAGTGCTGACCGATGAATGCTATATGACCACGCGGCAACTTCAGTATTTTCGCGACAAGCTGCTGCGCTGGCGCAGTGAACTCTGTCGGCAAAAGCCGTGCCTCGACGCAGACCGCGACGACCCCGGGCTGCAGCCGGACTGGATCGATTCGGCCTCGCTCAGCACTAGCTGGCACCTGATGCAGGCCCGGCGGGACCGTACAGTGGACACTCTTCGGCAGATCGATGCTGCGCTGGCCAGAATCGCGGCCGGGACTTACGGTTTTTGCGAGGAGTCCGGTGAAGAGATCGGGCTCGAGCGCTTGCTGGCGATGCCGACCGCCCGCCTCTCCGTCGAGGCGCAAAGCGATCTCGAGCGACGCCGGAGGATCGGGCGCTAACTTATAAGCCTTGGGAGGCAAACACCATGAAAGTCGCTGACATCCAACTCATTGCCGTTGCACGCGGCATGTCCCCGGGACGCATGACCAAAACCGAACTGGTGCGGTCGCTGCAAAAAGAAGAGGGCCATACGGCGTGTTTTCTGACCGGGCAGGTCCGCAGTTGCGGGCAGGATGGCTGCTGGTGGCGCGAGGACTGCAAGTAGCGCGAAGAACCGAATTCCAGGAGGAATTGCCCGAAAGGCCCGGAGGCGCACGCCTGCCGGGCTTTTCCTGTTCGCGGCACGATCGGGGAGTCTTCGCCACTCCGAATGCAAACCTAACAAATTGCGGCTAAACTATATGGAAAATTTTTCGAAAGTAGGCGTCGGCGGCCTGCTTCTCTGCGGCTCGCCTGCGCAACCGAGGGGTTGCCACCATGGACAAAGATTTGACGGCGGAGGAAGTTGAGGTTCGCGAGTTGACCATCGATGATCTGGCGGCGGTGTTCCACCTGGGGGAGCAACTGTTCACCTCTGACTTTTCGCCGGCCATGTACCGGACCTGGGATGAATACGAAATCACCACCCTGTTCAACTCCGACAGCGAGCTCTGCCTGGTGGCGGAACTCGGCGACGAGATCGTCGGCTTCGCCCTCGGTACCACGGTGGAGAAGCAGAACTCCGCCTGGAAGTACGGCTACCTGGTGTGGATCGGCGTGCGGCCGGGGCTGCAGAAATGCGGTGCCGGCCACAAATTGTTCAACGAGCTCAGGAAGCGGATGGTCGAGCAGGGGGTGCGGATGATCGTCATCGACACCGATGCCGAGAACGAGGCCGGCATCAATTTCTTCAGAAAGCAGGGGTTCGACAACGTCCGGGAGCATGTCTACATGACGCTCAACCTCTCGCGCCCCCGGCAGAAGCACAAGGGCGACCGATGACCGATTCCCGCCTCGACCGGGTCTGGGCGGCTCTCGACCCGCAGCGTCTGCGCCGAACGCTGATGGAGATGGTCGATATCTACTCCCCCTCCGGCAAGGAAGAAGATATCCAGCTGTATCTCGAGGAACGCCTGGCAACGTCCGGTCTGCCGGTGCGGCGCCAGGAGGTCGAGGAAGAGCGCTACAACCTGGTGGCGACCATGGGCGAGGGAGAGCCGTCGCTCTACCTGATCGGGCACGTCGATACGGTGGCCGCCTGGGACATCGAGGAGTACGCCGCGATCGAAGAGTGGGGGGTGGTGCGCGGTCTGGGGAGTGCGGACATGAAGGGCGGCTGCGCGGCGATGGTTGAAGCCTGGCTGGCCCTGGCGACCCTTCCCGCGACGGAAAGGCCCTCTCTCGGCCTGCTGCTGGTGGTCGGCGAGGAGGAGAACGGCGACGGCAGCCTGCGCTTTTTGCAGGAAAGCTGCCCGGAATGGGTGGTGATCGGCGAGCCGACCTCGCTGCAGCCGGCTTTTGGTCACTTCGGCTACATGGAGATCTCTCTGGTCACCCAAGGACGCCGCATCCACTCTTCCCTGCCGGAACTGGGACACAACGCCATCGAGTCGATGCTGCGGGTTCTGCTATTGCTGGCCAACTCCCCGCTGTTTGCCCGGGAAACATCCCAGCTGGTCTATTCGATCCGCGAGATGAGTTCCGCCCGGGCCGGTTTCGTGGTGCCGGACCGCTGTGAAACGCTGATCGACCTGCACCTGCCGCCTAAGGTCGCTCCCGGAGAGGTCCGGAGCGAGCTCGAAAGCCTTTTCGCCCGGGCCCGCCAGACCATCAAGGAGCTCGACCTTGAGGTCAGTTTCGATTTCGAAGCCGGCGGCTATCAGCTGGAGCTTGACAACCCCCTGATGGACGTTCTCGACGAGGTCTATCCACGCCTGAACCTGCCGCTCGACTGCCTCCCGTTCCGCTCCCACTCCGATGGCAACCTCTTTCGCCAGGCCGGCAGCCGGCCGCTGATCCTCGGGCCTGGATCGCTCGAGACCGCCCACACCGCCGAGGAGCAGACCAGCTTGGCCGAAGTCGAGGCCGCGGCGCGCATCTACACAGCACTGGCGCTGGGGAGCCCATGAGTCTGCGCGACCTGTGCCGACGGCGCCTGCTCGATCCGCTCAACGGTCTCATGAGGAACGGCCTGGCGCCGAAGGCGCTGGCCTGGGCCCTAGCGGTGGGAATGCTGGTGGGATGCATGCCGCTGCTCTGGGGGACCAGCCTGCTCTGTCTCGGTGCCGCCCTGCTGCTGCGCCTCAACCCGCTGGCGGCCCAGGTGGGTAACTTCGCCGCCTGGCCGCTGCAGATCCTCTTCGCCTACCCCTATCTGCAACTCGGCACAGCGTGCCTCGGCCCGGTCGACCTTGCCTCCGGCAACTGGCTGCAAACCCTGCTCGCCGCCAACGGCGTTGCCCTTGGGGGCTGGGCGTTAAGCGCGCCGCTGCTGCTGCCTGCAAGTTATGCGGTCAGCCGCTTGCTGGTTGCTTCGGTCGGTCGGTTGGTCCCCGGTTTCGTTGCCGGGGAAGAGGGCGACGCCGAGGGGAAGTCAACCGTTCAAGTCTGACTCGGGGTGCTTGGCCTTCATCCAGCGCAGGTAGCCCTTGCGTTCCCATCGGTCCATGGACAGCAGCAGTCGGCAGATTTCCGCGGCTTCGCTCAGGTCGCAAGTCTTGCAGATGTTTACGTTGTCACCGCAAGCGGCCTTCTCCTGCACTCTGGACAGAATCTTCCCGAGGTCCCCCTCGCTCAACTGATTGAGGCGGGCCAGTATTTCTGCCTGCAACAGCTCTCGACTGCTCATAGGATGGCCTCTGTGTTTTGCTGCTACGACTCTAGCCGCAACGGGGTAGACGTCAACTCGAGCGCGTGTCCGGTTTAGGAATAGAGTTCGGCATTTCCCGTGAGACCGGTATCCACTCCAAACCAAGAAGACAGATGTCGTCGTCCAGACTCTCGCCGTCAGCATAGTGTCTGACAGCGGCCAGGGTATCATCGAGCCGTTGGCCGAGCGGCAGCCGCCCTTGCCCGAGGAGGAGTACCTGCAATAGACTGTCTGCCAGCTTCAGTGCTGACGTTGCGTTGCCTGACATATTCGCGAGGAGATCGAGAAATGACCGTACAGCCTGAATTTCGGGAGTGCGCCGACAAGATAGGCGCCCATGTCCGCAGCCTTGAAGGGGTCCGGCACCCGCTGACGGCACCCGCGGCTCTGGACCGGGCCGCCGATTATGTCGCCGCCGAACTCGCCCGGGTCGGCTGCCGGGTCATCGAGCTGCCGTTTATCGATCACGGCCGGCCATACCGCAACATCATCGGCACCCTTCCCGGCAAGGGAGAACAAAGCGAGCAGGTTATCGTCATGGCCCACTACGATACGGTGGCCGGTTCGCCGGGGGCCGACGACAACGCCAGCGGCGTGGCGGTGCTGCTTGAAATCGCCGCAAAGCTGGCCCTGCTGAGCTTCGAACGGACGATCCTCTTCGTCGGCGTTTCCCTGGAGGAAAACGCTCATGACGGCGACCACGGCTCCGGTACGCGGGGGAGCCGGGCGCTGGCCGCTCATGCCCGGGAGCAGGGCTGGGAGATCGCGGGGGTCATCGTCCTTGAATCGGTGGCTTTCGCCGGAGAGGATGTCATCCAGACCGCACCGCCGGGGGTGCCGATAACGGTTCCCAAGACCGGAAACTTCCTCGCGGTGGTAGGAAACGAACGGTCAGAAGCTTTGGTCGACGGCTTCTCCCGAACGGTCTGCAGACTGGGGAGCGACCTCCCGCACCTCGCCCTGACCGTTCCCGGCAACGGGGAGAGGCTGCCGGATACCCGCCGTTCCGACCATGCGCCGTTCTGGGATGCGGGCTTCCCGGCGGTCATGCTGACCGACACCACCAACTTCCGCAATCCGCACTATCACCGGCCGAGCGATACCCTCGAGACGCTCAACCTGGGGTTCGCTGCCCAGGTGTGCGCTGTCACTGCCGCCTTCGTCGCTGAACTGGCGCGACCCGCCCCACAGGGGTAACGGATTCCCGCCCCGTGCTCTTCAGAGGGGTCCAGTGCCGGGCGGCATCCCCGGTCCTTTGTTAAATTATGGTTAGACATATTGAACTTTGTTGGAGCTTTGTTAAACATGTGGGCGCGGACCGTTAACAACTGACGATCCCCTTCCTGTCGGCACAGATGTGCCTGCCCAACCCACTCCCGGAGGAGGAGATGCCCATCTCGGCCCCAGACTTCCTCCACCATGCCGGAGCCAATATCCCCTACCGATTCCGCACGGACCGGACCATCGCCGCGAGCATCCCGAAGCCATCCAAACTCGCAACGGCCGCTCTTCCTTGTGTTTTCGGTCTGGGCTGTCTGTACCAGGCCTTGGCTTCATCTCGTGATCGACGCAACTTCCCTGCTCCCGGGAACATTGTATCTATCGATGGGGTTAGTCTGCACCTGCAGGTTGCCGGGACCGGCGCGCCGACCGTGGTGCTGGAAACCGGGCTCGGCGGGATGTCCGCAGCCTGGGGGTGGATTCAGCCGGAAACCGCCAAATTCTGCCGGGTCGTCTCCTACGACCGCGCCGGCCTCGGCTGGAGCGGAAGTGACGCTTCGCCGCGCTGTGCCCGCAAGGCCGCCCATCGCCTGCGCAACTGCCTGCGCGCCGCAAACCTCATACCCCCCTACATCCTGGTCGGGCACTCCATGGGCGGGCTTCTGATCCGGGTCTTTGCCGACTGCTACCCGGCAGAGGTGTCAGGCATGGTCTTGGTGGATGCCTGTCATCCCGACCAGCACCTGCGCAGTCCGGCCATCCAAAACCACATGCGCACTGGCTTCAAACTTCTCAAGCACGTGCCGGTTCTGGCGCGACTGGGTTACGTCAGGCTGAGCGGCCTGTTCGACTCCTGGGCGATCGGACTCCCCCCCCGCCAAGCCGCCGAGGCCGAATCCTTTCTCTCCTGCCACCGCCACCTGCGAACGACGCGGGATGAGGTCCTGGCATGGGAATCGCTCTGCGCGGAGGTGCGACACACAGGCCGTCTTGGCGAACTCCCTCTCGCGGTGGTAAGCGCAGGGCGGGATGTCCTGCCAGGGCAGCCCGAACTGCACGGGGAACTCGCCGCACTTTCGGGCAACAGCGTGCATCTGGCCGTCAGGAACGCCGACCACGTGACGCTGGTGACTGCTCGCGAGCACGCCCTGGCCGTCACAGAGGCGATTCGCCAGGTTGTCGCGCAGACAGAGAGACTACATCCCGCCGTCAGGAAAACCCGGTGAAGAGAGAGGCGGGCGACGCTGATTGCCAACCGGATAAGCGCGGAGCAAAACAAAAATAACCGTCAGCTCATTGTCAATTAACACCCGGCGGGCTTTGCTTGTGAATCTCTAACCGGAGGATTCACTATGAGCGAAGCCCAGCCGTTCCGTCTCTTCCCCGCACCCACCCGGCAACACTCCCGGCTTGCCCCGCTTTTGGCCGGCGCCCTCGACCTGTCCCTGACCTCGGCACTCGGTCTGCGCCGCTGTGCCCGGCTGTACCAGACTATCCGCCGTGGCCTGGATGCCGGAGCCTTCGCCGCGCAGGCGCTTGACCGGCTCGGCGTCGAATGGCGTGCCCGTGAAGAAGAAATCGCCGGAATCCCGCGTGAAGGGGCCTGCGTGATCGTTGCCAATCACCCGTTCGGCGGCATCGATGGCCTGGTCTTGATCACGCTGTTGAGCCGGGTCCGTCCGGATGTCAAGGTCCTTGCCAACCCGGTGCTGGGAAGGTTTCCGGAACTTGCCGAGGTGATCATCCCGGTTAGTCCGTTCGAAACTCCGCGGGCAAGACGGCAAAACGTTACGGCGCTGCGTGCCGGCCACGCATGGCTCGCCTCCGGGGGGATGCTGGTGGTTTTTCCTGCCGGCGAAGTCTCCCACTTTCACCTGCAGGCGCGCGAGGTGATGGACCCGCAATGGCAGACCGGCGTCGCCCGCCTGGTGCGGCGCAACGGCGCTCCGGTCGTGCCGGTGTTTTTCCCCGGCAGCAACGGCATGGCCTTCCAGGCGGCCGGTCTGCTGCACCGTCGCCTGCGCACCGTGCTCCTGCCCCGACAGCTGCTCAACAAGCACGGAGCAGTCCTGGACCTGAAGATCGGTGAAACGATCCCGGTCAAGCGGCTCAAGAGCTTTACTGCTGATCGGGATCTGGTCGACTATCTGCGCCTGCGTACCTGCCTGCTCGCCGAGCCGACCGTTCCCTGCGGCACCGTCCCGGGCGAGCCGGCGGTGTCCGGGTCCGTCCGGCTGGAGCCCCTGGCCCCGGAGGTGCCGGCTAGGCTGCTGGCCGGCGAAATTGCCGCCCTGCCGGCCGAGGCGCTGCTGCACAGCCACGGCGACTACCAGGTCTGGGTGATCCGTGCCGGGGAGGGGCCGTATCTATTGACCGAGATCGGCCGGCTGCGCGAACTGACGTTCCGCGGCCACGGCGAAGGGACCGGCCACCCCATCGATCTCGACCGCTTCGATGCCCACTACCTCCACCTCTTCATGTGGAACCGCGCCCAGCAGGAGATCGTCGGCGCCTACCGCATCGGCACCTGTGACGAGATCCTTCACGAGCATGGCGTAGCGGGGCTCTATACCAGCACCCTGTTCCACTACCGTCGCCGGCTCTTCACCGAGGTCGGCCCGGCCCTCGAACTGGGGCGCTCCTTCGTCCGTCCCGAGTATCAGAAGAGTTTTGCGCCGCTCCTGCTCCTCTGGCAGGGGATCGGCGCGTTTTTGGTGCGCAACCCGCGTTACCGGACGCTGTTCGGCCCGGTCAGCATCTCGCGGGAGTACCGGGATCTCTCCCGGCAGCTGATTGCCAGTTCCCTGATGAAACACATGACCATCCCGGCCCTAGCCCGCCTGGTCACGCCCAAGGCCCCGGTCTCCACGACGGCGCCGCGGGTCAGGGGGTGCCCGCCCCAACTGGCGGAGACCTTTGCCGGCAACATCGAGCAGCTCAATGCCGTGGTGGCCGACCTCGAAGCCGACCACAAGGGGCTGCCGGTCCTGCTGCGGCACTATCTGAATCTCGGTGGCAAGTTGCTGGCCTTCAATCTCGACGAGGAGTTCAGCGACGTGGTCGACGGCCTGATCCTGGTCGACCTCGACCGGACCGAAAGGAAGATGCTCGAACGTTATCTGGGGAAGGAGGGGGCCGCGTTTTACCTGGCCCACGCTGGACGTCACGCCATCCGCCCGGCGGCGTGACCGGTTGATTCGGAGGGGGTCTCAGCCGGTTCGTATCGGCACGCTGCGGATCAGCAGTTCCAGGTTGAAGGCGCAGGCGAACAGGTCGCCCTTGGTCTGGCCGCCGTAGATCTCGACCGAGAGATCGCCGTCGCCATGCAGATCGATGCGGAAACAACCGGCGGCGGCGCTGCAGGTCAGGGCCTGCACCGTGCAGCTGCGACGGCGGTCCAGTCCATCGGCGAGGCGCAGGATGCCGCCGAGTTTACCGACCAACACCTGATCTGCAGGGCCGAGGCGGGCAAAATTCTCGTGGCGGGCCTTGGGGAGCGCCTTGCGGTGGTAGCGGGCGAGGTTCGCCACGATCTCGCGCTCGCGCGGCGAGAAGTCAAACAGCTCGGCATGGCGGATCAGATGGTAGGAGTGTTTGTGGTGGCGGTCGTAGCTGATGAAATAGCCGACATCGTGCAGCAGGGCCGCGGCTTCGAGCATCTGCCGGGCACGCTCGTCGAGCTGCGAATCGGCTGACAGCGCCGCGAAGATCGCCAGAGCCAGCTTGCGCACCTGCTCGCCGTGCTCTTCGTCGGCATGGCAGGACCTGGCGAATTCCTTGACCGAGGCGCGCCAGTCACGCCGGCTGGCGGTTTCGCGCCACAGGCCGCGTTCAATCAAAGAGCGGATGATCAACCCCTCGCGGATGCCGCGCTCGTTGATGCGCAGCACATTGGTGCTGAAGCGGCGCATCAGGCTGTCGACGGCAGCCACGCCGGCGACGATGATGTCGGCCCGCTCCGGGTTCAACCCGGGGATGTCGCGCCGCTCCTTGCACGATTTGCGCTGCAGCATGGCCAGCAGGTGGACGATCTCCGAACGCAGGACTTCGTACCCGTGGACGGTATCGTAACTCTCCTGGCGCTGGGCCATGATCATCCCGGCAATGCTGGTGATGGTTCCGCCCGATCCGATCAGACAGCGCAGGGGCGCGTCGCAACCCGCGAATGCCGCATCGAGCGTCTTGCGCAGGTGCTTGCGCAACTTGTCGAAATCCTTGTCGGGAATCGGGTCGCGGGACAGGAATTTTTCCGTGAGGAAAACCGCGCCGAGCTCCAGGGAGACGATCTCTTCGATATGGTGGCCGGTGGCGATGACCACCTCGACACTGCCGCCGCCGATATCGACCAGTCCGTAGCGGTTGCCAGCCATGTCGAAGTGATGGCGGGCGCTGAGCGCCGCCAGTTCGGCCTCTTCCTCGCCCTCGATCACCCGGATCGGGATCCCGGTCTCCTTAAGCATGGCGGCAACGAAATCCGGCCCGTTGGCGGCCTTGCGCACGGCGCTGGTGGCGACCGCCACGATATCCCGGCAGCCGAGCCCCTCGGTGATCTTGCGCATGCGCAACAGCGCCTGGCGGGCCCGCTCCCATGCCCCCGGGGCGATGATTCCCGAGGCATTCAGCCCCTCGCCGAGGCGCACCATGGCCTTCTCGTCATCAAGGACGCTGAACCCCCCGTTCCCCCCCGCTTCCACCACGATGCAGCGGATCGAGTTGGTGCCGATATCAATGGCGGCAAGGCGGTGTTTTTTCATCGGAGTCTCTGCTCATCAGGAAAAATTTGCTACAATGCTGCGAGAAGTATAACGCATTCGTAAACACATGCCGCCACGACGGAGAGGAGAGTGTCATGGGCAAATGCCTGAAGGGCGAGTCGGAAGTCAAGAAAAAGGACGCCAAATTCGAATGCGGCAAATGCGGGGCGAAGGTCGAAAAAAAATCCCACGTCTGCAAGCCCGAGAAGATCAAGGGCGACAAGAAGAAGTGATCAGCTTGGGCGGACCGCCTTGCTGATGGCCTTGCGCGTCTGCCGCAGCCCTTTGGTCAAGGCTTCGAGATCATCCTGGGCGACAGTGCTCAGACGGGCATCGGCTTTCGTCAGCTTCTTGCTGAGCCGGCGCAGCTGCTCGGAGAGCGTGGCTTCGACCTTTTCCAGGGTTGCCAGGACCCGGGTGATTTCCTTGCGCAGCTGACGCAGGGCCTTGCCGTCGTCGTCCACGTCGTACTGGTCGCGCAGTTTCACGACCAGGGCGGAAACCGCGATACGCAGGCGCTCGGCATTGTCGAGCATGTCGGCAAGGCTTTTCTCGTCGGCGACCGGCTGGCTGACTGAGGCCAGTTCTCTGGCCTGTGCCTGAAGCTCGGGGAGGCTTGAGGGTTGCAACCCCTTGATGCCGGCCAACTCCTCGGCGGTTGCCTCGGCAAAACGTGCCAGCGTGTCAAACCCGGCCTCGACCAGGCGGGCGGCCAATACCTCGCCAACCCCCTTGATTTTCTGCAGCTGCTTGACGGCTTCTTGCATGATCGTCTCCTGTAAGGGGGGCTTGCTGAAATCGTGACGCATCTTCCTACGCGACAATTCAACCGGTAAATACCGACAATTTCAAGTTGCAACGCTGCCCTTGACTGAAATTTAACATAATTCTAACATTTATACTTTAGGAGTGGAGAGTCGCTTTAGAATTCCCCCTTGAACAGAAGCAGAGGATCCTCACATGTCCGCCCATCTCTCTCCGGTGCAGCCCTTGAAAGATCTCCCGACAACGACCACATCGGGAGACCTTCCAGACGATGGCCCCGAGCTCTTCCTGAACCGCGAACTGACCTGGCTGGAGTTCAACCATCGCGTTCTCAGCCAGGCACTGGACGAGCGGCTGCCGCTGCTCGAACGGGTCAAGTTTGCCGCCATCGCCGGATCGAATCTCGACGAGTTCTTCATGAAGCGCATCGGCGGACTCAAGCAGCAGATCGGCGCCGGCGTCCAAGAAGCCACCGTCGACGGACTGACGCCCCGCCAGCAGTTGGAGGCCTGCCAGGCGTTCATCCGCACGCACCAGCAGGATCGGGAGCGACTGGCGCGAACCCTGTGGGAGGAGTTGCGGGCCTGCGGGGTCGAACTGCTGCGACACGATGAGCTCAGCGAGACGGAGCGGCGCGCGTTGCGCAAGGAGTACATCGACAACATCTTCCCTCTGGTCACGCCGCAGTCGATCGATCCGGCCCACCCCTTCCCGTTCGTCTCCAACCTGTCTCTGAACCTGCTGGTGTCGCTGCGCTATCCGCAGGAACGGGAGTTGGCGCTGGCCCGGGTCAAGGTGCCGATCAGTGCCGGGGCGCCGCGCTTCGTCAGGGTCGGGCAAAAGCACCGCTTCGTCCTCCTCGAGGAGGTGATGGCGGAAAACCTCGACCTGCTCTTCCCCGGCATGGAGATCACCAGCTGCTCGATCTTCAGGGTGACGCGCAACGCCAACACCAGTCGCAACGAGGAGCACGCCGACGACCTGCTGGCGCTGATCGAGTCGACGCTGCAGGACCGCAAATTCGCCCCGATCGTCAGGCTGCAGGTCCACCCCGGGCTGGATTCTTTGCACCGCGGCCGCCTGGCGGCGGAACTCGGCCTCGACGAGCAGAGCGACGTGTTCGAGGTCAACGGCATGATGGGGATGCGCGACCTCTGGGAAATCGCCCGCCTCGACCTGCCGGCTCTGAAGGATCCGGTCCATCAGCCGATCGACCATCCGGTTCTGCAGAACTCGCGCAGCATCTTCCACATCATCCGCGATGCCAGGGCGATTCTGCTGCAGCACCCCTATGAGTCCTTCAGCTCTTCGGTCGAGCGTTTCCTCTCCGAGGCCGCCGAGGACCCCAAGGTGCGGGCAATCAAGATGACCCTGTACCGCACCTCGCCGAACAGCCCGATCGTCGACACCCTGATCCGTGCCGCTCAGAACGGCAAGCAGGTGGCGGTGGTGGTCGAACTGAAGGCGCGTTTCGACGAGGGGGCCAACATCCGCCTGGCCACCCGCATGGAAGAGGCCGGCATCCATGTCACTTACGGCGTGGTCGGCCTGAAGACCCATTGCAAGGTGATCCTGGTGGTGCGCCAGGACTATCAGGGGCTCCGCCGCTACGTGCACCTCGGCACCGGCAACTATCACCCGGTCACGGCCCGCCTCTACAGTGATCTCGGCCTGCTGCTCTACGACAAGGACATTGGCCGGGACGCGACGGAACTGTTCAACTACCTGACGACCGGCTTCACCCCGGAGCGGAGCTATCGCAAGCTGCTTCCCGCGCCGAAAATCCTCAAGCGGGCGCTGCTGGAGAAAATCGCCCGGGAAGGCGAACGGCACAGCGCGAACGACCCGGGGCACATCGTCTTCAAGATGAATGCCCTGGAGGACACGGACATCTGCCTGGCTCTTTACGCGGCGGCCAAAGCCGGGGTCAGGGTCGACCTCATCGTACGTGACAGCTGTCGGGTGCGGCCTGGCGTGCCGGGGTTGTCGGAGAACATCCGGGTGATTTCCATCGTCGGCCGGTTCCTCGAACATTCGCGCATCTATTACTTCCGCAACGGCGGCGATGAGGAGTTTTTCATCGGCTCGGCCGACGCCATGCGGCGCAACCTCGAGCATCGGGTCGAGGTGCTGGTGCCGGTCGAAGCGCCGGAACTGCGCAGGGATCTGTGGGCCATGCTCGACGTGCAGCTTCACGACCGGCGCAGCGCCTGGGAGTTGCAGGCGGACGGCAGCTACCGCCAGTATCGCCCCGGTCCGAACGACGACCCGCGCAGCGCCCAGGAGCGGCTGATCGAACTGGCGGAGCAACGGGTCCAGAATACCGGTCGCCTGCGTCGCCGCAAGAACAAGCCGAGCGTCGGCCGCAACCTGCGCTGAACCGAGGCATGGCCAACCCTTCCAGGCAGGGGTTGTTCCCCCCGCGGCAGTCGGCAAAGGAGGCCCTGTGCCAGCTCTGCCGCCGGCAGTTGGACGCCATCGAACGGCACCGGCCGGGGGCCAGGGCGGGCCGCGATCCCGAGGAACTCCACGATTTGCGCGTGGCGGTGCGCCGCACCCGCAGTATCCTCGGCGAATTCCGCAACTTTTTTCCGCAGGCGGCGCTCACCCACTTTCGCAGCGAATTTCGCTGGCTCGGGGAAGTGACCGGGCCCGTCCGCGATCTCGACGTCTACCTGGACCGGCTTCCCGCCTACCAGGCGTTGCTGCCGGGCGAAGCCGCCGGCGCCCTTGTCCCGTTCCAGCGTTTTCTCGGCAAGCACCGGCGGCAGGAGCAAAGGCGTCTGATCCGGCGGCTCGACTCAAAGCGGGTGCGGAGCCTTCTCGCTGAATGGCGCGGGTTTCTGGATACGGGGGGGAGCGAGTCCTGGCCGGAGATTGCCGGTGAGCCGGCCGGAGAGGTTGCGCGCAGGCGGGTCTGGAAACTCTACCGGAGGTTCCTGCGCGAGGGGGGAGCGATTACTGCCGGTTCTCCGGACTGCGCCCTGCACCGCCTGCGGATTACCGGCAAGAAGCTGCGTTACCTGGTAGAATTCTTCAGCAAGCATTATCCGCCGCAGGAGATCGAGGTGTTGGTCAAGGCGATGAAGGCGATCCAGGATTTTCTCGGCGACTACCAGGACTGCACGGTCCAACAGGAGCGTCTCGCGGAACTGGACCGGCAGATGGCCGCGGAGGGTGGGCTGGCACACGAAACCCACGCAGCCCTGGCTCGGCTGGTCGAGATTTTGCGCCATCGCCAGCAGCGGATGCGCAAGGCCTTTCCGAAACGATTCCGACTGTTCAGCCACGGCCGCGGCCGGCGTGGTTTCGTCAGGCTTTACGCCCCGGCCGGAGGGGCGGCATGAAGACCATCGCCTGCTACAACATCAAGGGCGGCGTCGGCAAGACCGCAACGGCCGTCAACCTGGCCTGGATGGCGGCGCGGGCCGGGTTGGTCACGCTGATCTGGGACCTCGATCCGCAGGGCGCCGCCAGCTTCTATTTTCGCACGGTTCCGAAGGTCAAAGGTGGCGGTCGCGCCCTGATCGGCGGAGAGCGCGAACTGCAGGAATTAGTGCGGGGCACCGAATACCCGCTGCTGGATATCCTGCCGGCCGATTTTTCCTACCGGCACATGGATATCCGCCTGGAGGAAGCGAAGAAGCCGACCAAGCGCTTGCGCAAGCTGCTCAAGCCGTTGGCCGAAACCTACGACGTCGTGTTTCTCGACTGTCCTCCCAGCATTTCCCTGGTTTCGGAAGCGGTTTTCGAAGCGGCCGACATCCTGCTGGTGCCGACGATCCCGACCACGCTCTCGCTGCGCACGTTCGAACAGCTGCGGCAGTTCCGGAGCGACCGTGGGCTCGAGAGCCTTGAGCTGGTGCCGTTCTTCTCCATGGTCGACCGGCGCAAGTCGTTGCACCGCGAAATCCTCGAGGAGTTCGCCGCCACCTGCCCCGAAGTGTGCAACACGCACATCCCCTACGCGAGTGAAGTCGAGCAGATGGGGGTGCACTGCGCGCCGATCGGCGAGTACGCCGCTTACAGCCGGGGAGGGCTGGCCTTCGAAGCGCTCTGGGCGGAGCTGGCACCAAGGTTGAAGGAGGGTCGGCGATGAAGCGCCTGATCCTGGTGCGTCACGCCAAATCGAGTTGGAAGGATGTCGCCCTGCACGATGTCGACCGGCCGCTGAGCAAGCGGGGGAAGCGCGATGCTCCGTGCATGGGGGAACATCTCGCCCGGCAGGGGGTAAGGCCGGACATCATTCTCGCCAGTCCGGCCAAACGCGCGCGCAAGACCGCGCAACTACTCGCCGCACAACTTGCCAATGCCGGGGGACACATCCTCTTCGATCCGGCCCTGTATGAAGCCGGTGCCGGGCTCCTCCTGGAGCGGGTGCGCGCCCTCGACGAGACCTGGAACGAGGTGATGCTGGTGGGTCACAACCCCGGCCTGACCGATTTCGCCAACCTGCTGACCGCCATCGGCATCGACAACCTGCCGACCTGCGGGGTCGTCGTCGCCAATTTGGAACTGAACTCCTGGCGGGAGGTCGAAGTCGGATGCGGCGAGCCGGTGCTTTACCTGACCCCCAAGGAGCTGCCCGACCCGGGGTAACCTACAAACCGTCCATCAATTCACGGCGATTCGGCGAAAATCGAATGGCCATGATTCGCACCCCCATCAGCGCGCCAACCAGGGCGATCGCCAAAGCGATACGCGCGACCTCAACCTCTCGGTACCAGAATCCCATGATCTCGGTGATTACGACCACCATCACCGTGTCGATAATATAGGTGACCTTGACACGACCTTCGGTAAAGTAGGCCTTGACGGTCCGGAACAGCTCGACAACAGCCAAAACCATAAGGACGTTGGCCACCAGTTGCTTGAGAGCTTCATGCAAGCCGGCGCCATTCAAAATATGTCCAGTGGCGGAAAACAGGTCGATTGTGGTGCGGGTGACACCTAACCCCACCCCCATTATCAGAACCAACATAAGCAGGCTGAGCAGACCCCTGCAGAGAGATTCGAAAAGGAATTCCGTCACGTCTTTGATTGCTTCTCGTTGCATGTTTTATTGGCTTCCTTCCTCTTGGCTTTTCTGATGAAGTCAGATGCGAAAGGCCCCAACCTCGCTGCCCAACGCCTCCGCCTGGGTTGACAATCGGGCGACGACCTGATCGAGCTCCTCGCTCCGCCCGGCGGTTTTCTCTGCCAACTGCTGAATGCTCGTAACCGCTTCCACCGCCTGCCGACTGCGACGGGTTTGGTCCCGGGTTACCTGGTCGATACGGGCGATCATCACCCGCATCGACTCCATGTTCTCGGCAATATGCCGGCTTCCGGCCGCCTGCTCGACGGTGCTTGACTTGACCCTGGCGGCGATTTCATGCATTTGCTCGGAGGCCTGGGCGCTCTGGCGAATGCCGCTCCCCATCTGTTGCACGGCCGAAGCGATCTGCGCCAGCCGCTGGGTCACTTCCTCCACAGCCCGGGTAATCTGTCGGCTGTCCTCGGCCTGGGCATGGGCGGATTTTACGATCCCTTCGACATGATTATGGGCCGTTTCGGTGCTGGTGCGAATCTTGGCGAGCGCCTCACCGGCGCTCCGCGCCCGGGCAACTTCTTCCGCCGCCCGCTGTTGGCCGGTTTCCATGACGCGAACCGCCTCTCCCGTCGCTTCCTGCAGATTGCGAATGATGCCGTCTATCTCCTTGGTTGAAATGGCCGTGCGCTCGGCCAGTTCGCGAATCTCGTCGGCCACCACGGCAAAACCGCGACCGTGTTCACCGGCCTGGGCGGCGATAATGGTGGCATTCAGCGCCAAGAGACTGGTCTGGTCGGCGACGTTGTCGATGACCGTCAGGATCTGTCCAATCGCCTCGGACTTTCTGCCAAGATCGCGGATTGCCGCACCGGCCCGGTCAATCACATGATTGAGGGCGGCCACGCCCTCGACCGAAGCCCCGACCGCGGTCATCCCCGTCTGGGCATCCAGTGCGGCCATACTGGCAAGATCTCCGGTCTGCTCGGCACTCCGTTCGATTTCGGAAAGTCTCTGGTCAAGCGTGGTGACCGCCTGCGCGGTTTGCTGGGTGAGCGCTACCAACTGACCGACGCTGCCATCAATCTCTCCACTGGCCGCTGACATCTCCTGGGATGAGGAGGAGACCAGATCGACCGAGCCGAACAGGTAATCCATCTGTTCAGCGATCTCCTCGATGGTTGCGCCCAGTTCCATGGTCGCCGATGTGCACTGCCGGCTGACATCCACCAACTGGCTGGTGCTTTCAGCGATTCCCTGAACATCCTCGACAATCCCGCGGAGATCGTCATCGGCACTTTCCAGCGCCAACCGCTGCTCCTTGGCACCGCTGCCGACCTCCCTGGAGGCCTGCTGAATCAGCACCGTGGCATCAACCAGTTCCCCGGTCACGCTGCCGATCTTGCCGACCATGTCCCGCTGGCGCCTCACGAACCGGTTGAAACTGTGCGAAAGCTGGCCGACTTCGTCCCCGGAGCGGATCGGCAGTTCCTGGGTCAGATCCCCGGCGCCCTCTGCAATTTCATCGAGGCGGCTCACCGCATGCTTGAGCGGCCGGGTGACCGACCGGGTAATGATGGTTCCGCCGATGAGCAGTGCGGCGATGATGCCGCCGGAAAGCGCCAGGTTGAGGGTGCGGACGCGTGCCGCGCCGGAAAGATCGGCCTTCTTCTCCAGGAAGGCCTCGGTGACCGCAGCGGACTCGGCTCTCCTGGCTTCGACATGCTGTTCGAAAGCCCCCTGCAGGGCGCCCAAGGCGGCTGAAGCAGCCTGCGCTGCGGCCCTTAGCTCACTGTTCATGGCCGCCATGGCCTTTTCCTGTGCCGCGACGGCAACGTTCTCGACGGCGAGGATATTGTCGATATCGATGGCCATCGACTTGATTGCCGTCGGAAAACTGTCCCGGTAATGGGTGCGGACCTGCTCCCACTTGCCAGTCAACATCAGCACGCCGAGCTTGCCCGTGGCGTCGAACAGAGCACGATTGGTTTTTGCCGCATTGTCGAGGTTGCGGACCAGTTCAGGAAACTCTCCGGCATAGCGGGTGTAGAGCACGCTGCGCCGGAATTCTTCCAGGGGGGTATCCGTTACCTCTTCCCAGGACAACTCACCGATTCCGCTTTGGATGAAGATGTTGTTGGCAACCTGCAGATTCCAGTAGAGGAGGGTGCGCTTGAGCTCCTGCAGCGAAACTGCCAGTTCGCCGTGACGCGGCCGCCAGGCTTCCTGCACCGTCTGGCTTGAAGTCAAGAGCTGCCGGTGTGCCTGCTCAAGGGTTGTGAATTCGGCGCCGGAGCCAGGGAGCAGTTCGCGCATCCGACGTGCTTCCTCGCCGGCCAGAAAGTCGCCCAAGGGGTCACGGCTTCCTGTCACAAAACCGGGGATCTCGGCCTGGTTGGCGATCATCGCCTCGACCATGCCGCGTTGCACCAAATTGATCTCCGCCTGGGTCCGGTTGAGCGATTGCAGCGCACCGGCGAGCAGCGTCGCCTCCTCCTGGACCGCAGCCGCCCGGTCGAAGGCGTCGCGGGCGCCGCTATTCGCGGCCACAATGCTGCCGGTCGACCAGATGTTGAGGCCGGCCATCAAGGCTACCAGGATGACGACGGCCAGCGAGCCGAGCATCAGGCGCAGACCGATGGTCAGGTGCCGACGACGTTTGTTGGCGCCGAACCTGGGTGAACTGTTGTGTTTGAGTGGGTTGATCGAATCCATCAAAACTGGCGAAGTCCTGGCGTTATGAGTAATGCTGAGGCCATTCATACGGTTCATCCTCGTTCGGCACTTTGGTCTTTGATTTCCGGTGCAAAGCTAAAGCCCCCCGGGTTTGGCACAGGTGAAATAATTGTCAGAAAATTATTAGAATGGTGACCAGTTGCAACTTCGCCGCGGGCGGCTAAGCTCGTAAAAAGAGCTTTGATCCAACCACGCCCGGGAGCTATGCATGGACACGCTTCGCGCCAGCGCCGTTTCGATCGGCGGCCGGCTGACGGTCCGGCATCTGGACGGTTGGCCGGCACCGGTGGCGACCACGCCCCTGACAATCCCCGGTCCGGACGGCGGCTTTGCCGTGCTGTTTCGCTTCGGCGTAGTCTGCGCGGTGGGGCTGCCGGCCGAAGAGACAAACCGGCTGCTGCAGGTCAGGGAGTTGGCGGTCGAGCCGCGCACCCAGGGGGGGAGCGAGGATGCGGAGCTGCTGATCCGCCCCGGAGGCGAGGAGGGGATCGACACCGAGGGCCGGATCGTGTTGCGCGAATTCTCGGCCGGGCGGGCGCAGATCGTGGCCAGCGTCCTGGCGAAAAGCGCGGTTTTAAGCGATTACGAGGGGGAAGTGGCGGCGGTTTTCGAGCGGATCGAACCGTTTGCCGCGCAGCTGCGGCAGTCCCGCCTGCCGCGCAGCAGCAAAGCGCTGCTCAAGGAACTCGGCGACGTGCTGCTGATCCAGTCGCGCATGGTCGGCCGTGCCGAGATCAGCGAAAAACCGGACATCACCTGGGAGCGGCCGGAACTCGACCGCCTCTACGAGCGGCTCGCCGCGGAGTTCGAACTGCGTGACCGCGAGCAGGCCCTGACCCGCAAGCTGCAGCTGATCCAGATCGCCGCCCAGACCTATCTCGACCTGATCAACGGCCAACGCACCCTGCGGGTCGAGTGGTACATCGTCATCCTCATTCTGGCCGAAATCGTCCTGTTCCTCTACGAGCTGACGCGCTGACGCCGGTTTTCAGTACTTGCCTTCCCCGCCGCAACGCGCGAAGATGACGGCCATGAAGATCGAGATCGAACGCAAGTTTCTCCTCAAGAGCGACGCCTGGCGTGAAGGGGCAACCGGCATCCTCTACCGCCAGGGCTATCTGTGCACCGATCCGGAGCGTACCGTGCGCGTGCGCATCGGCGGCGACACGGGGATCCTGGCCATCAAGGGTGCGGGCAACGGCGTGGCCCGTCCCGAATTCGAATATCCGCTTCCGCTCGCGGATGCCACCCATCTGCTCGACACCCTGTGCCTCAAGCCGCTGGTGGAGAAATACCGCTACCTCGTCCCCTTCGCCGGGCTGACCTGGGAGATCGACGAATTTCTCGGTGCCAATGCCGGGCTACTGCTGGCCGAGGTGGAGTTGGAGCGGATCGACCAGCCGGTGCCACTTCCTCCCTGGGCCGGCAGGGAAGTCACCGGCGACCCCCGCTACTACAACGCCTACCTGGCCCGCCACCCCTACACTGCCTGGCCAAACTCTCCCTGACCCGCATCGTCAGTCCTTAGGCACCCCTTGTCAGGTGCACAAGGCGATTCTTCTGCTATAGTTTTGCGGAAAGTGATCTCCATTTCCTGCCGGGAGGGCCGTCATGAAAACCCGCAGCAAATTTCTCGACTACACCTATGCCGAGGTTCTCGACGTCAAGACCCGTGAACTGATCCGGGTCGGCTGCGCCGTGGCGGTCGGCTGCCCGGACTGACTGCACAAGCACCTCGCGGTCGCGAGGCAGGCCGGGGCCACCGACGACGAACTGCGCGAAGCCATGGCCTACGGCATGATCGCCCCGGCGGGGCGGGCCAAGAACTTCGTCAAACGCATGCTCCCGGAGTTGGGACTTCAGGACCGTGAGGATTAAAGGGTGAGGAGAGTTTGATACCATGACCAGCAAACTTCTGGGTGAAAAGATGGTGGCCGAGCAGGTGGTCACCAAGCAGCAGCTGCGCGAGGCCCTCGGCCGCCAGCGCCTCCACGGCGGGCGCCTCGGCCAGAACCTGGTGGCCCTCGGCTACCTCTCCGAAGATCAACTCAGCAAATTCTTCCACCACATCCCGCCGGCGCCGGACAGCCTCGCCGCCACCGGGCTGAATTTTGAATTCATCGCCGACCTTGCCCTCAAGCACATCCTGCACATCGGCGAGTTCCGCCTGTCCGACCTGGCGGAGCGCATCGGCCTGCCGGCTTCCATGCTTGACGAGGTCATCGAATTTTTGCGCCGCGAAAAGCTGGTCGAGGTACGCAGCGCCTCCCAGTTCGTCAAGTCCTCCTTCCGCTTCATCATCACCGAAACCGGCAAGATCCGGGCCGGCGAACTGCTGGAGATCTGCCACTATGCGGGGCGCGCCCCGGTGACCCTCGATGCCTATCGCGAGATGGTCGAGGGACAGTCGATCCGCAACATCTTCGTCGACGAGGAGGCGGCCCGCGCGGCCTTCGCCGAGATCGTCATCAGCGACCACATGGTTCATCGGCTCGGCCCGGCGATCAGCTCCGGGGCGCCGATCTTCGTCTACGGACCCCCCGGCAACGGCAAGACCACCATCTCCGAGGCGATCGGCAACGCCCTGCCGGAGACGATCTACATCCCTTATGCTGTCCAGATCGAGGGGGAGATCGTGGCGGTTTTCGACCCGGTCAACCACTCTCCGGTCAAGGAGCCGGCGGCCGGCCAGAACGGCAGCGACAGCTCGCAGGAAGCGATCGACCGGCGCTGGGTCAAGATCCGCCGGCCGGTGATCATCACCGGCGGGGAGCTGACCATGCGCATGCTCGACCTGGAGTTCAACCCGATCGCTAAATTCTACCAGGCCCCCCTGCAGATGAAGGCCAACAACGGCCTGTTCATCGTCGACGACTTCGGCCGCCAGCAAATCAGCCCGCAGCAGCTGCTGAACCGCTGGATCGTCAACCTCGACCGGCAGATCGACTTCCTCGCCCTGCACACCGGGATGAAATTTGAAATTCCCTTCGACCAGTTGGTGATATTTGCCACCAACCTCGAGCCGCGCACCCTGGTCGACGAAGCCTTCCTGCGCCGCATGCGCTACAAAATCAAGATCGACCACCCCACCGACAGCGAGTTCCGCAGGATTTTTCAGCGGGTCTGCGCAGCGAACAGCATCGATTACGAGGACGCGCTCTGCGATTACCTGATCGAGCACTGGTACCGGCGGCACGGCCTGCCGCTGAACGCCTGCCACCCCCGCGACCTGGTCGGCCACATTCTCGACCACTCCCGCTACGCCGGCCAACCGCCGCAGCTGTCGCGCGAAGCGCTCGACCGGGCCTGCGAGAACTATTTCGTGGAGATGTGAGGTGGGGAGCGGATCCGTCGAGCGACCCCTCTGGTTGCCGGAGGATCAGGCGGCCCGCCTCGACGAACTGCTCGGCACGGACGCCACCGCCCGCGAGCAGCCGCTGCGCCGCGACGTGCGCAATCTCGGCCTGCTGCTTGGCCGCATCCTGCGCGCCCAATCCGGCAGCCCTCTGTTCGCCACCGAAGAGACGCTGCGCCAGCTGGCGATCCGCCACCGCGAACAGCTGGCCGCCGGGGAGGTCGCAGCCGCCTGTGCCCTCCTCGAAGAATCGCGACAGCTGGTGGCACAGCTACCGCTGCCGCAAGCCTACCTGGTGGTCAAGGCCTTCGCCACCTTCTTCGAACTGACCAACCTGGCCGAGTCCAATCATCGCAAGCGGCGCCTCAGAATCCAGCGCCTCAAGGCCGGCGCCCCCGACAAGGCCGGGTCGCTTCGCGCCACCCTGGAGCGGATGCGAACGGCCGGGTTCGACAGCGGCCGCGCCCTGGAGATGCTGCAGCGGATCGAAGTCGTCCCGGTCTTTACCGCCCACCCCACCGAGGTGGCCCGCCGTGTCATCCGTTTCAAGCGCCAGCGCATCGCCCGCTGGCTCGAAGTGTTCGACCGGCTGCCGCTCCCCGAGGGGGAGGCGGCCGCGGCGGAACGTTCGATCCAGGCGGAGATCACCGGGATCTGGCAGAGCGACGAGGTCCGGCGCAATCAACCGTCGGTACGCGATGAAATCGTTACCGGCCTTGATCACTACCAGGAATCGCTGATCGAACCGCTCGACGGTTTTTACCGGGAGTTCGCCGAAATCTGGCGGGACGTGTTCGACGAGGCCATGGAGCCGGCCGCCCTGCCGACCGTGGTCCGCTTCGGCTCCTGGATCGGCGGCGACCGCGACGGCAATCCCTTCGTGACCTCGGCCTGCACGCGCACCGCCCTGCACGAAGCCCGCGAGACCATTCTCTCCCACTACATCGGCCGGCTGAAGGCGCTGCGCCGCATCCTGACGGTCTCGTCCTGCCGGGTGCCGCCCTCGCCGGCCCTTAAGGAGCGGCTGTGTCACTATCGCGAGCAGTTGTCGGAAGCTGCGGCGCAGCTGGCCCATCTGCCGGAGTGTGAAGATTACCGGCAGCTGTGCGGTTTCGTCCTGCACCGGCTTGAGGCGACGCGCCACGCTCCGCCGGGACGTGACGGCTATCCTGATGCGGCGGCGTTCCGTGCCGACCTGGAAATCATGCGCGCCAGCCTGGAGGGGCAACGCGGCGGGGAACTGGCCGCCCAGTGGCTGGTGCCGCTGCTGCGCCAGGCCCAGACCTTCGGCTTTCACCTGCACAGCCTCGACATCCGCCAGCACGCCAAGATCCACCAGCAGGCAGTTGCCGAACTCACCCGCAGCGGCAAAAAGCTCGGCGCGCCGCCCTCGGCGCAAACCCGCGAACTGCTTGACACCCTCCGCGCCCTTGCCGAGCTGAAGAGGCAGTTCCCGGCGGAGGCGCTGCACTACTACATCATCAGCGGGGCCTCCTCGGTGCGCGACATCCACCAGCTGATCTGGCTCATGGAACTGGCCGGAATCCAGGTGATGGGGCGGAGCGCGCCGCTCGACCCGGGGCTGATGCCGGTCCCCCTGTTCGAGTCGATCGCCGATCTGCGGCAGGCCCCGGAGACCTGTCGCCGGCTCTGGTCCGATCCCGCCTGGCAGCCCTACCTCGACAGCTGGGGACGCAGACAGCAGGTCATGCTCGGCTATTCCGACTCGAACAAGGACGGCGGCATGCTGACCAGTTCCTGGGAGCTGTTCAAGGCCCATCGCGACCTGCACCGGGTGGCTGCGGAGTGCCGCGTCGAGCTGAGCCTCTTCCACGGCCGCGGCGGCACCGTCGGCCGCGGCGGCGGCCCGACCCACCGGGCCATGATCGCCCAGCCGGCCTTTGCCGGCCACCTGCGTCTGACCGAGCAGGGGGAGGTGATCAGCTTCAAATACGCCGACCCGGTCCTGGCCATGCGCAACCTCGAACTGATGGTGGCGGCCGCCCTCGAGGCGCTGGCCCGCCCAGGGCTGGTGGAGACCCAGGTCATGAGTTCCTGGGAAGCCGCCGTCGAAGAGCTGGCCGCGCTGGCCTTCGAGCACTACCGCCAGGGGATCGCCGACAACCCGGAGGTTCTGGCGTACTTCGCCCAGTCCACCCCGGTCAACGAGTTCGAACTGGCCCGGATCGGCTCCCGCCCGGCCCGCCGGCGGGCCACGCAGAGCCTCGACGATTTGCGCGCCATTCCGTGGATGTTCGGCTGGATTCAGAGCCGCCTGCTGATGCCGGCCTGGTTCGGGGTCGGCCATGCCCTCGAGCGCTTTACCGTCAGCAGAAGCGACGGCAGCGGCCTGGCCCTGCTCCAGGAAATGATGAAACGCTTCCCCTTCTTCTTCGACCTGATTCGCAACGTCGAGATGGCCCTGGCCAAGGTGGACCTCCCCCTCGCCCGCCTCTATGCCGAGCTGGTTGAGGACACCGCCCTGCGCGAACGGGTCTGGACCCTGCTCACCGACGAGTTGGAACGCACCCGACGCGGCATCCTGGCGGTGACCGGCCAGCAGCTCCTGCTCGAGACCAACCCGGACCTGGCCCGCTCCCTGCGCCTGCGCAACCCCTATGTCGATCCCATCAATCTGGTGCAGCTCGAACTGCTGCGCCGCCGCCGGCGCGGGGAGAGCAGCGCCGAGCTCGACTACACCCTGGCGGCCACCATCAACGGCATCGCCAACGGTCTGCGCAACACCGGCTGACATCCGGCGGCGCCCCGTCGCCCGCGCCGGGTGACTTATCCGGTCACACTCCTTCAGGAAGCGCTTTCGTTCCGCATCGCCCGCCGCTATAATGCCCCGGCTCATGGACCGCTTTCTCTCTACCGATGCCCGGGCGGCACTGCGCGCCGCCATTGCCGAGGCCGGCGGCAACGAAGTCTTCGCCCTCGGCCGCACCGGTGACGAGCGCCTGGTCACGGCTGTCGAAATCCTGGCCCGCGGCCATCAGGGGGCCGTTCCGGCCCTCCTGCAACGCTGCCGCCCCGGCGATGTGGTCATCCACAACCACCCCTCCGGCGATCTTACCCCCTCCGATGCCGACCTGGGGATCGCCGCCCGCCTCGGCGAGCTTGGGGTCGGCAGCTACATTGTCGACAACGCCGTCACCCGCCTGTACCGGGTGGTCGAGGCGCTGGCCCCGCCCGGCCGCTGCCGCGTCGAAGCCGAGCAGGTCGCCGTCCTGCTCGCCCCCGGCGGGCAGATCAGCCGGACGCTGACCGACTTCGAGGAGCGTCCCGAGCAGCTGCGCATGGCCTTCGCGGTCCTCGAGGCCTTCAACGACGACCGCATCGCCCTGGTCGAGGCCGGCACCGGCACCGGCAAAAGCCTGGCCTACCTGGTCCCGGCCCTGCTCTGGGCGCTGGCCAACGAAACGCGGGTGGTGGTCTCGACCAACACCATCAACCTGCAGGAGCAGCTGTTCCGCAAGGACCTCCCCTTCCTGCAGCGGGCCAGCGGCCTGGAGTTCCGTGTCGAACTGGTCAAGGGGCGCGCCAACTACCTGTGCCGGCGCCGGCTGGAGGGGGCCGGCGCCGAGCCCGGCCTGTTCGATGCCGGTCAGGCCGAGGAGCTGAGGGGCCTTCACGCCTGGGCGGCACAGACCGCGGACGGCTCGCGCGAGGAGTTGCCGATCCCCCCCGACGATCTCCTCTGGGAGGAGGTCTGCTGCGAGGCCGACCAGTGCGCCCGTGCCCAGTGCCCGCACTTCACCACCTGCTTCTTCCACCAGGCCCGCCGGCGGGCCGCCCAGGCCAACGTGCTGGTGGTCAATCACGCCCTGCTGCTGGCCGACCTCTCCCTGCGCCAGCAGACCGACAACTACACGGCAGCGGCGGTCCTCCCCCCCTTCGACCGGCTGGTGCTGGACGAGGCCCATCACCTCGAGGATGTCGCCACCCGTTACTTCAGCACCCAGGCGACCCGCTTCGGCTTCGCCCGCCAGCTCAATCGCCTGCGCCATCCGCGCAAGCCGCAGTTCGGTCTCTTGCCCCGCCTGTTGGCCATCATTGCCCGTGATCTCCCCGATCGCGAGGATCTGCTGTTCAGGCATCTGCACAGCCTGATCGAGGGGCTTCTGGGCGGCAGCCAGGAACTGCTCACCCGTTCGGCGGCGGAACTGGAGGAGATCGGCAAGGGGCTGGCGGAGCTGTGCGGGAAAGAATTTCCGGGCCACGAGGAGCTGCGCCAACGGCTGACGGCGGAGCTGCTTGCCGCTCCCGGCTGGAGCGAAATCCGCGAGCGGGTGCGGGCCCTCGCCGCCGCCGCCGAGCAACTGGGGGAGCAGCTGGAAGCCCTGCTGCGCGGCCTGGAAACCCTCCCCGACCCGGTCGCCGACAGCGTGAGGTCGGTGGCCACCGACCTCGGCGGCATCGCGCTGCGCCTCAACGCCCTCGGCCTGCAGCTGCGCGCCTTCGTCGCCAACGCTGCCGACAGCTGCGCCTGGTTCGAGATCGCCCGTCAGCGCAGCGGGCGCGGCGACGGCTGCATCGTCCGGCTGTGCACCGCGCCGCTGGACGTGGCGCTTTTGCTGCGCGACAACCTCTTTGCCCGCCTGCGCACCGTGGTCCTGACCAGCGCCACCCTGACCGTGGCCACCAGTTTTCGCTACCTGCGTGCCCGGGTGGGGCTGGGCAACGCCGAAGGCGGCCGGGTCCTGGAGTTACGCCTGGCCTCCCCCTTCGACTATGCCGGGCAGGCGCTACTCGCCGTCCCCACCGACATCCCCGAACCGGGGAAGAGCGGCTACGCCGAGGCGGTACGCGACCTCACCGAACGGGCGATCCTCTGCGCCGACGGCCGCAGCTTCGTGCTCTTCACCGCCTACTCCCTGCTCAAGCGCGTGCACGGCGAACTGGCGCCCCTGCTCAACGCCCGCGGCTATCACGTGCTGCGCCAGGGGGAGATGGCCCGTCACCGCCTGCTGGAACAGTTCAGCATCGATCCGACCAGCGTGCTCTTCGCCACCGATTCGTTCTGGGAGGGGGTGGATGTGCCGGGACGGGCGCTGGAGCAGGTGATCATCACCCGCCTGCCTTTCAAGGTGCCGACCGAGCCGGTGCTGGAGGCGCGCGCCGAGGCGATCGAGCGCGCCGGCGGCGACCCGTTCATCGACTACACCGTGCCGCAGGCGGTCATCCGCTTCCGCCAGGGCTTCGGCCGGCTGATCCGCAACCGCACCGACCGCGGCGTGGTGCTGATTCTCGACAGCCGCGTGGTCAGGCGCGGCTACGGCCGCACCTTCCTCGCCTCGCTCCCCGACGTGCCGATCGCCACGCTCCCCGCTGACCAGCTTATCGAAGAGATGGGCCGCTTTTTCCGCAGCGGCTGAGCCGCCCGTCGGCGCCCGGCAGCGGGACCGCAGCCGTGGAGTTCATTCCCGGCAGGCAACTGTGGCAGAATAGGGCTATGAGCCCATTCCCCCCAAGGAAACCAGCATCGTTCGGCAGGAGGTGGTTTATGCAAAGCCTGCGCATCCTGACCCTGCTCCCCCTGCTCCTTGCCGCTACCGGCAGCGGCAACGCCATGGCCGCCAAGGCGGTTCTGGCCGGTGGCTGCTTCTGGTGCATGGAGGCCGACTTCGAGAAACTCCCCGGAGTCACCGACGTGGTCTCCGGCTTCACCGGCGGCACGCTCAGGGACCCGACCTACAACGGCAATCACGAGGGGCACCTGGAAGCGGTAGAGATCACCTACGACCCGCAGAAAGTCAGCTACCGCGAGCTGCTCGACTACTACTGGCGGCACATCGACCCGTTCGACGACGGTGGGCAGTTCTGCGATCGCGGCCCCAGCTACCGGGCGGCCATCTTCGTCGCCAGCGCCGCCGAGCGGACGATCGCGGAGGAGTCAAAACGGCAGATGGCCGCCCGGTTCCCGAAGCTGACCGTGGTCACGCCGGTCCTCGACGCCACGACCTTCTACCCGATCAAGGGCGAGGAGAGCTATCACCAGGACTACGCTCGAAACAACCCGGTCCGTTACCAGTACTACCGCTGGGGGTGCGGCCGCGACCGGCGGCTCAAGGAGCTCTGGGGGGAGAAGGCGGGGCATTGACCCGGCACGGGGATACTGCGGTATTCATCCCCTGCAACGGCGTCATCATCTGCTATCCTGTGACATCATTTATTCAAGGAGGCAGCCATGCACAAGATTCGTGTTTCATTCGTCATGTTGGCCGTTCTGCTCTTGATGACCCCCTTTGCGGCCCTGTCATCATCCTGCGGGGGTGACGGGAAAGCGACCGCCGGTAAAGTCACACCCACCATGCTGACCCAGGGCAAGGCGATCTACGAGAAGTCCTGTGCCGCCTGTCATGCGACCGGGGCAGCCGGTGCCCCGAAATTTGGCGACAAGGTGGCCTGGAAGGGGCATATCAAGGAAGGCCTCGACCATCTGGTCGAGGCCGCCATCCGCGGCACGGGCGCCATGCCGCCACGCGGCGGCAACCCCCAACTCAGCGATGCCGAACTGCGCGCGGCGGTCGCCTACATCATGGAAAACAGCCGCTAACTCCAGCCGAGCGGGCCGAGGTAGCAGAAGGGGACAGGCCGCAGCCTGTCCCCTTCTGCTACCTGCAAGTCATCTCTCCGGCTCAGCCCGTTTCATCGTAGCGGCAGTCGAGGTCTTCGTCGGCCAGCAACCCCGAGCATTCGGGACAAACCAACTGGCCGTCGTCCTCGCGCGGCACCAGTTGGCTTTCCTCGTAAAGCCGGCGGCATTGGGAACAGCGGATGTAGATCATAGTCTCCTCCCCTCCACCTGTCTTATTTTACCATGAACCCCGCGACGGCGACCCGCCGATCGCTCGCGACTAGTGTCCTGTGCGGTTAGTTCCCTGCACAGGACACTAGACCGGCACGATGAGTCCGTCGTCCTCGGTCACTGCATGGGAATCGTGCTCGATCAACTCGAACATGCGCAAATACTTGGTCACCTCGGCCGGGGTGCGGGTTTTGCGGCCAAAGAACCGGCCGGGCTGGGGGAAGACCTCGGTGATCACCTTGTCGTCGTAAATGGCAAAATCACAGGATCGGTAGACGTCGCGCCCGCCGATGTCGCTGACCGCGGGGAGTTCGTCGCGAAAGACGATCCGGACTTCGATGCCGTCACGCCGTTGGCTGGCGAGAAGTTTCTGAACCTCGCCGTTCCCCAGTTCGTCACGGTTCAAGACAAAAATGCGCTTGACCTGCACGCCGCGCTCCACGGCCCGCAGGTTGGCCTGGTAACAGTTGACCAGAGCCCCGCGGCTGTCCCATCCGGCCGTAACCGGGTCCACCGCCTTGATCTGAAACCGGCTCTCGTCGGCATACTTGGCTCCCCTCAGATAAAACTCGCTCTCGTCGAGGGGGACATACCCCTGCTGCAGCATGGTGACGGTTTTTTTCATCCCTTCGAGCAATTCGCCGGCCTTGGCGGTGCACTCCGGATCGCTGATGCCGTTGAGGGCAAAGGTCAGTTCATGGGCCTGGTAGTATTGGGCCGAGAGTTCGGTCTTGGTCTTGTCGATATCTTCGCGCAGCAGCCAGGTGGCCAGGGAGAGGAGGATGCCGACGCCGAAGACGGTATAGGCCACCTCGGCGTGATCGAGGACCAGGTGGAAAAATACGGCCAGCAGGGCGCCGGCGAGAAATTCGATGAAGACGGCCATATTGTGGATTTTCTGATTCATGGGACATAGCTCCTAAGGCATTCCGTTGGCGGAATGCAGTCTGGCAAGATAATTGACCGTGGGGTCGGGTGAAAAAGGGCTCGGTATTGAGAAATCAGGCGGCGAGATCGTGGCGCAAGCTTTTTTCGGGTTAACTGGAAGCAGGCAAACTGTTGGGCCTATTATAGCCAGAACGAAGGGCCGCATCATGTGTTGTCCCGCTCGAATTGATGGGAGGTCCCACGGCAAACGCCTGCGCGAAAGCACAGCGGCGACTGGAAAGGGGCGAGCCAGCACTTGCGCTCGGAGTCCTGCCTGTTAAGCTGTTGAAACACCACCGTTTATCGGTCCGGGGGAGACCGCCTTCTTGCGGAAAATTCCGTGTCGATAGCAGCGCCACCGCCGGTCGGCCACTATGGGCCGGCATGATAAGCGGTACTGGACCAGAGGGGGCTTCGATGGCTACCTCCGACACCAAGCGGGAGAGAACCCGCTCGGAACGGGAGCAGCGGATCCAGCGGCAAATCGCTTTTGCCACCGGGATCTTCCAGGGCGATATCACGTTCCGCACCTTTCTGGAAGCGCTTGCCGAAGGCGTTGTCGTCGTCAACGGTTCCGGAACCATTCTGCTGGTGAATGCCGCTGCCGAGCAGATGTTCGGATATTCGGGCAAAGACCTTGTCGGCAAACCCCACGCAATTCTCATCCCCGAACGCCACCAAAAACTGCATACAGCACATGAGTCCCGCTTCTTCGCGGAACCCAAAGCCAGGCCCATGGGCCAGGTTCTCGATCTGTTCGGCCGGCGTCGGGATGGAAGCGAATTTCCCATCGAAGTCAGCCTGAGTTTCATCCAGACGGCCATGGGGGTACTCGTACTGGCGTTCGTCAGCAACATCACCCTGCGCAAACAGTTCGAGATCCGCCTGCATGAAAACGAGAATCTACTTCAAGCCCTTCTGGAAGGCGTCAGGAATTATGCGATCTTTCTGCTCGATCCCCAGGGGAACGTTCTGAACTGGAACAGAGGGGCCGAGCAATTGAAAGGGTATCTGGAAGCGGAGATCGTCGGCCGTCATTTTTCCCGGTTCTACTCCCAGGAAGACCAGCAGGCGGGCCTCCCGGAACGGATACTGAAGCAAGCCGTCACCGAGGGGCGCATAGAAGTCGAGGGCTGGCGAATCCGCAAGGACGGCAGTCGGTTCTGGGCCGATGTGATCATAACGGCGCTCTACGACGAAAGCGGGAAGTTGAGTGGCTTTTCCAAGGTGACGCGTGACATCACCAGGCGCAAACAGGCCGAGGAGGAACGGGAACAGCTGCTGGTGCAGCTCGACGCCGTCCTGAACAGCATCAACGAGGGGGTCGTGATCGCCGACCTTTCGGGCAATATCCTGACGATGAATCCGTCGGCCCTGGCCTTCTACGAATACGACAGTGTCGAGCAGGTCCGGCAGCAATTGCACCAGCTACTGGATACCTTCGAAGTGTACGATCTCGACGGCCGGCTCGTTCCGTTCAGAAAATGGCCGCTGGCACGGGTGCTGCGCGGCGAGCGGTTTGTCGACTGTGAACTGCGCGTCAGGCACAAGGATACCGGAACCGTGCGCATCGGCAGCTATGGCGGTACGCCGGTGCAGACCCGTTCGGGGGAGGTGATCCTTGCGGTTATCACCGTGCGCGACATCACCGAGCACAAGCAGGTGGAGGCTGAGATTGAGCGGCTGAACCGGGAGTTGGCCGCACGAGCCGCCGAACTGGAAGTCGCCAATCGGGAGCTCGAGGCCTTTAACTACACGGTTGCCCACGATCTGCGCAAACCACTGACGGTGATCAACGGTTACTGCCAGGTACTTCAGGAGCTGTGCGGCCATAAGCTCGACGAGCAGTGCCGGAGCTTTCTGGATGAAGCGTACAACGGCACCTGGCGCATGAATCAACTCATCAACGCCCTGCTCGATTTATCCCGGATGGGCCACGCCGAACCCTGCCGGACCAAGGTCGATCTCTCCGCCATGGCGCACCAAGTGGCGATGGAGTTGCAGCAGACCGAGCCGGAGCGCCGGGTCACATTCCACATCGATGACGGGATCATTGTCGACGGGGATGCAAGCCTGTTGCGCGTGGTCCTGGACAACCTCTTCGGCAATGCCTGGAAATACAGCGGCATGGCGGATGAGGGCATCATCGAGTTCGGGATCGTCGACATTGGGGGAAGTCCCGCTTGTTTTGTGCGCGACAATGGCGCCGGATTCGACATGACCCACGCACACAAGCTCTTTGCCCCGTTCCTGCGCTTGCCGGGCAACGAAAAATTTGACGGATTCGGCATCGGTCTGGCCACGGTGGAACGCATCATCAGACGACACGGCGGGCGGGTGTGGGCCCAAGGGGAGCCGGGGAAAGGGGCGACCTTCTATTTTACGCTGGCCGATGGGCCAAGCTCTTGACGACCCCCCCTCCCACGGCTTGCAGGAAGCGCGGCTTTGCCGAGGAACAGCCCGATGCTGGAAAGCGTTGCCGAATCGATAAGAAAGCCGGTCGAAGATTTTTTCGGCGGGGCAAGCTTCGGCCTTTTCCGGGGAGAAGCCGCGCCCGACAGGAATGCGCAGGGGGATAACCTCCTGGTCAAAAACTTTACGACGGAAGCGGGCACGTATCACCTCGTTCTGGAGAGGAGACCGTTGCCATTCACGGCAACGGAACAGGCCCTTGCCCATGAACTGACGGAAGTCTTGCCGATCTTCATTGCCAACCGTACCAGCAAGACCGAACTGGTTTATTTCCGCACGGCGCTGTTCTCGTCTTTTCTGGACGTTTCGGTGTGCCGCTACCTGAGCCACAATCGCCAGCGCACTTACTGGTCGATCCAGAAGCTCCTGCAACTCTTGAAAAACCTCTCCTTCCAGCGGTACGAGGGAGCCCCGGCCACCAGCGGGGTCATTGTCTACCGCAACCGGCTCGAGGATTTCCGGATTGCCAGCAGCCTGGCGGATTGTCTCAGACATGATTTCGACCCCGCCATCGGCATTTCGGCCGATTTTTTCAAAAACCCGCTGACCTATCGGCTGGTGAATGGCTTGGGCACCTATTACATGTGCAACATCAACCTGCGGTCGACCGGCATGATCAAATTTATGAATTACGGGTACCGGGATGCCGTCGAACGACTCAGCCACCGCGACATCCTCTCCCTGATCGACAAGGCCGGCAAAGGAGCTTTTGCCACGACTATCACTCTTGCCTCCGAACTGGAGGTAATGACCTGCCCGGATAATCTTTTCGTCTGGAAAAAGGGCAATTGGAGCCTGTTCGCCCCGGACGTCTTTCGCGGCTTTCTCAGGGGACGGCTTGCACCCAAGGAACTGGAAGCCCTGATCACCACCGTCTATTCACTCTCGAAGCTCCGGCTTGGCACACTGATCCTCATCGCCGACGAGAACGTCCTGACGTCGGGAAACCTGCAAAAAGGTGCCGTCGGCGGCAAGGATGATCTCGCCCAGCTGATTATCGGCTTTTTCAAATCCAGGACTATCTCCAGCCTGAAACATTCGGGCGAACTGATCAACATCCTGTCGGCGGACGGCCTGTCCTTGTTCAACAAGGACGGCGAGCTGATCGATGCCGGGATTATCATCAATACCTGTACGACACCGAGCCTGGTGACGGGGGGCGGCCGTACCACGGCGGCAATCGCGGCCTCGATGTTCGGCAAAGTCATAAAGGTCTCCGAGGATGGGCCGATAACTTTGCATGAGCATGGTGAGTGCGTATACCGGTTCGGCTGATGATCGGCTCGACAGGAGAAGAGAGGGCTGTGATGAAAATTCTTGTTGCTGAAGACGATCCCAGTTTCCGGCGGCTGTTGCAGGAGAAGCTGGGCAGGTGGGGATTCGAGGTCATCGTCGTCGCCGATGGTACGGAGGCTCTGCAGATCTTGCAAGCCGAAGGAGCCCCCTGCATCGCCTTGCTTGACTGGATGATGCCGGGGATGGAGGGGGTGGAGGTCTGTCGGAAACTTCGGGAAAAACCCGGCCAGCCCTATACCTACATCATCCTGCTGACATCCCAGCAGCGGGACGAAGATCTTGCCATCGGCATGGAGGTTGGTGCGGACGACTACATCACCAAACCCTTCAAGAACAATGAACTGCGCTTGCGGCTGCGCGCCGGGAGACGCATCGTCGAACTGCAGCAGGAACTGATCGAGGCCTTCCGGACCCTGGCCCCCGCCGACACTCTCCCCCACCCGTGGCAGCATGCCGGTATCCTCCGGATCCTGGCGAAAGAGTGACGGCAATTCGCGGTCGGCCTCGGCCAGAGCCCGAGGCGGCCTCGCGCAAGGAACTCTCCGAATTTACCCGCTTCTCCCGGACGGGTTACCCCGGTTTGTAGTACATCAGCCGGCGGGCATACGGGGCGACCCGGTGCTCCAAAGCCCGGCACTCCTCCGCCATCAACGGTGTCTGCCGGGCAGCGGCCGCGTTCTCAGCCACCTGGGTCGGGTCGTCGCAGCCGATCACCACGGTGGACAC